>JABAOE010014322.1_pt1 | contig 26760 bp, 30 predicted proteins | sample 7062141 | NCBI WGS metagenome assembly JABAOE01 (sample SAMN14538627, study PRJNA623070) | marine sediment metagenome | biome: marine biome [ENVO:00000428]; feature: marine pelagic biome [ENVO:01000023]; material: deep marine sediment [ENVO:00002113] | place: India: Gulf of Khambhat ...
GCTGATCTACTCGACCAATGCATGGTACCAGGTCCTTGAGCGTACGAAAGCATCGCTAGATGAAGATCAGAGTCGCCTTTTTATGCATTTTGTGGTGTCTGAAGCTGGTACTTCCGACATAGATAAGACCGGACGGATACTGATACCTGGACGACTTCGAAAACTGGTTCCACTCGATGAAGATCAAGAAGTCGTACTGGTTGGGCTCTATCATCGAATGGAAATCTGGAATCCTAATGAATGGCGCCGATACATTTCACGCACAGAAGATCGATACGATCAAAATATTGCAAAGATTTTGAACCTCTTGTAGCTTGGTCTAATGCCATCCAGGCGACGAGTCATACATTCCCCCTCCCTAGGATTTCCTATCCGTATTACGTCATACAGACCGACTGGTCGCAAGAAAAACGATTCAGTACTTGCAAATCCATTGTATAAGCGCGTCACTGATTTGAGGACCCACACGACTTCAAAGCGAACGAACCTGGTTCAGGTCCCGGCTGCCTCAACTGTAACCACCAACCGACTCTCGATGACTTCACCAGTTCCTCCCAGCATCAACTGCCAATACGCTACAGTGAATGGTCGAAGGGTCTTATCATCTGCCGGGCGTATCTACAAGGCACAGGTAGGGCAGCAGATCCGCGTTGCGCTGGCCCAATCACCAGCTGGTGGAGTTCTGTTGGACCAGCTCAATTCTGGTCCGCTTGCCCTGTGCATTCGTTTCTTTTTCTCATCTGCCTTGCGTCGTGATGTGGATGGCGGTCTCAAGATCGCCCAAGACGCGGTCTGTGAAGGTCTGGGACTCAATGACAATCGGATTGTTGAGACTCATTTATACAAGAGCGTCGACCGCGCATGTCCCCGCATCGAACTTTCAATCTGCTTGGCTTCGGGCTATCCCTCCACCTCCCCTTCTTTGAAGAAGCACCTTCTGGATAATTAGATCATAGTGTATGTCGTGTATGTCCCTTTTGAACAATAACTTACCGATCTACTTTTGACCTTTACAACACTCCGGCACGTAGAGTGCCTCATTGAGGGTAACCTCGGTATGCCAGTGGGGATGGGATAGTGGGGGATGGGTGGGGTGAGACGAACGTCCATATGCGTTTGCTACTCGTAGCGTAACGCATCGATAGGGTTGAGGCGGGCAGCCCTGTTGGCCGGATATAGCCCGAAAAATAATCCAACACAGACGGAAAAGACCACCGCCCCTCCGATAGTATTCAGAGAGATAATGGTGGGCCAGCCTACGATCATAGTCGTAAGTTGTGCACCCAGCACGCCTATTAGGATACCGATGGTTCCTCCCACGAAGCTGAGAGTTATCGCTTCAATGAGAAATTGCATCAAAATATGGCGACGCGTTGCTCCCACAGCCATCCGCACCCCAATCTCTCGGGTCCGCTCCGTGACCGAAACTAGTAGAATGTTCATAATGCCGATCCCACCAACGAGAAGTGAAATGGACGCGATTGCAAATAACATGACCGTCAAGGTCTCGCTCGCGCCCTCTTGGACTCTACCGATTTCTACTTGTGTCATGATTATGAAGTCGTCTTCCTGATCAGACTGTAGCCGATGCCGGACGCGAAGGGCATCACGAATTTGGTCAACAGCAAATGCAAGGTCTTCCACCCTGTCAGTCGACGCAAATAATGCCCCGACTGATCCCACAAACTGAGTACCAAAAACCTTACGCTCTGCTGTGCTGAATGGAATAAAGACAATGTCGTCTTGGTCTGATCCCCTAGCAGACTGACCTTTCGGAGCAAGAACACCGATAACCCGAAATGGGACACCATTGATTCTGATCACTGCGCCTACAGGATCTTCCGTAGGAGGAAACAGGTTCTCCACAACGGTCTGGCCAACTAGCGCAACTCGTGCTGCCGTATCCATTTCGGATTGTGTAAAAGGACCACCGCTTGAGTACGACCAGTTCCTGATGGTCAGATAACTCGGGGAAATACCATTTACTAGACCATGCCAGTTTTTATTGCCATGGACAATCTGCATCATTTGTCGTTTTGCCCATCCGGTTTCGCTTAATAAAGGAATCCGTCTCTTCAAGTCCACAGCATCCGAATTCGTCAAGGTAACTGCACCTCCGTGCCCACCGCGAACACCGCCGGAGGTGATCGATCCAGGTAGCACGATGATGACGTTGGTGCCTATGCTGGCCACGCGCTGGGCTACGGCCGCCTTAGCCCCCTCTCCAATGCTCACCAATGTGATTACTGCGCTGACCCCAATTACGATCCCGAGCATCGTTAGTCCAGTCCTAAGCCGATTACGACCTAGTATCCGAAACGCCGTCACTAATGTAAGAAAAACATAGGTTGACATCAAACATCCATGGATGACAGTGGTACACGAGATTTTACGATTCGATCGGTCAGGATTCGCCCATCCGTGATTATCACTTCCCGCTCGGCATATCTTACGATCCCCTGTTCATGGGTGACGAGAATAATTGTGATCCCCTGCTCCTTATTTAGCCGATCAAGAATCGTCATGATTTCACGGCTCGACTCCGTGTCCAAATTACCGGTTGGCTCATCTGCCAAGAGCAAGGCCGGCGAGGTCACCAGAGCCCTCGCAATAGCCACACGTTGCTGTTGCCCCCCTGAAAGTTGTGTGGGGAAATGATGCTCACGGCCTTGAAGCCCGACTTGGCTCAGGGCGGACATGGCCAAGGCACGTTGTTCACGCAAGGGCAATCCGCGGTAAAACAATGGCAATTGTGTGTTCTCCAGCGCGCTTGTCCGTGGAATAAGATTGAAACTTTGAAATACGAATCCGATTTGGTGATTTCTCAGATCGGCCAATTGGTCTCCCCGGAATTCTCCCACATCCACCCCATTCAAGTGATAGCATCCTCTCGTTGGTCTATCTAAACAGCCCAAGATGTTCATGAGTGTCGACTTGCCTGAACCCGACGAACCCATGACCNNCATGACCGCGACGAACTCCCCGTGCTCGATCGAAAGGGTCAGCCCACGAAGCGCCTCGACTTCAACATCGCCGACACGATAAATCTTCCAGAGGTCTTCACAACGAATAAACAGAGGTATGCCCCATGATCCTTGGCGAAATTCGTGACGGGTAAATTGGCATAGATAGGTACATTAACCAGATTCTAGCTGTTCGGCGAACCTGACTAGAGAAAACTCCATTATGAACCCCGGTGGCGTGACGAGCGACGCTGACCACTGCCAAAGCCAGGCGGGAGGCTATTGCTTTGTCTTCCCCCAGCCTGCGTCTCTAACCCTACTATAACTAGATCTCCCTCGGCGGAGGGACCAGATATGATCTCGGTCGAGACTCCATCGGAGATTCCTGTATAGATTGTTATTGGCTCAGGATTCCCTAGTGCACCAATTTTCCATATCGTTCTACCTTGTCCTCCCACATCCCCAGAATCGCCAATCGATTTTCGCACGCTCCCTTGCGCTTCAGCCGTGACTGAAATTGTGTCTCCCTTGCGTCTGGCTAATGGCGAGCTGGATCGAGGGGTGAACCGCATTGCTGCATTAGAAACTTTCAGCACTTGATCTCGCTGTGCCACAACAATGGAGACGTTGGCTGTCATGCCGGGCTTGAGGCGAAGGTCTGGATTGTCAACACCGACAACAACGTTGTAGGTTACGACATTTTGCACATTGATGGGTGCCAATCGAACTTGCCGAATGGTTCCAGGAAATCTTTCTCCTGGATATGCGTCCACTGTAAAGGTTGCTTCTTGGCCTTCAGTCATGCCCCCAATATCAGACTCACTCACATTCGTATCAACTTGCATCTTCGTGAGGTCGAGTGCGATCAAGAACAGGTTTGGTGTGGCAAAGCTTGCCGCCACGGTCTGCCCGACCTCAACGTTGCGCGCAACGACAATGCCATCGACGGGTGATCTGATTACAGTGTATTTCAAGTCCAATTCGGCTGCATTCAATGCGGCCTTCGCTTGTTTTACTTGCGCCTTGGCAACTCTCACTTGGGCCTCCGCGCTCTGGTGGCTCGTGAGCGCGACATCAACATCATTTTGTGACACAAATTGTTGGGCAATGAGTGATTGAGCACGATCGAGCTCACGCTTTCGCTGAGCCAAATCTGTCTTGGAACGGGCCAAGTTCGAGCGGGCCATTTCGAGGTTGCTGACGGCTTGATCCCGTCGCGCTCGAAATGGTTCGGGGTCGATAATTGCCACTATATCATCAGCCTTGACTTGCGAGTTAAAATCAGCATGAAGACTTTTAATCATCCCTGAGACTTGAGTGCCCACTTGCACGGAGACGACCGGATTGATTGTTCCTGTAGCGGTCACGATTGATACGATAGATCCTCGCTCAATCGGACTTGTTCGATACCGAATCGACGGTTTACGCTCTCCATTGAAGAAAACGTAGCCCCCAATGGCTAGCCCAAGAATTACAACACCAAGAATGATCCCTAAACGCTTCATGCCCATATCTTACAGGATCTTACAGGAGGGTCAAAAACTGGCTCTATTCTACCAGGAAGCGGCGGGCGAATCACATGAATGTAGCTAGATAAGGCGGCTATCCCGCGAGAAGTTGTTCTAGGAATGTGGTAGAAACATGGCCTTTTTGAAAGTCATGGTCTGCGAGAATGCGCCGGTGTAGAGGGATGGTGGTTTTAATGCCCTCGACGACGAACTCGTCAAGGGCTCGTTTCATGCGGGCCATGGATTCTTGGCGATCACGCCCATGGGTAATAAGCTTAGCGATCATGGAGTCATAATGCGGGAGGACAACCGCCCCCAATTCCATTGCCGAATCAACTCTGACCCCAAAGCCTCCCGGAGCACTGTACTTACTGATCTGGCCTGGCGACGGAGTAAACTTTTCGGGGTCCTCCGCGTTGATGCGGCACTCCATGCTGTGGCCATTGAGTACGACGTCTTGTTGCCTGATCATCAACGGGTGGCCCGCCGCGAGGCGAATCTGTTCCTTAATCAAGTCGATGCCCGTGACCATTTCGGTGATTGGGTGCTCAACCTGGATACGAGTATTCACCTCCATGAAAAAGAAATTCCGATCCTTGTCTAGCAGAAACTCGACGGTCCCCACGTTCCGATAGTGGGCTGCCTTGACGGTCTCTACTGCGACTTGTCCCATCTCCTGGCGGAGCCTCTGATCTATGGCTGGCGAGGGAGTCTCTTCCATGAGCTTCTGGTGCCGTCGTTGAATTGAACAATCTCGTTCGCCCAGATGGATGACGTGTCCTCGATTGTCAGCGAGGACTTGAATCTCAATATGGCGTGGTTCAATAAAGTACCGTTCGAGATAGACGCTGTCATTTCCGAAAGTCGATTTGGCTTCGGCTTGGGCGGCTTGAAAGGCCCGGCTCAAATCTTCGGCCCTGTTGACGACACGCATCCCACGTCCTCCACCTCCAGCCGTAGCCTTGATTATGATAGGAAAACCCACCTTCTGGGCAGCGAGCATTGCCTCTTCTTCGCTTCGTAATTCGCCCGGACTCCCAGGTGTTACGGGAAGCCCCTGTCGTGCAACGATTTCTCTGGCCTTAGCTTTGTCCCCCATCAAAGCGATATTTTCAATGGTAGGGCCGATGAATTTAATACCAATGGACTCGCAGACTTCGGCGAAGTGAGCATTCTCGGACAAGAACCCGTAGCCTGGATGAATAGCATCGACCCCAGTTATCTCCGCTGCGCTTAGTACGTTCGGAATATTCCGATAGCTCAGAGCAGGGTCCGCTGGGCCCACACACACCTTCTCGTCTGCGGCACGGATGTGCACACCAGCTACATCGGCTTCTGAGTGGATTGCGACCGTCCTTATCCCAAGTTCCTTGCAGGCTCGAATGACCCGTAGGGCGATCTCTCCACGATTGGCTATAAGGACTTTCTTGAACACGTCTTGACTCCGCTACGTTGGCGAGAATTATCTATTCAGCAGATTTGGGATCAATCAAGAAAAGCGCTTGGCCGTACTCAACTGACTTAGTGCTGTCCGCGAGAATCTTTACAATGCGCCCATTCACTTCCGATTCGATTTCGTTCATGAGCTTCATGGCTTCGACAATACACAAGACTTGCCCCTTTTTCACAAAGTCGCCTTCCTCCACGTAGGGGTCTGCATCCGGCGAAGGAGACCGATAAAAGGTGCCGACGATCGGCGACGTAATGGTAACCATGCCAACTGCATCTTCTACCGGACTTCCTGCGGCCATCACTGGATGGGGCATCTGTTGAGCGCCACTAGCCATAGATTCCTGGGGGGACATCGTAACCGACTTTGCACTAACATCATTACGGACACGGATGCGTAGACCGTGTCGTTCGATTTCCAATTCGGCTAGATTGTTTCGGCGAAGCAAATCGATAAGATCTTGAATCTGCTTGGCTTGTCCACCTAGGAGTTGCGGGTCGGACGCCAGTTCAGCAAAGGCAGTCGGCAGCACGATCGGACGAGTCTTTTTTCTTGAGCGACCGGATCGACGTGTACTCACCGGACGCGCTCCACATATGACCTGGTTCGAGTGTCAATTTTGATCACAGTGCCCACTTCCAAATAAAGAGGTACTTTGATTGTTGCTCCAGTTTCCACGACGGCCGGTTTTGTCCCTCCCGAAGCAGTGTCGCCCCGCACGCCCGGTTCGGCATCTACAACCTTCAGTTCGATGAAGGTTGGTAAATCCACCGAGATCGGACGATGCTCGTAGATGAGGATCATCGCGACCATATTTTCTTTCAAAAGATCTGCATTTTCTCCAAGTTGCTGTTTCTCAAAGGTAAGTTGCTCGTAGGTCTCGGTATCCATGAACGTGTACGATTCGCCGGTGGCGTAGAGAAACTGCATCTCTCGCTCTTCGAGGTCCGGTTCTTCGAAACGTTCACCAGATCGAAAAGTCCTATCCAACACATTTCCCGAGAGATAACTCTTAAGCTTTGTGCGGACAAAGGCGCCTCCTTTACCCGGTTTCACATGTTGGAATTCGATGATATAAAATGGTTCCCCTTCGACAAGGAGACGCACACCACTGCGGAAATCAACGGTTGAAATCACGCGACACTCCATTTCTCCCATTAATCGACACAAGTGCTAGCGGAGCTATCAATGTTTCCGTGACCTCGCTCGGCGGGCCACACCGGGCCTCATCTTGTGGGATTTTGGTTTACACGACGATAGATGCTCGTATAGGGCGCGTAGTGCCAATAGATAGCCAAAGGTGCCGAAACCAGAGATTTGCCCCATAGCCACTCCTGCAATGTATGAATGCTGACGGAATTCCTCCCGACGATGAATATTTGAGAGATGCACTTCAACGGTAGGCAAATCAACACTTGTCAGCGCGTCTCGAATCGCCACGCTGGTATGGGTATAGGCNNCCATGTAACCAACTCGCCTTCAAGATTCGACTGGCGAATATGAATTTTGACCCCAAGTTTGTCACCGAGCTCCACAAGGGAGGAGTCGATCGTATCAAGGGTCGCCGTCCCATAAATAGATTGCTCACGGCTTCCTAGGAGATTGAGATTGGGACCATGCAGGACGAGAACTCGGAGCATGTCGCGTACGAACCGCCTCCATCTACATCCCTAGTGGTACACATGAACACGACATAGGCGGCGGCATTCTAGCAGCCCTGCCTATGGGGGTCAAACTATGGCACGACTGAAGCAGCTTGACGGAGTCTAGCTAGTGTGATTTCCTGAGCGTATTGAATGACAACGCATAAGCACTATCCCTAGAGGTGGGAGTCTGCCGCATGCATGGTAAGGCAACCATTGGATCTACCCTCCTCGATCGCCTGTACCAACTCGGCGTTCGCCATATCTTTGGTATTCCCGGAGACTATGTCCTTTCTCTCTACCAGTTGATCGAGGCCTCCCCTATTTTGCACATCGGAACCACCCGAGAGGATTGTGCTGGATTTGCTGCAGACGCGTATGCGCGCATTCACGGCATTGGTGCTGTCTGTGTCACCTATTGTGTTGGAGGTCTCAATACTGTGAACTCTATTGCCTGTGCTTATGCCGAGCGTTCGCCGGTCGTGTTACTGACCGGTTCTCCGGGACTCTCAGAGCGAATGCGCACACCGTATCTCCATCATATGGTCAGAGATTTCTCAACTCAACGGGAAGTCTTCGAACGGATGACAGTTGCGGCGGTCACTCTCGACGATCCTCTAACTGCCGAACGAGAAATGGATCAGGCCTTTGCTGCCCTTTTGCGCTATCGACGCCCCATCTATGTGGAAATTCCGCGCGACATGGTCCACACGCCTCTGTCTGGCGCCATAAAGCCTTTTTGCATAGAGGACGAACCAAGCGATCCCGCCGCATTAGAAGAGGCGATTGGTGAGGTGCGCACGATGCTCACCTCGGCGCAGCGCCCGGCCATGCTTGTTGGCGCTGAAGTGGGACGCTTCGGACTCGAGGATCATTTGGCCAGCTTGGTTGAAAGGCTGAATATTCCGATTGCCTCAACGCTTTTAGGGAAATCCATTATCCGAGAAGATCACCCATTGTATGTTGGCGTTTACGGAGGGCTTATCGGCCGGGAAGAGGTACAACAGTTTATTAATGATTCCGACTGTCTCTTGATACTTGGCTCTATCTTATCCGATGTGGAAGACTTGGATGCCCGATCCCCCTTAATATCGGAAGGTCGGACAATACATGCAACGGCCGACCGTGTGGCGATCAAACACCACCGATACGAATCTATCAAATTTCAAGATTTTGTTCAGAGATTGGTGGAAGACCCACTGCCCATCTTCCCCCTTCGGGCACTACCAGGCCGCGCAATCGTTGTACCTTTTCTCCCCGACCCTGAAGATCCGGTAACTTTAGAAGGGCTCTTTCGCCATCTTGATACTGTATTGACCGAGAAAAACGTCGTCATAGCTGACGTGGGTGAATCACTCTTTGCGGCGGCTGATCTGCACGTACGCCATCGTTTCGAGTTTCTGTCGCCAGCCTATTACACGTCGATGGGATTTGCCGTTCCTGCCGCTTTTGGCGCATCATTTGCTGATCCGAATCTCAGGCCGATCGTATTGGTCGGAGACGGGGCTTTTCAAATGACGGGGACCGAACTCGGCAGTTGTGTACGATACGGGAAATTTCCCATAGTCGTGCTCCTCAACAACCGCGGTTATTCAACAGAGCGTGAAATCTTGGAGGGACCTTTTAACGACGTGCATGAATGGGAGTATGAGAAGATTTGCGACCTCATTGGCGGCGGCGTGGGCTCACGCATAAACACTCAAGGAGAGTTTGAGAGCCACCTTGCCGCCGCCCTAGCAGACCCTGCCCAAATCCATTTGCTAAATGTGTTGCTCAGCCCAGATGATAGATCACCGAGTATGGTGCGATTGGCGCGGCGCCTCGGGAAGAAACTCTCAACTGACAAACCGTAGACGCGTGTGCCACCGTAATCGTATTTCTAGCTGTCGACATAAATGTTCTTATCATGCTGCTAATCTTCTTCCGGGTTTAGGATGTGCAACCCTCCTGTCTTGGAAGCTGCTAAGAGCTGTGTGTCGGCGCTGACAACGGTCAACCGTAGCGGTTTCAGCTCCAGAGCCAGCGCCAGATGTATCACTTGGGGTGATCGAAGGAATGGATACTCCATGGCCAGTTCCTTGGTGGCCAGATAAGTTTCAATGGTCGGTGCAATAAATTGGTAGAGGCCCTGCTTTGACTCGATTTCGAACTTATAGAAGACGGAATAACAATCGTCCCGTGTAATTTGCCCCTCATGGGTGCGCGTTGCAAGGAGCGCATAAAAGTCTGTGACAGAAGTAGTTGGCACGATCGCAATTTTCCCGCGTTTTACCATCAGCTTATTCACGATGCGAGTGCCTCGCTCCATGCTGTACCGCTTGACGAGAGCCGTCGAGTCAATATAGTAGTACGGCATTCTGTTATGTCCTCCCTTTTAGGATAATTTCCGCTAGCGGCCCCTGGAGTTTCGAAAGCCGATCTTGCAACTCGTCAAGTAAGACCTCTTCATAGCCTTCCTTGCGAAACGTCTCAGCGAGATTCCCCTGATTGAAGGAAGCCGTATCATTCTTCAGGCGGTCATTTAGCCGTCGCTTCGCCAGACGACTCGACACCCTCTGCCTGGTTTTTGTCAGCCCGCGTCCGCGGCTGCGTGGAGCTCGTACTGAGTTTCTCGCCATCTTTTTCACTATCGCCATACCTCCTTATGGTTTAAGCTGCCCTATCACTGGGCATGTGGTTCCGATACTAAGTCATTTCGTGGACAACCCGCGGGCATCATCCCCGGCTTCGGCAATGGTTGCTCTCCAAATATATGTGCTGCAATCGCGTCTGCCACGTCCGACGACAGTTCCTGCTGTACAATCCTTAAAGTCTTTGCCGTCGCCTCTCGCTCCGTCAGATGACCCTCCTTTCCACCACGCGCAACCGTGCCGACCACACGTTGTGTCGCAGCCTCCACAACTTCCAAATCACTACACCATCGAACATATTTGAAGTGCGGGTCACGCACCTCAATCGGGAATAAGCGTGCTATCGCCCGGACAAGTAGTTCAGGGCGGCTCCCCTCTTCGTCTCTTGTGTTGTGCGTTACGTATAGCCCTTCACGAATGAGCCCTTCCGTCAGCGCACGCTGAATAGGTTCTACGTGATCGCCAGACACTTCTACCGCGAGAGCAAGATTTCGTGCAAGAAATTGTTCCAGCTCATCGGACAACTCTCTTACCCAATAGGTAGAAGGACTCCCCTGCCCGCTCGTACGAATGACGCCCAAATCGGCATTAAAAGCTTCGCGCAAAATAAGCGTCTTGATAGCTCGACGCAAATGACGGACCTTTTTAATTTTGTCTGTTGCTTGGCGCGACTCAGCCACATCCTCTTCGATGGCGTGATCCAATGCTGCCATCCTTTGTAATAATACCGCTTCAGCATGGGCACGATTCATGACCGCCAATGCGTAGTAGAGGTCCTTTCGTGAGTCGTGCCAAGTCTCTACGATTTGAACGTTTTCAAGGACCTTGTCAGTCGAGACTTTTGTGACCGTGTCGAGCGCCAGTTTCCGTTTGATCCTCACGGGAGAACCGTGGGTTTCCACTGCCAAATAGGATTCCCAGTCCTTAGCCCTGGCAGACACTTCCGCCTTGAAAATGCGCGCTATAGCCGCATATGCGTGGTCCGAGGCAGTATTCCGATTGTCTGCTTGTCCCACGCCGATAAGATATTGTGCGGAAGGATAATGCGCACTTGCCCCATCAACCCATCCTGGCACGCTTTTTCCGCCCAGCCACGCACAACCGACCAAAGACACTGCAGTCAGCCATAAATATCCCCAGGCGGATAAGCCATACGGCGACGCAAGTCGGCGAACGAGTGTCATTGCATCACACGCTGAATGATAAAAGCTGTCTTACCTGGTGCCAATTCCAGCAGGTGTCGCTTTGTCGCAGTAGGCACACCTTGTCCCGATGGTGCAATCGCTGCCTCATACAGGCCGGCAGGAACCCATGCCCGTGCCACATGAATCTCGTCTGGCAATGTCCGCCAGCTTCTCTTGTCCGCTTCTTCGGACATCACCGCGATCCCCTTGGTGAGCAGTCCGACGAGAAGCCCGACCCAAGGGCCGGCATCTCTTCCAGCAGCCTGTTGTGCTCCCCGCGTCACCCCTTCGGCCATCGTGAACTTCGTCGCAGCTCGTGCTAACGCTTTTACTGTGATCGCTGGCATACGGTCACTTAGGCTTTTTTCCGCCAACGCAGTCACATTATGTGCTAGCTCCGATCGGACAATAACGGAATTTCCCGCCTCACCCGTGAGCGTCATCGTCTCAAAAGGAACTTGGGTTTTTTGCGAAACCAACTGTGGAAGCGCAACCCGTACGACCCGCCCGTTGAGACCATAGAGTACGCTGTCGACTGCTCGATTCCTATGATAGGATGGCGAAGAGAGTCCTCGGTTGATCAATACCAACTGCAACGCATCCACACTAATCGGCACATCAATGTAACGATCCTCTTTTCTCGGAGCACGGCCATTATAGCTGATCATGACGACATGAGCGAGTTGCCTCCGGTTGAAAACGCTTTCCCACTCGACATGGGGAAATTTCTGCCGATACCGCTCAAACTCCGTGGTGAGGTTAAGCCCATCAGATGTGCGCAACAAATCGGAACGCAAAGAAGGAGGGAAGGGTGTCTCCGACCACTCACGCATCGCTTCGTACGCCTCAAATGCATTTCGATAGGCGATAAAGGCATTGTTGAGGTCACCAACGGCCTCATACAAAATCCCACTTAGATAGCGTGCGAATCCGTCATTACGATACTTGTCTTTTTCCTTCACCGTGTCGCTGAGCACATTCAGGCGATGGTCAATGCGTCGCACTTCGACAAGCGACTCCGGTAGATCCCCCTTGGCTGCATAGTTCAATGCTTTTACGACATTTATCAGGACATGTTCGTATGCGTCTCCTTCATAAGGCAGGATATTGTCATTAGTCAAAAAGGCAGCAGTTTCTGATCGGATGCTCCTCGTATAGAGGCGTTCAACGAATTCTTCCGCCTCCTCAAGGATGGCGCTGCTTTGTTCATAATCGCCCGCGAGATGAAGAGTCATGCCGCGGTCCATTCCATAGAGCAAGCGACCCTTTGCACCATACTCATCCTCAGATTGGTCGACGATCGCAGCCGCTCGAGTAGCATTACCGGCAATAAGGCTTTGCTCTATAAGCATATAGCGATTGGCAGAGGAACTGCACCCAGTCAGAAGGACCAGTGCAAAAAAGAACCACACGGTGGAGCAGAAGTCGCTAGCGCCACGCTGCCAAGAACCACCATGTGCACAGCGTAAGCGTGAGGCAAAAAGGGTCAACAGTGTCCGCAGAGATTAGAAAACGGTTCGCTTCTTCTCAACGACTTTCTTGATTTTCTTTTGTCCATACCAAACCTTCGCATTAGTCTCCAAATCGATCATCTGAAGATCCACTTGGTAGAATACTGCCTTCGTCCCATCGGCTTCATCGAGGATCGTCGAAATGGTCCCTTTCATCATATAATCGGCCCCAATCTCTTTCCCGGGAGCATTCTGAGAATCTTCACGGGCATATATCGCTTGTTCTTTCCGTTCGGTGCGCACCTCATCTCTCTCGCCTTTTCCGGCTACGAAGGTGACCTTTTGGGAATTCGTGAGTTCCCGCTCTAAGTCTGTGATAAAAGTTGCCACATTGATATGTTCATGGCTGCTGTTGAGTACGGTTCCGACGACAACGACCGGTTCGCGATTATTTGCCTCGGAAAAATTGGCTAGCCAACGATACTGCAAGGCTTCCTTTACCATTGACTCAGCAACCATGCGGGAATCGGTATCATTCCACCGTCCGCTCAGATCCGTGACGACGCCAGTATCAACACGCGTCACCTTCGTCTCATGTCCACAACCAGCAAGGGTAAAGACGGCACACGCAGCTACGGCAAGGGAACGATAGCTCTGAATCACGGTGATCCTCCGTAACTGGCCAACAGCTGACTGACCTTTAACCCGGTGTACGCCTAGTGAAGCGCTCGTTTTTCTTCTTCCTTCTCCAGACGATCGAATAACCGGTCAGCGTTCTTTCTCACGAAATCTCGGACTTCGGCATTGAGTTCTTTTGCCTGCGCCAAATTGTTTTTCATATCTTCCAGGCTCAGCTTTGTTAGAACATAATACGTGTTAGTTTTTGCGTCTTTATATCGGTCGATGGGACGAACCCCACTGAGCGTCACTGTCGTTACAGTCTTAATGGCTCTCTCGACGTTCTGCTCTTCGGTATTTCTTGTGAAGTCCCCTGCCGTCGTCGAAGCCGCGTAATCTCTCATGAGATAACCGGTATATGTTTCAAATGTCTTAGCAATTTCAGCCCGTCCGCGATTTTCCGCTGTATCCCAGGCAAGCGGTTCATTCCGTACACCGACCACGGCCCCGACACCATAAAACGCTTTCTTGTCCTTCTCATTGAAGGCTCCAGATCCCTTTTCCACCCATTTCGGAGGACCTCCACAAGCCGCGAGTCCACCTACAAGCAAGACAGCGCAACCGATGCCCGCCAGCCTCGTAAGAATTGCCCGTGACCCCATCATACTATCCTCCTTCGGAAACAAATGTTATGTTGCGCAAACGGAAGCAAAACAACATAAATTTATGCTAACATGCGTCCTACAATCAGTCAACGAAACGCCCGCCTCGCACTTAACCATTCATGAGAAGATTCTCATCGACTGAGAATCCATCGCGCAAGATTTTTAAGCCAGTATGAAAGGAGAAGAAATCCCTATGGCTGACATTCAGGTCGATGATGGAATTATCAGGATTCGCGATCTTAACATCCAGGATCACAGAGCGGTCGAGATTCTAGCTGCCTACCCCCCGGTTCATTGGGCAGAGATTACTCGGCGAGCACTTAAGATCGGGCTGGGCTATCTAAAGGGAGGAGAGAAGAGCTAGGGACTTGCCCTGCCCTCGTTATCCGCCTGAGCCACAGCAGCCCTGGCGCGGGCATGTGTGCCACCCAGCTCGAGGTATCGCCGAAAGGCTTCGACGGATTTGGATGGATTGTGGAGACGCTCGCCATACAACATCCCCAATGCAAAGTAGACATCCTGATAATCGGCTTTTAATCTCAATGCCTGCTGGAGCGCTGCCTCAGCTTCGGCAAAATTTCCTTGTTCCTCATAAATAAGGCCCAAAGTATAAAATGAATCAGGGTTGTCTGGCGCATATTTCGTGGCAAGTAATCCGGCAGCCAATGCCTTTTCAAGATTCCGAACGATCTCTAAGTGAATGTAACTTTTCAGCACGTAGGCATCACCAAGTGTTGGGTCGTATTCGATCGCACGATTAAGATGGCCGAGTGCTTTTGCTGGCGCTTTTCTCTCCTGAAGCAATGCAAAGGCTTTTTCATAACGGATCTTGGCAGCATGTCGTCGTTCCGCATGAGTCTGCAGACTGAAGCCCGCTTCGTATGCTGCCTTCTCGCCCTCTACCAACACCGTGTCCCCATCACCCTCGATTCGCAAGTTCGTCGGGTGCTGTACCCCATTCGAAGCAAGTTCCACTTGTCTAGCCAGGTAAGTGCCTAGCTCGGAGGCCATGAGCCAGCCATTCTTGTTAAGATCGGCTTCACCTGCAAGTCCGGCCAAAAGAACTCGCACAAATAGACTCTTTTCACTAGGACGAAGCGGCACTTCTCCTTTGCTGGCTGCGCTGATTACCTGCACTGCCCGCCGTTCAGCTTCAGCTTCCGGGGTCATCCGGCCTTCAAGTATCAACTGATGCGGCGCAGTCGCTTCCCAGCCGAACACCGGCGCATCTAGGATCAGGAGGGTGTGCTTAGAGGCCGACCGCCTGGTAAACTCCTTCAGGTCTTCAACGCGCACCGCCTTCGCCACGTTGTTGACCTGTGCATCCAGGGGTACGAGATAGCCTCGGTCTTTTCCTTCGATGTCTTGCGCAGTACCTGCATGACCGGAATAGAAGATGACGAGCCGGTCCATGCGCCCCACTTTTCGTGGTAACATTTCGTTCAAGACTTGATGTAAGCGGCGGGAACTCGCGTCCTTGTCGTAGATTTCCACTACTTCGTCAAAGCCTAATTTCCGAAATGCTCGAGCCACTTGTTTCGCATCCTCGATGGCTCCTGGAATTGGTGGAGCCAACACATAACGTTCAATCCCGATAATGATGGCCCACGACTTGTAGTAGAGACCGTCAGGCTTCCCCAACTGGGCTTCAGCAAACGGTAAGTTACTCCAATTGAGTGGAATTAAGTCGATCAATCCAATCAGGATAAACAACGTAAATCCCAAAGTTCTCATAGACTGTTGCATGGTTTCAGATCGGAAATGGGTGCTCAGTTCCCAATCAGCCTACCGGTCGTCCTGAACGCCTGTCAAGAAACCAGTTTGATGTCCACTTCCGCTTCCTCTTCCTCTTCGACGAAACGGTATGGGTTCATATCCTATAGAAATGTATGGTTGCAGATGCGCACACCTTTCTCCATAATTAGCCACCCGGCATCAGCTCGTAGAGGAAGGAGATCGCCTGACATGGGAGAACAGATCCAAACCCTTTTAAAGGAAAGCCGAACCTACCAACCAACCGCCAAGACAATAGCTGCAGCCTATATCAAAGACTACGAAACCGAGTACAAGAAATCTATCGCGAATCCCGAAGCCTTTTGGAGTCATGCCGCCGAAGAGCTGGAGTGGTTCTCTTCGTGGAGCAAGGTGCTTGAGTGGGACTATCCTTGGGCCAAATGGTTTGTCGGCGCCACCTGTAACATTGCGTATAACTGCTTGGACCGCCATGTCAAATCCTGGCGAAGGAACAAAGTTGCGCTTATATGGGTAGGAGAAAATGACGATGAGCGGGTTTTTACCTATGGTGAACTGTATCGCCACGTAAACCGGTGCGCCAACGGTCTAAAAAAACTCGGGCTGAGAAGAGGCGATCGTGTGACTATTTATCTTCCCAAGATCCCCGAGCAGGTTATTGCCATGTTGGCATGCGCCAGGATTGGTGTGATCCATAGCGTTGTCTATTCCGGTTTTAGCGCGCCGGCGCTTGCTAGCCGAATACAAGACGCCGAAACAAAAGTTGTGATCACTGCGGATATCGGATTCGATCGGGGCAAGGTCATTAGCCTAAAGCCCGTTGTGGATGAGGCGCTCAAATCGTGTACTACGGTTGAGCACGTGATTGTCGTCCGTCGTCAGCATTCCGGTCCAGCGCTGTCGGTGCCGAAAGAAATCGATTGGAGCGACTGGGTGAAAGGTGAGAAGCCAGTCTGCGAAGCAGAGCAGTTGGATGCCGAGACACCACTGTATATTCTTTATACCTCAGGCACCACCGGTAGGCCCAAGGGGGTTGTTCATGTCCATGGTGGCTATATGGTTGGCACCTATGCGACAGCGAAATATGTTTTCGACCTGAAAGACGATGACCTGTATTTCTGCGTGGCTGACCCCGGTTGGGTTACAGGGCATAGTTATATCGTCTATGGCCCGCTTCTTAACGGCGCGACAGTTCTCACAGCGGAGGGCAAGCCAGACTATCCAACCCCGGGCCGTTGGTGGGATTTGATTGAACGGTATGCCGTGTCGATTTTTTATACCACCCCTACAGCAATACGCCTTCTTATGCGCTATGGCGAGAATTGGCCAAGACAGTTCAATCTCTCATCGCTTCGTATCCTCGGAANNCTGGGAATGGTTTCACCGCGTCACGGGAGGGGATAAGCCCATTATGGACACGTGGTGGCAGACTGAAACTGGCTCTATCCTCATTACCCCCCTTCCCACAGTTCCTCTAAAGCCAGGCTCAGCAACTCGGCCCTTCCTAGGCATTGAGGCCGATGTAGTTGACCGCGAAGGCAAGAGCCTACCCGCCAACTCTGGGGGGTTTGCTGTTATCAGGAAACCGTGGCCTTCCATGATGCGCAACATTTATAAGGATCCTGAACGATACAAGACTTACTGGAATACCATTCCTAATTGTTACGCTGCCGGAGATGTCTGTCACAAAGACGCAGACGGTTATTTATGGTTCATGGGTCGTGCGGACGATGTTATTAAGGTTGCCGGTAATAGGCTTGGTACAGCTGAAGTAGAAAGCGCCCTAGTAAGCCATCACGCGGTCGCGGAGGCCGCAGTCATCGGGAAGCCCCACAAAACCGTGGGTGAATCCATCAAGGCCTTTATTATACTCAAGCAGGGGGAGCAGGAAAGCCCAACGTTGATCAAGTCGATAAAGGACCAGGTATTGAAGGAGCTGGGGAAAATCGGTGTCCCATCCGAAATCGACATCGTCTCCTTTCTACCCAAAACCCGCTCGGGGAAAATCATGCGGCGTGTCCTCAAAGCGAAGGAACTTGGACTAGATCCTGGCGATATCTCAACCATCGAAGAGTAAGCGGTATGAAGAGTACACGAAAACGAGGAGAACCGATCTATCTACGGCGTCATATGATTGCCCTTGGTGTGGCCGTAGGGCTTCCCGTCGTTTTAGTACAGCTTTACAAGCTTTGTGTGGGATCGGTAAGCTTCGGCATGCAAATGGGATTCGCTATGATCGTTTCGGTTCTTGCCGGACTCGTCCTGTATTTTCTCTACCGTTCATCCGCACAAAGCCAACCATAGCTGTTTCGTTGACTGTGCTTCTCAATATAAAAGTCAGGATTCACCCTCTGTGGTGTTGCCATCATAAGCCTCAATAATCACGGCGCAGTTGCATCACCGCCAAGACTGAGAACGCGCATGAATTTTTAGGTTGTGCGTATCCGCTGCACCATTCCAACATCGGCCAGCTGTACGCCAAGGAACTAGAAGCTAGTCACCTAGAGATTATGTCAAATCAACCCGTGCTTCTGTAGGTAGTCTTTATCTATCACGGATGGCGTCGGCGGCAGCTGGCTGCGCACTTGCAGCAACCGCTCGACGTACTTGCCGATGAGGTCTGATTCGAGATTGACACAATCGTTGACTTGTTTTAGGCCCAGCGTGGTGACTTTCGCGGTGTGAGGAATGATCATAATAGAGAAACCCTTGTCGGTCACCTCATTGATCGTCAGGCTGATCCCATCGACCGTAATGGAACCTTTCACGACACAGTAACGCAAGATTTCCGATGGTGCCTCAATCCACAATAAAACTGTGTCACCGTCTTGGTGACGCCTTCGGACCGTGCCGATACCATCGATATGGCCGGCCACCAGATGCCCACCAATCCGGTCGGTTAGTTTCATGGCCCGTTCCAAATTAAGGGCAGTTCCCGCGCTCACTAGACCGAGTGTCGTAACTGAAAGCGTCTCGGGAGAAACATCGACTGAGAACTCTCGCTCTCTTTTTGATGCCACAGTAAGACAAATCCCATTCACACTTATACTATCGCCGATCTTGAGATCGCTCAGCACCAATGATCCAAGAATCGTCATTCTTGCCCCAGCTAGAGTTTTCTCTAGCGAGGCAACCGCACCGATCTCTTCAACGATACCGGTAAACATACAGCAGCTTCGGCATCAAAAAGTCACTTAAGAGTATGGCCACATATTATAGTCGTTTTATGCTATTTCTTCCTCATCATCAGCCAAAATGCAGCTGCTGCAACGACCTGAATACCGGCAATGATACCAAAAGCTTCTGTGTAACTCATATTCGCAATCAGCACACCGGCAAGCAACGGACCACTCGCATGGCCGATATCCATTATGGTCCCCTGCATTCCCAGGCCAGCACCTAACGTCTTCATCTCAGAACTGTCGGCTACAAGGGCTGAAGAAGACGAGGACACAACGGCTTCCCCGAAACCGAATGCTCCTGACAAGATGAGTAAAATCATCAACATCGAAACATGGGGCATGAGCACGAACGACACGGCACAGATCACCAGGCCACTCATAATCAAGGGGTGCCGCCCGACCCGATCTGAGACCCGTCCCATGATTGGCTTCGAAAAAAAGGAGGTAAGAGCTTGCACGGTAAACAATAGCCCCACTTCTCCAGCATTTAGTCCTGCTGAGATGCCGTACAGTGGTAGAAAGGCCATTAAAGCACCATTGGCGATCATTTTAGCCGCATCTGTACAGCTTGTAATCAAGACTCTCTTATTGCGTCCGACACTGCCGAATCCTTTCCACATTTCGGCAAGCACCGAGGCCAATCCCCTGGCGTGCGTCCGCGGCGGAGGCGGCTTCAGGCGAAGGCTGTAAAAAATGATAATAGCGATACAGCCAAATATGCCGGCAACTAGAAAAGCAGAGGGGAAACCAGCTGCATGTGCGAGATATCCTCCTAGTAAAGGACCGAGAAGCGCACCGGCCTGTGTACAAGCTGTGTAGGTGCCGATGGCACCGCCGCGACGTTCTCGATAAAGTTCTGCAACGGTCGCCAATGCACTAGGAGCAAAGATGGCAGTCGCTACCCCGTGAAAAAAGCGAACTTCGGTTAGGGTATTCAGATTCGTAATGAATGGGTAGACAAAAGGGGGTAATCCGAATGCGATCACCCCCACTCGTAACAGAATACGCCTCCCATAGATATCCGACAGTGCACCTGATGGGAGTTTCAAAAACACTCCAGTCAAAGTTGAGACAGACACAATCAGACCGATCCGTTCTGGCCCAGCGCCAAGCGATTCGGCGAACAATGCCAACACAGGCATGCGCACCATGTTATAACTGATGAAACAGAACACTCCGATTGTACATAGGAGAGCAAAGCTGCGTGGGGTGTTCATGGAGTGAGTGCGTTCCGGTAGTTTTCCGTGTCAGAAATGGGCTTTCTCGCCAGCGCCTCCTTGAAAAAGCCCAAGTCATCGTTTAGCAGAGCAGGTTGGTCCATCGCTTTACGCAGCACACGATCAGGTTGTTGCCGCATGGTCTCTCCAAGCAAATTAACCGCCTCCATCCCCTTCCGTAACTTTCCCCTGACGACTCCTCCGATAAGGGGGTGCAATAAGGAGACTAATCCTGAGAAGATGCGATTGTCGAGTTTGGTATACGCCGCTATGGTGCTCTCCATTGCTTCTATCTGGGTCGTGTCGTTCACCGACCTCATCCTGAGAAACACAACCGCCTTACCGGTAATGTGCGGAAGCAAAAGACTGCTGTGTGCCCCTTCGAGATAATAAATTCGAGATGCAGCGTCTTGGTATACAAGTTCTACAATCCCTTCTGTCCCCTTGCCATCCGTACCCCAGAACCTGCCAGGCCCTCTTGCTTCAGATCTATACAGACCAAGGTCTAGACGATTGATCAAAGCTGCCGCGAAGGGGGGATGATCAAGCAGATACCAATACATTGACTTAGACAAGGCAGCCCGAATCGGTCCCACCGTGCTGGTAGTTGTATAGTTGTCGATGATGGCCTGCAAACGACAGGTCCAATTGGGGTCTACTCGTTCAACAGGAAACGTCAGTCCGGCATGATAAGGAGATATAATACAGATTTCTGACTGTCCTGATTCAGGAGAGAGAGCTATAGCCAGACAGGTCATACCCACAAACAGCGCCACAGATAATCGCCACGGGAGCATAATCTCCACTCTCACGAACGCTGTTGTTTCACGATAATTCTGAGCTGGATAGAAAAAAGCCGGTGAGAGTCTTGTCTTAGTCGTGCCTGTCGAAGCAATGTCTCCACGGACGGCAAGGCCACCCCTTTGAAAGACATCTGTCCATTCGTCAACACAACAATTGGCTTTGACGGATCGATAAGTTGCTCATTTAAGAACAGGGTATAGCGTCGGACACGTTCCGCCGTCACTTCGATGCGATTTGTGCCCATGATCCTTGCATCGAGTCGGGCAAATTCACGTCGCTTGATGCGTTCATCTCTTTTGTCGACGAGATTTTCTGAAAACACTGCGATAGGGTCTGTAACTTCCATGCGCAGCCAGTCAAATGGCTGAAAGTGGCTCGCATCCCGGACCACCGTGATTCTCATCGGTGGCGCTTCACGACGGCGACTGTTGAACCACTTCACGAGTTCAGGCAATTCCTCTCTCGGAAAGTAATGGCCTCCGGCCATGGGATGTTCTCCCTGATGCTCACGATACACATACGGGTAGCCGAGTGCATCCAATTTACGTGAGATCGATCGGCTCAACTCAACAGGCATCACCTGATCTTTCTCACCGTGAACGATGTAGATAGGTGTATTGCGCAGATTTTCCAAAAATGGCATCAGCACTGCGTCAAGGCCGCTTGCCATCGGCGCAATGCCAGCGAAGAGTGGCGCGTGGTGCATACCAATCAACCACGCGCCGATACCGCCATTTGACATCCCTGTCAAGAAAATCCGGTCGGGATCAATATCATACTCCCGAGCTACATGCCGAATTGTCGCAATTACAAGGGCTTCGGCGTGCCTTGTGAACCACGCACCCCCTGGATAGGTTGGACAGACTAAAAGGTAGTTATCATCTAACCGGGGCAACCAGCGATCGAGATATTCTTCGCCGGTGAATCCGGCTCCGTGTAGGCATACCACCAGCCCATACCTTCGTGACGGTCGATACGTCGGGGGGACATGCATAGCGAGCCGATAAGCATAACCCTGAACAGTGATCTCTTCGTGGGGAAGTCTTCCAACTGGACGGATTGCGAATACCCGCTCGTTGTGTAAGACATGCGAAACAGATTTGACCGAGACATCTTTACGAGAAAGAATCGTCTGTAAAAGGCGGTCAGCTTTATCAGCGTCGTCCGTATCGAAGTATTGGAAGACGAGTCGAGCAAGATCACTGGCAGTCGGCGGTGATGGTTCAGCGAGGCAGAAACCACCAAACGCGACGAGAAGCATAACGAATACGAGAGAAGTGGCTCTGAAACTCACACATCCCCTTCCACTACGACATCACTCCCAACTGTCTTTGTGATCACCTTTTTGAGGGATAAAACCTGTGCTAGACGGGCCGGACTCCGACCGCCGATTACGCCCCTCGCATCCGCACCACCTAATAGCGAAGGAGCTATGTATAATTTTACATGCTGCACAAGCTCAGACTTCAACATAGAGGCATTGATTTCGCCTCCGCCCTCGACGAGTAACGACGTAATACCCCTCTGGCCAAGCCCTTTCACCAAGGCAGGCAACGACACACGTCCATACGCGGCTGGAAGGATCATCGTTTCGACGCCGCACTTCTCAAGGGCCCTTAGTCGAGCTGATGGTGCATATCTAGTAGTAGCGACGAGCGTCTTAGCTTCATTCTGCCGGGCAAGGATCCTCGCATTCAGAGGGATTCGCAGTCGACTGTCAACAACGATGCGGACTGGTTGTCGAAGTGACCACTTGGTGAACCGCACTCCTGTTCGTGCCGTCAATATAGGATCGTCGGATAAGACCGTGCCTACACCAATTAATACGGCATCGACCTTCTGACGTAGCTGATGCACTTCGTGGCGTGACTGTTTCCCCGTAATCCACTTTGACTCACCAGCTGCGGTTGCGATTTGCCCATCCAATGTCATCCCTGCTTTCAAAATAACATAAGGACGCCGTGTCCTCACCCAATGGCTGTAAGCCCTGTTGCATGTCTCTGCGTTAAGGCGTCCAACACCCACCACTACAGCTAGTCCCGCCCGGCGAAGCTGGCCTATGCCCTTCCCCCGTACGAGAGGGTTAGGATCGTGCATGGCAACTACTACACGCCGAATGCCAGATTGAATAATGGTTGGGACACAAGGCGGTGTGCGTTTGTTGCTATGGCAGCAGGGCTCCAGCGTGACATAGAGAGTGGCGCCACGCGCCCGCCGCCCAGCTTGGCGAAGGGCCAGAATTTCTGCATGAGGTTGACCAGGGCTTCGGTGAAATCCCCGTCCAACAATCCGTGTATTCTTTACGACCAAAGCCCCTACCATGGGATTGGGGCTTGTCGTCCCCTGGCCCCTCCCCGCCAGGTGAAGNNGGTCACCGTGTCTTGCGGGCATTACTAGAAGGGATTCGGCGCCCTCTATGCCCCGCTTTCCTGGGCTTAGCTGTCAACCGCAACGGTAACTTCCGAGTTGTTTTTTCGTGCTCCTCCGCCAAGGCGGCATGGGCAGCAGCCAGCCGTGCGATCGCTACGCGATAGGGGGAACAACTGACATAGTCTAGGCCGAGTAGGTGGCAAAACTCCACGGAACTCGGGTCGCCTCCATGCTCCCCGCAGATACCCAGTTTAATGCCTGGTCGGGTCTTCTGTCCGGCGACAATCGCCTGTCTCATGAGTGATCCAACCCCCTCTTGATCAAGAACGGCGAAAGGGTCCAACTCCATGATGTGCGAAGTTCGATAATGATCGATGAATTTTGCCGCATCATCACGCGAGAAACCGAATGTTGTCTGTGTCAGATCATTCGTGCCAAACGAGAAGAATTCAGCCTCTTGAGCAATCAAATCCGCTGTGACAGCGGCACGCGGCAGCTCTATCATTGTACCGACGAGATAGGAGAACTTGATGTTATGTCGTTTCATGGTTTCTTGTGCCACCTCTCGGACAAGGTCCTTTTGCGCTTTCATTTCCGAAACCATACCCACGAGCGGAATCATGATCTCTGGCACGATCTTCTTATTTTCCTTCGCCAGCTCGCAGGCGGCCTCCATTATCGCGCGTGCCTGCATTCGCGTAATTTCTGGCATCGTAATCCCTAGTCGGCATCCCCGCAGACCTAGCATCGGATTGAATTCGTGCAGTTCTTCGACCCGTGCTAGAAGCTGACGTTTTTCTTGCAATCTTGCTCGATCACAGCCTGTCAGTTCCAACTGGGCAATCTCCACCATCAATTCTTCCCGCTTCGGCAAAAACTCGTGCAATGGTGGATCGAGCAAACGGATAGTAACCGGGAAACCCTGCATCTCTCGATAAAGCCCGACGAAATCTTGTTTTTGCAACGGCAGAAGTTGTCCAAGGTATTTCTCTCGTTCCTCCTTTGTGCGAGCCAAGATCATCTTTTGCATTATTGGTGTGCGGTCTTCTGCGAAGAACATGTGCTCTGTGCGGCAGAGACCGATACCTTCTGCGCCAAATCCCCTGGCAATTCTGCCTTGCTCGGGCACATCAGCATTAGCCCGTACTCGCAACTTGCGGAATCCGTCCGCCCACGCGAGGATTGTCGAAAAGCGTTGATATTTATCGGACCTCTTCGGATCAAGCTTCCCTTGGATGACTTGAATAATTTCTGACTCGACTACGGGAATATCGCCCTCATACACATTTCCGTTAGACCCATTGATCGAAACATACTCGCCTTCCCGAAAGGTTTTCGTTCCCACCCGGACAGTTTGGCTATCTAACACTTCCACAGCCTCGCATCCCGCGACACAAACCTTTCCCATCTGACGAGCCACTACTGCCGCGTGCGACGTCATCCCACCGCGCGCCGTCAGAAAACCCGCTGATGCGTTCATTCCATGAATGTCGTCAGGACTCGTTTCCTGACGGACTAGGATCACACGATTTCCCGCTGTCTTCATATCCACGGCACGATCAGGAGTAAGCGCGATCTTGCCTGCTGCCGCACCTGGACCAGCTGGGAGCCCTTTCCCAAGCGGGTTGGCCCTTGCTTCTTCCTGAGAATCAAAAATGGGGTAGAGATATTGTGCTAGCTGATCTGGTCCAATGCGTTGCACGGCCTCTTGCTTGGAGATCAAGCCCTCCTTTACCATATCGACAGCGATCTTCACAGCCGCAATCCCAGTCCGTTTGCCGACACGGGTCTGAAGCATGTACAGTTTGCCTTCTTGAATGGTGAACTCTAGATCGAGCATGTCACGATAATGTCGNNCGTTCGAGTTTTTGATAGGTCCGTTCTAGATCTTTGTAGGCCTCAGGGACGTTCTTCGCCAACGCTGTCACAGGCATGGGCGTTCGAATACCTGCCACCACATCTTCACCCTGAGCATTCATCAGACATTCTCCGAAGAAGGTATGTTCACCAGAACTTGGGCTCCGTGTGAAGGCCACACCAGTCCCGCTGGTATCGCCCATATTGCCGAACACCATTGCCACCACGTTGACCGCCGTGCCCCAGGAATCTGGAATCCCATAAAGTCGACGATAGGTAATAGCCCGGGCACCGAACCAAGAAGAAAATACGGCATTGATTGCCATGCGTAACTGGTCGAGCGGCTCGTCTGGAAAATCCTTCTTCGTCTCTTCCTTCACAAGAGCCTTGAAACTCGTTACCAATTCACGGAGATGCCTAGCATCGAGATGGGTTTCGTGGGCCACTCCAACTTCCATCTTTTTGTGCTTCAGAATGGCTTCAAAATCCTCACGCGGCACCCCCATAACAATACTGCCAAACATAGAAACAAATCGGCGGTAGCTGTCCTGTGCAAAGCGATCATTTCTCGTTTTGACCGCCAACCCCTCAGCAGTCTTCGTGGTCAACCCAACGTTCAATACAGTATCCATCATCCCGGGCATCGACGCCCGAGCGCCCGACCGCACTGACACCAGCAATGGTTTTTCGGGGTCACCAAATGTCATACCCATAGACCGCTCGATTCGCTTGAGTGACTGCAGAGCAGCCTCCCACAACCCAACAGGATACTTCTTGCCAAGCTTGTAGTACTCCACACAGGCCTCAGTTGAAATGGTGAACCCGGGCGGTACAGAAATACCCAGATTCGTCATCTCAGCCAAACCAGCGCCCTTGCCCCCCAATAGCTCCTTCATGCCTGAGGTACCTTCAGCTTTTCCATCCCCAAAGTAGTACACATATTTCTTTGCCACGCCTGCTCTCCTTTGCAATGCTTTCATCTGACTAATGCGAAATCCAAACAGTGAGAGGTACGCTGACGCCCTTGGTAATAGACGACACAGCTTCTCCTAACCGGACTAGGCAAATCCTAATTAGTCCCCTTCTACCATAATTTCTGAAAAATCGGCGAACGACATAAACATTTCGTCTACAAGCTTCAGTAGCGAGAGCCTATTACTGCGAATAGCCTTATCATCTGCATTGACCATGACAGCGGTAAAAAATGTGTCGATAGATGGTTTGAGACGAACCAGAGCCTCCAGTGCATTCCCAAAATCTCCGATGTTCATGGCAACAGTCATCTTGCCACGCTCCTCAGCCCACACCTTGTGCAGAACCGACTCTGCCGGGTGCTGAAATCGTGCTGGCTCCACCGGCTGACGTTCCCACCGCTCTTTCTGAACTAGGCGGTGGGCTCGTTTAAAACCGATAATCAGAGGAACGAAACCCGATTTCGTCGTAAAGACTGCAAGTGCTTTCATCTT
>JABAOE010000719.1_pt1 | contig 26609 bp, 19 predicted proteins | sample 7062141 | NCBI WGS metagenome assembly JABAOE01 (sample SAMN14538627, study PRJNA623070) | marine sediment metagenome | biome: marine biome [ENVO:00000428]; feature: marine pelagic biome [ENVO:01000023]; material: deep marine sediment [ENVO:00002113] | place: India: Gulf of Khambhat ...
GACCAGCCTAGGAATCCTGTGGGCCGTTGTGGCTCTTGGAACCGGCGTCGGCCCGATCCTCTCTCGGCGCATCACGCGCGATCGGGGGAGAGCTATTCGGTTGATCCTTCCGCCTATGTACCTGCTCGCGGCGTTAGGTCTGATTGTCGCGGCCCAGCTCACAAGCTTTGGGATCGTTCTGGTTGGGATGTTCTTGAGGACCTTTGCCATCGGCGCGATCTGGGTGTTCACTACCCAACTGCTGTATCAGCTTGTGCCGGAGAACTATCAGGGTCGCGTATTTGCAGTGGAAATTGCAGTCTTTACCTTGGGCAGCGCGATCAGCGGTGCGGTTGGTGGATGGATTCTGGACACCACCCCGATCGGTCTGAGCGGGATGATGTACCTGATGGCCGCTTCGGCATTGATTCCCGCCGTGCTGTGGTCCATCTGGATCCGAGGACCGGCGAGAGAAAAGAAGAGCAAGGTTCCATCGCTGGAAGGGGAAGAATGGAGGCCGCTCGAGTGACATTTACACTCCCTTCAACCTGCGAAGCGCACTAAGATGATCATGCAATCACGAGGAGGGCCGGCCTGAAGGCCAAAAAAGGCCACGTGGTAGAATCGCTTTCCTCGCACGGGAGGCACATCGCAAATGACGACGTTGAGCCAAACCGTTCAGGGAGCCCTTCGCTATAGAGGGGGTGAGCACCAGCTCTCACACTGGGGACACCGCATCAGCGGGCTTGGTACACTCCTCTTTCTTACGCTCCACATTCTAGATACATCAGTCGTTTATTTCTTCCCACACCTCTACCAGGAGGGGATCGATCTATATAGAACGACTGGCATGATGATCGGTGAAATGATTCTGGTGCTCGCCGTCATTGCGCATGGAGTGAATGGGATCCGCATCGCCCTTTCAGATTTCTTCCCGGATTGGTGGCGTGAAAGACCGCAGCGCACAGGTTTTTGGGTCATGGCAGTGGTCACGATTTTGCTCGCTGCGCCCGCCCTGTTTATCATGGGGCGGAACGTGTACTGGCACAACATCTGCCTGTGTCCCCCCGAAGAATCATTGGATCCCATACTGCCCACCTGGGCAAATATCGCCATCATGCTGGCTCTTGTGGCGGCCCTGGTCATATTGGCGCGTGTGGGCACGTTCAAGGCGCTGTTTAACCGTCGACCGCGCAACTTCGAAACCTGGATGTGGCTCTTCATGCGCTGGTCGGCCATCCTGCTCATTCCGCTGGTCTGGATCCACGTATTGCTCACCGATGTGATCTTCGGAGTGCACAACATCGATCTGAACTATGTACAGCTTCGATGGGCTACCCTGGGCTGGCGGGTCTATGATTTCGCATTGCTTGCTTTCGCGTTTGCGCATGGCATGAATGGGCTGCGTACGGTGATGACGGACTATGTGCATACCGAAAAGTGGCGTCGTCGCTGGAGCTGGATCATTCTTGGAATGTGGGTGATCTGGAGTCTGATCGGCGCAGTGGCAATCGTCGGCGGCGTGCGATCGGTTTGACCCCACCAGGCTTCGGACGGTATTTATTCTCCGTAAAGAAATGAGCACATATCAGACAAGGAGCAATTAAGTGGCAATTAGCCATCAACACGAGGTAGTGATTGTCGGAGGTGGCGGAGCGGGCTTGATGGCTGCGCTCTATGCCTCCAGGGGGGCTGATACGGCTGTACTGACCAAACTACATCCGGTTCGTTCGCATACCGGTGCGGCGCAGGGCGGTGTTGGTGCGGCCCTTGGAAGCGAAGAAGAAGACCGGCCTGAATGGCACACTTACGATAGTGTCAAGGGCAGCGATTTCCTTGGTGATCAAGACGCGATCCAATTTATGTGCGAAGAAGCAGTTCCGACCGTATATGAGTTAGAGCACATGGGGCTTCCCTTCAATCGCACTCCCGAAGGCAAAATTGCTCAACGCTACTTTGGTGGTCACACGAACAACGAATCTGGCAAACCAGTGCGACGGGCGGCTTATGCAGCCGACCGCACCGGGCACATGATCCTCCAGACCCTCTACCAGCAGTGCGTCAAACACAACGTGGTTTTCAGGGACGAGTTTCAGGTCATGGATGTACTGGTCAGCGAGGAAGGGGTCTCGGGTGTGGTTGCCGTCGAACTGGCAACCGGCGAGCTTCACGTCTTCCATGCCAAAGCCGTGATCTTCACCACGGGTGGCTGGGGACGCGTTTGGGAGATCACCTCCAACGCCCATTCATACACCGGTGATGGAGTAGCTATCACGCTCCGGCGCGGCATCCCGGCCGAGGACATGGAGTTCTTCCAGTTCCACCCAACCGGGATCTACCGAATGGGCATCCTGATTACGGAGGGCGTGCGCGGCGAGGGAGGGGTACTCATCAATAGCGAGGGTGAACGATTTATGGATCGATATGCACCCTCCATCAAAGACTTGGCTTCACGCGACGTGATCAGCCGAGCGATGTATTTGGAGATGCGCGACGGACGTGGGATCGACGGCAAGCGCTACCTGCATCTGGATGTTCGGCCGGAGACGGTGAACAAATACGCTGAGCTCGATGGCCGCACCAGGCCCGACGGCTCGCCCTACGTCGTGACCGGCGAAGAGATCCTGGCCAAACTACCGGATATCATCGATTTCGCCCGCACGTACATGGCGGTCGATCCCATTACGCAGCCCATGCCGGTGCAGCCAACGGCCCACTATGCGATGGGTGGCATCCCCACGAACTACCGCGGGGAAGTCATCCGTGATGAAGACAACAGCGTCATTCCCGGTTTTTATGCCGCAGGGGAAGTGGCATGCGTATCGGTGCATGGTGCAAATCGGCTAGGCACCAATTCGCTACTAGACATTATTGTCTTCGGTAGAGAGTGCGGTAAGCGCGCGGCCGAGTACGCAAAGAGCGCCGATTACCTGCCTCTCCCTGACGATCCTGAGGGAAAGGTTCGCAAGCAGATCGAGGAACTCAAAGCCGGAGAAGGCTCGGAAAAGGCCGCCACCATACGTAAAGAGATGCAGGATGTCATGTTCGACCACGTGAGCGTCTTCCGCACCGACGAGGGCATGTCCCAGGCGGTAGAGAAAATCCAGGAGCTCAAAGTGCGGTACCGGAAGGTCGGTATTCAGGATCCGAGCAGCAGGTTCAACACCGAGATCCTGGAGGCGTGGGAACTGGGCTGCATGCTCGATATCGCACAGGTCACGGCGGTCTCAGCCTTGCAACGTACGGAGAGCCGTGGCGCACATGCGCGGGAAGACTACCCGAAACGGGACGACCAGGATTGGCTCAAGCACACCTTGGCCTACCTGGAGGATGACGGAGTGACCCTCCGATACAAGCCGGTCAAGATCACGGAGTGGCAGCCCATTGAACGAGTTTATTAGGAAGAGCCAGAATACGGTGGATTCGGTCAGCCCAAAAAATGAAACAGGAGAATCTTCATGCAGGTAGAGCTCCGCATTCGCCGCTACAATCCTGAAATAGACAAAGAAGCGTATTACGAGACCTTCAAGATCGAGGCCGAGCCCAACGATCAGGTGCTCGATCTGCTGAACCAAGTTAAGTGGAAATGGGACGGCAGCCTGTCGTACCGCCGTTCGTGTGCACATGGCGTCTGCGGATCCGACGCCGTGCGCATCAATGGTGTCAACCGGTTGGCCTGCAAAGTTCTGGTCAAGGATGTTGGGAAGAAGGTTACCGTCGAGCCGATTTTTGGATTGCGGGTAGAAAAAGATCTCATCGTCGACATGGATCCTTTCTGGGAGCACTATCGCTCTGTCAAGCCGTTCTTCATTAGCGACGAGCCTGAGCCAGAAAAAGAGCGCCTGCAAAGCGCAGAGGCGCGAGAACGCTTCGACGATACGACGAAGTGCATTCTGTGCGCGGCCTGCACGACTTCCTGCCCCTCGTTCTGGGCAGATGATGAGTACATCGGACCAGCCGCCATTGTTCAGGCGCATCGCTTTATCTACGACAGCCGTGACACCGCCGCAGAAGATCGCCTGCAGATTCTGGCAGAACAAGACGGAGTTTGGCGCTGCAGAACGGTCTTTAATTGCACAATCGCATGCCCGCGTGAGATCAAGGTCACGCAGGCGATCCGTGAAGTCACGTCAGCAATCGCTACAGGTGATCTAAGCTAAACGATGTCCGAGATGAAGGACACCCAATCGATTGCGTCTTCCGCTGATATCGCGAAACCGAGTGAAGAGGAGCAGTTGACGAGCGGAGAACCAAGTCCGGTGTTGGAACCTTCTGGCGATCCGGCAATGGATCTATCGTCGATCTTCGACCGCAAGCCACGCATACTTGTGGCCGATGATGATTGGTTGAACCGGGATCTGCTCCAGGCATACCTGACGTCTTCCGGATGTGAAGTGCTGACCGCTTCAGATGGCGAAGAAGCGCTAACGCAAGCCCTGAGCTACTCGCCAGACCTGGCATTGATCGACGTGCAGATGCCCGGCATGGACGGTCTCGAACTCTGTCGCCGGATGAAGACGCACGCCGCCACGCGCTTCGTTCCGGTCGTAATCATTACCGCGCTGGACAGCGAAGCCGAGAAACTCAATGCGTTCGAGGTTGGAGCGGACGATTTCATCACCAAGCCCTACAGCTCGATCGTGTTGCTCGCCCGGGTTCGATCGCTGCTGCGTATCAAGCGGCTGCATGATGAAGTGGAATCCCGCAATGAGCTGCTGCGCGAGGTACTGGACCGCTACGTCGCTGAAGACGTGGCCGACGTCATCCTGACCGACCCCGACCGCTATTTCAAGCTTTACGGTGAGACGCGCCCAGTGACGGTGTTGTTCGCAGACATCCGCAACTTCGTTGCCTACACGGAGCAGCACACGGGCCCGGAAGTCATCCGGACCCTCAACCACGTCTTCGAATCGCTCAGTCGAGTCGTATTTGCCCATAAGGGAACCTTTGACAAGTACCTCGGGGATGGCTTGATGGCCTTTTACGGCGCCCCAGTGGCCGGAGACGACGACGCACAACGCGCGGTAGCCACGGCGGTCGAAATGCAGCAGCTTTTCGAGCAAATGCGTGACGATCCCGATATTGACCTGCAAGGGCTGGGTTTGGGAGTCGGATTGCATTCGGGCGAGGCGATCGTTGGCAACATCGGATCCTCACAGGTGATGGACTACACGGTAGTGGGGGACGTGGTCAACGTGGCCAAACGCCTGAACGACAGCGCCAAACCCGGTCAGATCCTTATGAGCTCTGAGACCTATGAAGAATTGAGGGGCGTAGAGGCCAAGAAGCTGCGGTCGTTGAAACTGCCAGGCCGGCAGAAGCCAATTACCCCGTACGTAATCGAGATCAAGGAAATCTAAATTGCCACGTGTCCTTCCGGCGGGCGGGGAACTCCCCGCTCTTTTTGGTTAAGTGCCCAGCACAGGCTGCCTTTGCCAGAGCTCACCCCGAGCCGCATGCAGAGCGCTCTATATACGGTTGTGCGGTATCCCAAAAAGATATAATGCGAGGGGTTCGCAAGTTGGATCCAGAGCCAGGCCCCAGTAGCTCAAATGGATAGAGCAAGGCTCTCCTAAAGCCTAGGTTGTGCGTTCGAGTCGCGCCTGGGGCATGGATGAAAGAACCGGCGAGGGTTTGAGCTCTCGCCGGTGCCCGTTAACTTTGCCTTGCTTTGTCCAGCCCCCACCGCATTAATGCTGCCGCAGAATCCATTCACCGCCCGGCAGGCACAACTAGTTGATATTGTGCAGGCGCTTGGCTTCAGCAATCACTACATCGATCGCCTCTTCCACCCGGATCCGAATGGCGTCGTTGAGATCCGGCCCTTGCTGGTCGCGCAGGAATTTCCCGCCGTAGGTTTCCCGGTAGGCTTTCGGCAGGCTCTTTGGGAGCTTCTGCTCAGACATGACCTCGAAGGCCAGAGCCCAGGAGCGGGGAACCACATCGATGGCGTAGCCGCCTCCACCGAGCGCCAGCCACTTCGGCGCCACTTCACTCAGGCTGTGATAAAGCGTTTGCTGGCCGCTGGTCGTCAGGGCCAGGCTGGCCAGCGGATCGGTGTAGTGTGTGTCAGTCCCAAACTGGGTTACCAGGACATCTGGCTGGAAACGCTCAAGCACTGGGGGCACGATTTCCCTGAACGCTCGAAGGTATGCCTCATCGTAGGTTAGCGGTGGGAGCGGGACGTTCACGCTATATCCAGCGCCCTCGCCCGTTCCAATCTCATCTGTAAATCCAGTTCCGGGAAAAAGTGTGCGTCCGTCTTGATGCAGCGAGATCGTAAGGACACGATCCGTATCATAGAAGGCATCCTGTACTCCGTCGCCGTGGTGCACGTCGATATCAACATAGGCTACGCGGTAACCCTCATCCACCAGCCACTGGATAGCGACCACACAATCGTTAAAGACACAGAATCCGGAGGCGAAGTTTGGTCCTCCATGGTGCAGACCACCGCTAAAACTGAAGGCCACATCGCATTCGCCTGCGTGTAGGAGCTGCGCGCCTTGCAATGAACTGCCCACTTTCAGGCTTTCTGATTCGTACATGCCCAGGAACACCGGATTGTCTCCAGGCCCGAACCCGTAGCGGCCAGCAGGAAGCCCTTGCTCGCCGTCGCTCAACCTGCGCGTGATCTCGATGTACTCGCGATCATGAAACAGGGCCAGCTCTTCCTCGGAAGCATGGCGGGGTTCGACCACCTCAACGTTGTCGGCGCGGAACGCACCCGCGTAATCTAGCAATTCGTAGGTCCGCTTCAATCGCTCGGGCTTCATGGGATGTTGAGGCCCGTGACCGTACTGCCATAGTCCGGGGGAATAGAGGAAGACGGCTCGCCGCATAAGTGCTCATTGTAGCAGGAGGCCTTGGGTTCGAACGTGAGCGGTTTGGGGGTGCTCAGCCGATCTTGGACACCCATCGCTGGCAAGCAGGCAAAATCCGCTCAATCAAGCGCTAGGATGGGTAGGGCTTGGTCTAAGGACTTGCGAAAACGGCCGTGAAATAGCCGCCGTAGTCGCTGCCAGCCTCATAGATGTATCCGAGCCCGATCTCCGTGTAGTTTGGCGATAAGAGGTTGGCTCGGTGAGGTGCGCTGTTCATCCACCAATTGAAGGCCGATTGCGGTGTGGCGCCGCCGCCAGCAAAGATGTTTTCACCCACCCAGGACCACGAATACCCCTGCGCATTTACCCGCTGCCCAACGCTCGAGCCATCCGATCCGGTATGGGAGAAGAAATGGTTGCAAGCCATGTCGGTGCTGTGGCCCCGGGCAGCAGCTTGCAGCTGCCCCTGCATGCTATAGGCGGCCAGCCCCTGGTCTTGACGTTCCCCATTGATCAAGTCAAGCAGGGTGTTTTCGTAGCCGCTGTTGCCCGAGGGGCTGCAATCCGGATCCGGTGTCCCGCTAGGCTCCGGCGTCCAGGTCGATGTTGGCAGGGAAGTTTGGGTTGAAGTTGGTGGCGGGCCGCTGGTGGCCGAGTTTGTGGCTGTCGGGGGCGGTATCGTGAAGGTGGGAGTGCGAGAGGGGGTCGGCGTATGGGATGCGGTCGCAGTTGGCGACGGAGTGTTCGTTAAGGTTGGCGTTAGCGATGGGGTTGGGGTTTCCGTCTGTGTTGGAGTTTCCGTCGGTGTCGCTGTCTCGGTCGGAGTGTCCGAAGGCAATGGAGTTTCTGTCGCCGTGCTCGGCAACGGAGAGGAAAGCTGCACGAGCGGAGCAGCCGTGACGGTATCTCTCGGCTGAAAAGTGGGTATCGGAGTGATGGTCGGCGGCGGCAGCGGGCTGGGAGGCGTCGGCAGCATCGCGGCTGCGATCTGCGCCAGCACTTCCGAACTGACTGGTGGCAGCCGAGCGGCCGTGGTCGACGCGTAGGCTGCTGCGGCGAACGTGATTCCGCAGATTACCGGAACCGTAACCAGGCCCACCAGCACTGTGGACCTTAAGGGGTGTCTACGTCGAATCCGCCTTGTTCGACCAGGCCGCGTGATCTCGTCCATGAAATTAAGGGTTGCGCCCCCTTAAATTATCGACCTCGCTGTCAAGAGCCATCCATAGCCGCCTTGTACCACGGCAGCCCAATATGGGATTGAATTCAGCGGAATTCTCCACTAAGATACGCCCACGGTGGGATAGCCCCAAACAGCGGTTGCAAACACCAACATAATTAACGTCTGGACCTGCCAAGAGGTATGACGACGTGGACCTGCCTACAGGTACCGTTACATTTCTCTTTACTGATATTGAAGGCAGCACCAAGCTCTGGGAAAGAGACGAGGCGGCCGCGCGCCAGGTGCTCGTCCGTCACGACGAGATTATCGAGGGGTTCGTCGAGAAGAATGAGGGCATGCTCGTTCGCCCCCGCGGAGAGGGCGACAGCCGCTTCGCAGTATTCGAGATGGCCCCCAAGTCGGTGGCTGCCGCTGTGGATATCCAGCGAGCTTTCGTTAACGAACCTTGGCCAACGGACGAACCTTTAAAGATCCGCATGAGCCTGCATACAGGTAACGCTGATCTGCGTGAAGGGGACTATTACGGGTCGGCTGTAAACCGCTGTGCCCGGGTACGCTCGCTAGGTCACGGCGGCCAGGTCCTTCTGTCGCTCGCCACCGAGCAGCTCGCCGCCGACTATCTGCCCGATGGTGTTGATCTGCTCGATCTGGGAATCCATCCGCTGAAGGGACTGAAGCGTCCGGAGCAGATTTACCAGCTTGTCATTCCCGGCACTCGCTCCGAGTTTCCGGCGCTTGAAGCTCAAGCTGGCCCGAAGCACAACTTGCCTGAGCAGCCCACGACATTCGTTGGAAGAGAAAGCGAGATCGAAGACGTCCGCTCGCTGCTCATTCAAGATGGCGTCAGGCTCGTTACGCTCAAGGGCCTGGGGGGAATAGGAAAGACCCGACTCTCAATCGAGGTGGCCAAGCGGGAGCTTGCTAACTTCTCGGACGGTGCGCGCTTCGTCGCTTTGGCTCCGCTAGATTCGTCCGATCAAGTCGTTCAAGCCTTCCTCGAATCGCTCGATCTGCGGCCGGCCAGCAACGAGGATCCGAGAGAGTTGCTGATGCAGCACCTACAGCGTGCGGAGCTCTTAATCGTGGTCGACAACTTTGAACACGTCTTGGAGGGAGCGGACCTGATAGCCGAGGTGTTGGAGCGCTCCTCGGCGCTCAAAATGATTGCGACCTCACGGGAACGCCTTGGCCTACGTGGCGAATCCGTCTACGAGATTGGCGGCCTCGAGTATTCCGAATGGCAAAGGGTCGATCAAGCGCTGACCTCAAGCTNNGTATTCCGAATGGCAAAGGGTCGATCAAGCACTGACCTCCAGCTGCGTGCAGCTCTTTGTTCAGGGTGCTCGCCAAATACAACATGATTTTTCCCTGAAGCAAGTCGACCTGCCGCACATCTTTCGGATTTGTCGGCTCGTCGACGGTGCCCCCTTGGCTCTGCTCTTGAGCGCCGGCTGGATGGATATGCTCTCAACAGAAGAGATCGCAGATGAAGTTGAGGCCAGCCTCGATTTTTTGGAAACAGAGCTCCAGGACGCACCGGACCGCCAGCGAAGTGTGCGAGCCGTTTTTGACACTTCCTGGGATCGACTTGATACGCCCGAGCGAGAGTTGTTCAAACGGCTGTCGGTCTTCCGAGGCGGATTCATGCTTGAGGCCGCGAAGCAAGTAGCTGGGGCTGATTTAAGGACGTTGGGCCGATTGGCCGATAAGTCATTTGTTGTGCGGGAGCCCGACAGCGGCAGGTACCAGATCCATGAATTGCTTCGACAGTACGGACAGCGCCGATTGGAGGCCTTGGCTGACTTGAGCCGAGAAACTCGAGAGAAGCACGCCGAGTATTTCGCGGAACTGCTCGCCTCTAAAGAGGCGCAGCTGCAATCGGGAGTTGAAGTGGAGCCGCTTGATGAAATCGAGGCGGATATCGAGAACATGCGCCGAGCATGGCGGTTCCTCGCCGAAACCGGGGACGCCCAGGCACTTCAACGATCGTTGTTTAGCATGTGGTTCTTCCACGAGGCGCGGTGTTGGCCGCAGGCCGGGCGGGAGCTTTGGTCCGAGGTTGAGCGGAGCCTAAGAGAAGGATCCAAGGAAGAATTAAGCCAAGTGGTCGCGAACCAACTGCGCGCATCAAACGCTTGGTTCGCATTGCTTCAAGGCGAAACCGAACAAGCTGTCACCACAGCAAGGCGAACTCTCGGATGGCTGGAAGACAATGGCCATCCCGCGGAGGCAGTGTTCTCACTGCTGGTCATCGCCCTTGGGAGCCAGATATCACGTTCCCCGGCTGAGGGGATAGACGCTGCGAACAGGTTGGCTAATTATGCAAAGTCGGTCGGAAGCTGGTGGTGGCAGCTGCGAGGCAAGACGATTTCGGCCGGCCTTTCCATCTTGGACGGCGATTTTGAGGAAGGTGAACGCTATTTGCGGGAACACGATGAGTTGCAAGGAAACGCGAGCGGTCCGTGGAATCGGTACTGGGGGCAAAACCAGCACGCGGTAATCGCCGAGCGGCGAGGCGACCACGAAACCGCAAAGGAGATCAACCAGAACGTTCTCAATTCGCTGCAATCGATCTCATTTCTTCGAGGGATTCTTTACAGCTCGAGCAATCTGGGACGGATCAATCTAGCGCAAGAGAACCTTTCCGAGGCGGAACTGAGCTTCGTCCGCAGCCTCCGGATCAGCTGGGAGACCGGGATGAAGCGGGAGATGATCGGACACCTTATTGACATCGCCAGGGTATGGAAGGCCCAAAATCGAAACACCGACGCGGCCGAGACCGTCGCAACAGTACTGAGCTCTTCAGGCATCGACCAACGCGTCGTCCTCCGTCCAGAGCTTATTCGTGAAGAGGCCGAGAGCCTCATGAAAGAACTTGAAGCCGACCTAGAACCTGATCAATACGAGTCCGCGACGCAAAAGGGATCCGGCGAGCTCGTAGAAGACGTTGTGATTCGAATCCTCAACGAGCTGAATGTCTAGTACAGCCGTTCGCAACCGATGCCCGCTCACCTTAATCGATCCGCCTAGCACATAGCACGCATGGCCGTGGACCTTCCGACCGGAACCGTCACCTTTCTCTTCACCGACATCGAGGGCAGCACCGAGCTGTGGGAGCGTGATGAGGCCGCAGCGCGCAAGGTGCTGGTGCGGCACGACCAGATCATTGAAGGCTTGGTCGAGGATCACGAGGGCGCGTTAGTACGGCCGCGCGGGGAGGGCGACAGCCGTTTCGCGGTGTTCGAGCAGGCCCCGGCAGCGACGTACGCCGCGGCTGAAATTCTGAAAGCATTCCATCAAGAATCCTGGTCGACGCCGGAACCGCTTAAGATCCGCATGGGGCTTCACACGGGGACGGCTGATCTACGCGAAGGCGACTACTACGGATCGGCCGTGAATCGCTGCGCCCGGGTGCGATCGCTGGCTTATGGGGGCCAGGTGTTGATGTCGTTGGCGACCGAACAGCTGGTGGCAGACCATCTCTCAGAAGGTCTCGAGGCTCTCGATCTGGGAGTCCACTCGCTCAAGGGGCTGAACCGCCCAGAACAGATCTTTCAGTTGGTGGTTCCTGAGGTCCCGTCCGATTTTCCCGCGCTCCAGACTCACGTTGGGCCAAGACACAATCTACCGGACCAGATGACCCAATTTGTCGGCAGAGACTCTGAGATCGCCGAGGTACGCTCCTTGCTCTCGGAAGAGGGGATCCGTCTGGTAACACTCAAGGGCCCCGGCGGAATCGGCAAGACCCGGCTGGCGATCGAGGTCGCGAGCCAGGAGATGGATAGCTATGCAGAAGGTGCCCGGCTTGTCTCGCTGGCGCCGCTCGAATCGGCAGACCAGATTGTGCAGGCATTCCTGGAAGCGCTCGACCTAAGACCATCGAGCGGGGAAGACCCGAAAGAATTCCTGGTTCATCATTTGAAGCGCTCCGACCTGCTGATCGTCGTTGACAACTTTGAACACCTGCTGGAGGGCGCGCCGCTAGTCACAGAAATCCTGCAAGCTGCCCCCGGGATCAAGATGTTGGCTACTTCACGCGAGCGATTGGGCTTGCGTGGCGAATCAGTTTACGACCTGACCGGCCTGGATTACACCGACTGGCAGACGGTCGAACAGGCGCTGTCGGACAGCTGCGCTCAGCTCTTCGTCCAAGGCGCGTTGCAGGTTCAACCCGGCTTTACGCTGACGGATTCGGACGTCCCTCATGTTGCGCGCGTCTGCCGACTGGTCGATGGCACACCCCTTGCCCTGCTGCTGAGCGCGGCCTGGCTGGATGTGCTCTCGGTCGGAGAGATCGCCGATGAGGTCGAAGCCAGCCTCGACTTCCTCGAGACAGAATTGAGAGACGCGCCGGAGCGCCAGCGTAGCCTGCGGGCGGTGTTCGAAGCATCCTGGGAGCGGCTCGAGGATCCGGAGCGCGAGCTATTCTCAAAGCTCTCGATATTTAGCGGCGGCTTTACCAGGGCGGCTGCCCAGGACATCGCGCAGGCCGAACTCAAGTCGCTTTCCCGACTGACGGATAAATCCTTCCTTCGCCGCGACTTGGAGACAGGGCGGTATGACATCCACGAACTGCTTCGGCAGTACGGCGAGCAACGCTTGTCGGAGGAGATGGCAACCCAGACCCGACAGTCACATGCCTCGTACTTCGCCGAATTTCTGGCTGCACAGGACACACCGTTGACGAGCGCCGGTCGGCCAGAAGTGCAGGATGACATCGAAGCGGACATCGAAAACATTCGGAGAGCTTGGATATACCTAGGAGAATCTGGAGATTCGGCCGCGATCAAGAAATCGATGTTCAGCCTCATGCTGTTTCACGAGAAGCGCGGCTGGTATCACGCCGGACTCGACCTGTTCTCAACCGTCGGAGAGATGCTCCGCAAGACCTCAGATACACCCGAAAGCAAGGTGGTTACGGCCCAGATTGACGGGGTCAAATCGTTTTACATGATGATCCTCGGATTCCCCAAGGAAGGCCTCGCAACGGCACAACGCGCACTTGATTGGATGCGGCAGATCGGGCACTATGGCGAAACCGTATACCCACTATTGGGTGTCGGGGTGGGACAGGCCGCTATGCGCGATCCAACGCAGATGATGGCCGCCTGGCGTGAAATGGTTGAGGTAGGGGAAGCCATCGGCAATAAGTGGTGGCAATCGAACGGAATGGGCGGGATGGCCAATGCTGCGCTCTTTATGGGCGACCTCGAAGCCGCCGAGCAATACCTGGAGGCAGATACCCAAATTGGGGCTGACGATCCCTGGCTGAAATACTGGAACGACCAGGGGCATGCCCTGCTTGCGGAGAACCGCGGTGACTTGATTGAGGCGAAGCGAATCTACGAGAAGGTGCTCGATAACCAGCGCCTCGAATCCTACCTCCGAGGGTTGCTGTACACGTTCCGAAATCTGGCCCGCGTGAATCTCGCGTTGGGTGAGCTCGATCAGGCCGAGAGGAATTACCTGGGAAGCCTGCGTATCAGCCATGACACCGGCCAGATTCGCGAGACGCTCGCTAACCTGATCGACCTGGCTACAGTGTGGATGACCCAGGATCGGAATGACATCGCAATTCAAGCTGCTGCTTCCGTGCTCCAGCATCCGGAAAGCGATCAGCATGCGCTTTTCGCGGAGGTGAGTCTGCGGCAGCAGGCGGAAACTCTCGGTGCCGAACTCGAGCGAGAGGTCGAGCCAACTACGTATCGACAAGAGCAGGAAAAAGGGGCCAGTGAGGAAGTGGAAGATCTCGTCCTGAGAATCTTGGTCGGGTTTGAACCGGACCGTACGCAGGACTAATAGACAACGTCTTGCCGTAACCACCCTGCAACACCAGAGCCGCAGAATCTCTGATTAGCCGGCCTCACCTCCCTGCGCCTCCTTAAGCCGCACAATTAACTCGCGTATCACCGCCAGGCTGGTCTCCGGCCGCTCGCGAATAATTCCTTCAAACTCCTTTTGCCCGATACACAACATGCGCACATCTCCTGCAGCGCGCAGCGAGGCCATGCGCGGTTCATGGCTGATGATTGCCATCTCGCCGACGTATTCTCCCGGACCGCGCCGGGCCAGTTCTTCGGTGTGCCCGTTTTCCGGTTCTGCCAAAACCAGCACTTCTCCGTCGACAATGATGTACATTTCGTCGCCCTGCTCGCCTTGATGTGCGATTTCCTCATCTTCGGAGTACATATGCTCGTAGGCGATGGCGGCCACCTGCTTCAGTTCGGCCGGGGGAAGTTCCGAAAACAGCGGCACGCGCTGCAAGAACAGGATGCGTTCCATGATCGATAACGTGGAAAGAACCTTCATATCAACTTCTCCATTCAGGCTGCGGGCCGCTGCTTCGCGCACCAGGGGATCGGGATCGTTATCTTTCAACGAGGCCAGTTGGGGAGCGAGCCCCAGCTCTTGGAAGTCCCGCGCGGCGAGTGCGGCGCAGGCTCGGACCCAGGAGTTCTCATCTCCGAGCCCAGCCTGGATCGACGTACTGATTCCGTCCCCGATCTGCTCATCTGGAGTGAGAACCGACTCCCAGAGCGGCATCAATTGGCCAACGATGGGGCGGTAGCCAAGCGACTCGATGATTTCAAGCGCATTCGCGCGCTGGCTTGCTTCATGGCTCTCCAGATTCTCTAAAGCCAGTTCAACATTCTCTGGATCCGTCAACAAACCAAGCGCCTGTACTGCGCGGCGCCCGTGACTGAGAGCCGCAGACCGAAGCGAGTGGGAAAAGAGCTCCGTTTCGAGGCTCTGGGACTCGCGCGTCGGAATCCAAAGCCGGTGATATTGCGTCGCAAGCCGGGCGGTTCGTTCAGCGTAGTCCCGCAACTTTTCCGCCTCCCGCCGAGCCGGCAGCAAGCGCAGCGCCAGCAAAGCTCCGCTCTCCAGTTCGGGTTGTTCTAGCGCTTGGAGTACGGAGGCAAGAGCCCAGGGCCCGATTCTGCCGGCTGCGTCGGCTGCGGCTTGTCGGACGGAAGCATCGTCGTCGCCGAGTGCGGCGACCACGTATTCAATGCTTTGCTCGGGATCGATGCTGACCGCCGCCTTTACCGCGGCTCGGCGCACCGAAGGATGCTCATCCTCTAACGAGGAGAGGGCAAAGTTCCAACCGAACGCGTCGCCCCAATCCTCCAGGGACTCGAGAACGACGACTCGAGTGGATGGCTCAACTGCGGTGCGCATATCTTCCAGGATCCCTGGCGCGGAAGGGTGTGGTCCGCCCTTGAGTATCGTGACTGCGACACAACTGCGCACTTCTGGTGCGGGGTCGTTTAATAGGGGTTCAAGCTGAGCCAAAAGCCCCTTTGGATATCCTGCGAGTGCGTAAAGGGCTTCAACGGCTTCCAGACGGACTTCGGGCTCTGAATCGTCAAGGCGGGCTGCTACATCCAACAGCGCGGAGGTCGCTTCCGCGCGAGCCAGTGATCGGAGCAGCGCGGTCCGGACTTCTGGGTCGGGATCATCCAGTGCGTCGACAAGAGCCTGTGTGGCTTCGGGCACAGGGAGGTTTCCGAGGATCTCTGCCGAAACTCGGCGAACGGCCGGGTCTGGATCCGACATTCCGGCCAAGACCGTGTTTATGGCTGCGGCATCCTGTTGATATCCGCCGAAGGGTTCTTCCTCGCTAAAGAATATATGGGGCTGCCCGGCTTGAAGAGCTTGAGCCAGGGCTCCCCTGTAGGCCTGGTAGGCGCGCCAGATGGTGAGGAGTGCTGCTCCGGATATGGCAGCTCCCAGCGCAAATAAGACCGCGGGCTCAACCGTGTTTTCGCCTATTAGAAGCAGAATCCCGGCTATGGCTACACCCGCCTGCCGGGGCACGCCGTCAATGAATGCGCGCGTAGGCTCTCGTCGCTCGGCCGGTACCAGGTTGAAGAGTGCCTGATAGGCGGAATCGGCAACCCCCAGCCGCCATACGATCTGTACAAATCTGAGAGCGGCAATGCTCGCAAATGCCGGGTAGATGGCGGCTGCGCCAAAGCCCAGAATGTAAATTGCCGGGAAGATCAACAAGGCGCCCATGAATCCAACGCGGGCATAGATTCGATTGGCAAACACAAGTGAAATGAAGAACGCTAGGGCGGTTGTCAGGCCTTCGAAAACGCCCAGAAACCCGGCGATAGCATCCTCATCCACGAACTCCTCGGTCACCCCTTTGGAAAACGGGAAGATTACAAAGAAGAAGAGCGTTCCCATGAGCAGGGCTCCGACCGCAACCCACTTCATCAGCTGTGATCGACGCACCTCGCGATAACCGCGCTGAATCTGGTGGACAATTGGTTTGCGGGTACGCGCAGGTGTTTCCTGCACGTCCAGAAGCGTCAGCCAGATCACGGCTGCCGCCGTAATGAATCCCGCAGCCCAAACGAGCAGCAAGTTCTCAGATCCGATTGCGTCTACGAGAGGTTTTGTTGTCAGCCCGCCGAATGTGGTACCCAGAATGCCGGCCGCCGCCAGGAGCGGGAACAACCTCTTCGCCTGCCGGGTGTCGAATACCATGCTGGCCAGGCCCCAGGCCACGAGGAAAAGAAGCGTCCAGTACAGGTACATCCCCAGCCAAAGAACTGGATAGATCCAGGCCAAATCAAGGAAGACTGCGTAGCGTCCCACAATCAACGTAAAACCCAGCACAATTGGAAGTATCGGGTATAAGCGCTTCTTCGAAATCCGCCCAAGCAGCGCGGTGAGAAGCAGCGTGGTTGCCATCGTTAACCCAGCAACCCCCATGTACATGTAGGGGAGGAATTCAACACCGACACGCGCCAGGAACAAGGCATTGATGCCTGGCGTGCCGATAGCCGCGCCCGAGGTAAGCAGCAGCATGACCAGGATGAGCAGCAAAGTGCTGCGACCCTCGCCCGGCCGAACTTGGAACAGGGAAGAGAAAGCGGATCTCAAAGCTAGGTTGTGTACTTGGAGGCTTTAGATGGTGCTAAGAGCCAGACCGATGAACACCGCTGTCACCACGGCAACAATAAGATCAGTGATTAATGCACGCCGCCAATAGGTATCCCTTAGGTAAGGAAACTGCAGAGCCGCGGCGATCACAAACCAGGAGGTCCCGATTGCAAGCAATACCGTCATGAAGGCGCCTCGGGCGAACATCCGTGGCCAGAGCGTCGACTGCACTTCCTGGTTGTAGCTTTCCTGGGTCAGGGTGATGGTTTTTTCCGTCACAAACCACACGTGAGTGACGATGATGTAGCCGCTGAGGTATATAAACAATGCGGTATTGAAGTCTGCGCTGGCTTCGGGGACGATCGTGTCGATCCAGGCTGCCGCTACGATCAGCGATAAGATGTGCACGGCCTGGTCAATAAAATACGAGCTGACGGTCCACTCGGGCCGACCTTCCGTGAAGCGGTACTTCACAACGTCTACCAAAAAGTGAAAGAGCGCCAGCACAAGGATGGGCAGCCAAACCTCGGTTCGGTATGACCCCACGAGCAGGAGCAGTGTGAGCAAGTGGATACTGCCGTGCAGCACCAGCCCCCACATCTGTGACTTCGAACGCACCAACCACATGGGTTGGAGTGGGTAATCACCCAACAGGTGCGCGAGAAATAGGTTCCAGAACAAGTGCTTAGAAACCTCCTAAGTAACGTTGATGGTCAATCTTGATGCAGGCGTTCTGAACTACTTCCAGCCCGGCTGCTCGCCCCTTGGCCGCGGCCTCTTCGTTGAAAATGCCCAGTTGCATCCAAATCGCTTTGGCGCCAATTTCAATCGCCTCATCGACCACGGGCGGGACGTCTTCGCTTCTGCGAAAGATCACAACCATGTCAACCGGATCCGGTATGGACCGTAAATCGGGATAGGCCTTCTCACCAAAGGCCTCATCCAAATAAGGGTTGACCGGGATGATACGGTATCCCGCAGCATGCATATAGGCTGGCACGTAATACCCCGGCCGGCTCTCCCTGCGCGACAGGCCAACCACAGCAATGACCTTTGTCTCATCCAGGATTCTTTTTTTGTCGGGCGCCTCAGCTTGTAATGCCATACCTGACCGTTTTACATCGCCTCAAAGTTTAGCGGCAGACGGACTTCGAAGCGAGTGTTGCCCGGCTCTGAGGTCAGGCTGATTTCGCCTCGATGCCGCTCTTCGACGATCTTGCGGCTGCTGCCAAGCCCCAGCCCGGTCCCTTTATCGCGTGACTTGGTAGTAAAGCCCGTATCGAAGATCTTATCCTGCAGCTCGGGTGGAACGCCGGGACCATTGTCCTGGATTTCGACCACGACCCACCCGTTCTCTGAACGCGTTCGCAGCACGATCTCGCCTTTGCCCCCCATTGCGTCAGCCGCGTTCTTGATGAGATTGGTCCAGACCTGATTCAGTTCGCTGCCGTAGGCCATGATCTGAGGAAGATCAGGGTCATACTCCTTCCTGACGCTGATGCCTTCTTTGAGTTTCCCTCCCAAGATCAGCAGCGTGCCATCCAGTCCTTTGTGGATGTCCACGCCCTGAACCGGAGCCTGGTCCAGATACACGTAGGCTTTATAGGCCTCAATGATGTCTGAGATGCTTTTTGCGGCGCTCTGGATCTCAACGATTAAGTGCCGCAGGGTGAAGTCGCCCGCCAGATACGTGAGCACCTCCGGCAACTGATCCTCGGTGAATCGGTCACCGAGTGTTTTCAGCTCTGCCTGTTCAAAACCCAAGTCGACAAGCATCGGGGCGATCTCCCACGCGTCATCGACGCCACGGGCTTCCAGCCAATCCTCCAGATCGGCCTCGAGGTCGCTGCGTGCCAAGGCATCCAACTCAGGTGGATCCAAAGCTCGTTCAGCGCCTTTGCTGCGCTCGGCATTCAGAAACTCCATCTGCTCCTTGCTGAGCTCAAGGTCTTCCAGCTCCGTACGAGCGGCTATCTGGGCCGTAAGCTGTGGGCTCAACTGCTCGGAAGCGCGTTGGATCGCAGAGGTTGGGTTATTGAGATCGTGCACGGTCTCAGCGGTTTGAGTGCCCAGGATGGCCATTCGCTCGCTTTCGTAGAGCGCATTCTGTTGCTCCCTCAAGCGGGACAGAATTGAGCGCAGCATGCCCTTCATCGCTGACGGGCTCTGGTTTACAAGTGTGTCGAACTGCTCCTTACCGATTGCGAAGAGCAAGGTGTCCACATGGGCTCGAACAGTGGCGCTACGGGGAGCGTCTTCAAGCAACGCCATCTCTCCAATAAGCTCGCCAGCGCCCCGTATCGCAATGAGCACTTCACGCCCTCCGGAAGAGGTCAAAATCTCAAGCTCGCCCTCGCGAATGATATAGGCCATATCGCCGGGATCGCTCTCCACGAACAGGTCCTCGCCAGCGGCCAGCTTGACCTGCGCGATGAACAGGCAAAGGCTCTCCAGGTCCTTATCCGAGAGTTCGGTGAACAGATCCACTGTTCGCAGAAAGTCATAAAACGGGTGGCTGCCAGTCATTGAGCCTGAATAAACGCTAAATCGGGTAGTTTAGTTGGCACGCCTCAAATGCTCCCACCGCCGGAACATCCGGTGATCGATGCGATCCTGAGAGGCTGAGCTAGGGAATAGATCAAGCCGCAGCCCTCAATTTCCAGTTATGAAATTGCACCAGTTCTTGATACCTGGTATGAGTAAAGTATTGCGATTCATCAGACCGTCTTCAGGTACTGGTGAACGAAACTGATGGCGATTGCGCCCTCACCAACGGCGGAGGCGACCCGCCGAACCGCGCCATGCCTGACATCGCCAGCGGCGAAAATGCCGGGCACGCTGGTTTCCAGCAAGAAAGGGTCACGTCTCAGCGGCCACTTCCCACGGCCGCCATTGCCCTTGAGCAGCTCGGGTCCGGTCAGGATGAAACCGGCACTGTTGCGCTCAACGACTCCTTCCACGAGATCGGTGTGGGGCTGGGCGCCGATGAAGATGAACAGCGCCGCGGCCGGAAAGGTCTCCATTTCATTGGTTTCATGGTTTTTGACGCTGATCCACTCGAGCTTCTCGTCTCCCCCCACTTGCTCTACCGTGCTGTGTGTCTTCACCTCGATATTCTCTGTGTCATCGATCTGGTCGATCAGATACTGCGACATGGTGGCACCCATCGAAGCACCGCGAACGAGGATCGTTACTTGGCTGGCATAGCGGGAGAAGAACATCGCCCCCTGACCGGCGGAATTTGCCCCCCCAACGACGTAGACGTGCTGGTCCTTGTAATAAGCAGCTTCGGTGAGCGAGGCTCCATAGTACACGCCGCGACCGGCGAGTTCCGCAACACCGGGCACGTCAAGTTCCTTGACCGTTACGCCGGTGGCAATCAGCAGCGCTCGACAGGTGAGCTCCATCTCGCCGGAGCATTCGACGATGCGGTAATCGCCATCCAGCCTGACCTTCTTTACATCGATCGCAGTGATGATTTCTGCACCCAACCGCCTGGCCTGTGTATCGGCACGGCTCGCCAGGTCGGCGCCAGTGAGGCCCTTCGGAAATCCCAGGTAATTCTCGATGCGCGAGCTGGTGCCAGCCTGGCCGCCGGTCGAGTGTCGCTCAATCATCGCAGTGCTCAGCCCCTCGGAGGCGCCGTAAACTGCAGCTCCCAATCCAGCAGGCCCACCGCCCACAATGATGAGGTCGTAAAAGGCTTCTTTTGCCTCCGTCTGAAGGCCGACTTTTTCTGCCAGCGCACGGTGGTCGGGTTCGACGAGCGCTTCGCCGTCCGGAAAGAACACAACAGGAAGACGATGTCCGCCATGTTCAGTTGACTCCACCAGCTCGCGCGCGTCTGGATTGGTCTCGATATCAAGCCACTGGTACGGGATCCGGTTGCGGGCCAGGAAATCCTTCACCGCGTGAGAGGATGGCGACCACAAAGTGCCGGCGACACGAATTCCCTCGTAGGGAAGCTCGACGAGATTCTTCCATTCTCCCAGGAGATCATCCAATACATCCAGCACTTCTTGCGGCTGGTAGGGCTTCCTCAAGTAATGATCCAGCCCGATAGTGTTAATGCTCTCGATCGCAGCTTCAGTGTCCGCGTACGCGGTCAACAAGACCTTCCGGGCCTCGGGATAGAGCTTCATAGCCTCGCTGAGGAATTCTGTACCTGTCATTCCCGGCATGCGCTGGTCGGCCACCAGAAGAGCCAATGGATCGTTGCGGCGCTTGAGCCCCTGCACGGCTTCCAGAGCGTCGGCTCCGGAGCCAGCTTTGACAATCCGGTATTCGCCTCGATAGTGTTGACGCAGGTCGCGCTCGATGGCGTTCAGCACCTGTGGTTCGTCGTCAACGGTCAGAATTACTGGTTTAGCCACGCGTTCCTTCTCTTTTCAATCTACCAGGGGTAGCCTTTTGCACCCTGCAGACCTTTCAGGACCGAGGCCTCTCCAGCCATGTTGTGATTATGGGAAATCAAGAACGAACTGAGGATCCACGCAACGCTTCGTTCCCCAAAACCCTGGTTGGATAAGTCGACGACACGGTCCAGGTCTGCGTCTGAAAGCGACTGCAAGTACTCGGTTGAATCCCTGTATACCGCCTGAGCATATTTGCGGGCCGTTTCCAAATCAACCTCTAGCGCACGTCCCCACTCGAATTCAGCCCCCCACTGCGGCTTGCTGATTCCTGTCTTGCCTTCCCACTCGGCTTCAAATAATGGCTTTTGTCCCAATAGCAACATGTGAACGATTGCGTTGCGTCTTCGGAACATACGGCGTGCGCATAGGTTGCCCCGAGAGGGTTGGCTGTACCAGGCGGATGCCAGTGAAGCTGTTCATGGGTGGCATCTTGCATTACGAGCTCAAGCAACTCGTGTGAATAGGCTAGATCGTCCAGCAAGTATGAGATGGTATTCATGGATTGGCTGACCTTTCCCTGTCGCTCCTGGTCAATAATACCCGAGCGGGTTCCAGTATTTGACGATGGAGAGTTACCTTCCGACATAGCAGTTGGGGTCGGATTCTCTGGATCGGGGTGCTACGCATCCAGGACCGAGCGGATGCGGGGTTGAGATAGGAAGGTCTGCCGCAGGTCGTCTTCCAGGTGCTCGGCAATAAAGCGAATTGATTCTTGAACCTCTGGCAGTAAATCCGTTGATTGATCGCGCTCGCTCGCGAATTCCTGCATCTCGATCAGGATCCACATCCGCGTAAGCCGCATGTCCATGCTCTCGGCCTCCCGGAGAGCCTTTTCGAGCACTTCCTTAGCTTCGTCATAACGGTTGAGACCGTGCAATGCGATCGCGCGGCGGTGCAGCAGTTGCGGAATGAAGAAGCGGATATTGACCGCCTGCAATCTTGTAATGGAACGATCCACTTCTTCCAGCATCTCAGAATATCTATCCTGAAGAAGCAGCATTTCCGCCTCAAGCAATGTGGCGTAGCCGAGGAATTCAGGATTAAGCGTGTCTGGATTCGTTGCTTCGCGCGCCTGTTCCGCTTGATACGTGGCTTCATCGGTGTCACCGTTAAAACCTGCAATGACAGCCTTAACAGCGAATAAAAAGCCCCGGGTAGGATCGATCTCTGCAAAATTCTTTTCAACCGGCTCAACGATGGCGGCGGCCCGTTCCAGCTCGCCAAACCTGGCAACCAGCCATGACATGACAGCGTGTGTGAACACGCCTGCGCCGGTAAACTCGGCGCGCTTGGCCAAGTCAATGCCTTCCTCAAAGGCTTCAAAACCTCCCTTGATGTCGCCCAGCTCCGTGCGTATCAAGCCCAGCCCCATAAGGCTGTAGCCCTGCCCCCACATATTGCCGTTCTTTCGACTCAGGTCGAGCGCCCTTTCAGCAAGTTCCACGGCCTGTTTCAGCTCGCCCTGAAGGGAATGCATAAATGAGGAAGCGGTCAGGTTATCTGCCAGCATTTCCGAATTCCCGAGCTGCTCCCAGAGCAGCCTGGCCTCTTCGTTGCATTTGATTGCCTGCTCAGGCCGCCCTCCTTGGGAATAGGCTCTTGCCAGATCATGCAGCGCAAAGGCTGTTTCTTCAACCAGGTTGCTTTTGCGGGCAATTTCAAGTGCGCGTTCACCGTATTCGATCGCTGCTTGATGATCTCTTTCAGCGTAGTTTTCGACCAGCATGAGATTCCAAAGCGCTTTTGATTCGCCGCGTGCGTCTCCGAGGTCCTGCGCCAACCCAAGCGCTCGGTTAGCGTACTCCCCTGCCCGGTCAGGGCTCCAATTGTTGCTGGGAATGGCATAGATCGTCGCCATTGCGTTCAGGGCTGCCATCTCAAGTGCCGGTTCTGAGATCTTGCTCCCAAGCTCCTCCAGCTCCCTGTAGTTCTGAATCGCATCATCATATCGACCGGCAAGCTCAAATATGCGCCCGCGCCGGGTGTACAGGAAGCTGAGTTGCGCGGGACTCGCTTCGGTACGTTTGGCGATCTCCAGAGCGTGACTGTAGTGATCAATTGCTTCGGTATAAGCTGACACGCGCCGGGCCGTATTGCCCGCGATCGTGTAGTAGTTGAGGGCTTTCTCATACTCCTTGGCTTCTCGATAGTGATAGGCAAGGAGATGGGCCTCCTCTTCCAGGCGTTCCGGGAATATTTCTTCAATGGCCTCGCCAACCCGCAGATGGAATTTGGCGCGTTTCCGCTTAAGGATTGAGTTGTACGCCGCGTCGCGGGTCAGATCATGGCGGAACATATACTCAATCTCGGGGATCCTGGAGCGCTCGAGAATGAGCTCGACCCGTTGGAGCGTGTTCAGGTGGTCGTTGAGAGCATCCTGTACGTCGGCGATCCATTCCAGCACCCGGAAGTAGAAAGTGCGCCCGATTACGGAGGCAAGTTGAACCGTCTGGCGGATCTCCTGGTCGAGCCGGTCGATCCGCGCGGTCAGCAGCGCTTGCAGGTTATCGGGCACCGATATGTTCTCGATATCTGCGGTGGCTCGCCAGTGCTCTCCGCTCTCATCCCGCACCACAACTCCACTATCGATCAACGTTCGGATGAGCTCTTCGACGAAGAATGGATTCCCCTCGCTCTTTTCCAGGATCATGTCGCGTAACTCAGGCGGAATATCGGAAACCTGCAGAAGATTTCCTACGAGGTCAGCGCTGAACTCTGAAGAGAGCGGACCAAGGTTGATCTCGGTATATCGATGCGGGAAGCGCGTTTCACCTGCCAGTTTCAGCTGCCAACCAGGAGATCCCCGGTATGGCCGCATGGCAAAGATGAAGAACACTGGATTGCTATCGGTGAGCTGGAGCAGGTGCTCCAGCAGTTCGGCCGAGGCCGAGTCGGACCAGTGCAAATCGTCGACGACCATGACGCTGGGCTCGTTGATCGTGGCCTGCATCAGATCCAGTACACTGGATTGAAGCTCTCGTTTGCGATCCACAGCCGCTACCGGCCGGCCATTTCCACTTTCCCTTATCGCCATCATCAACTTAATGGCTTCAAAGGTTCGATCGGCGATGTCCGGGGCAACCTCCTGCGCAAAAGCTTGCAGCTTGGTCAGGATTACGTCTGGGGGATCCTCCGGTTCTATGCTGCAACTCTGCCGGATAATCTGCTGGAACAGGCTGTATGGCTGAGTGGTATCGTACGAAATTCCGCGGGTCACCGACCACGTGTTCTCGTCGTTGCCGGCTTCTACCCATTCGCGACGGAGTTCATCGATCAAGCGGCTCTTCCCCAGGCCGGCTTCGCCGATGAGGATCGCGACCGCTCCTTTCCCTTGCTGAACCCCGCCCATCACATTCTTGAGGCGGTCTAACTCCTGTGAACGGCCGACCATCGGGGAGCTCAAGCCCTCGATGCCGCGCATCCTTCCGGGCCTGGTTTTGGTGGCCTCGACTCGATAGGTCTGGACTGGCTCCTGCCGCCCTTTAACCTCCACGGGTTCGAGAGCTGTCGTCTCAAAGAGCGGAGCTACCATTTTGTACGTTTCTTCGGAAATCTGGACCGTACCCGGGGCTGCGGTTGCCTCCATTCGCGCAGCCATGTTGACTGTGTCCCCCATGGCGGTGTATTCCATGGCCAGGTCAGAACCGATATCTCCCACCACTACATGGCCGGTGTTAACCCCGACACGCACATTGAAATCAAGCCCGTACTCCGCATTCACCTGCTCGCAGAACGGTTTGATTTCGCTGACGATCGCCAATCCTGCCAGCACGGCCCTTTCCGGATCGTCCTCGTGCGAAAGCGGCGCGCCGAAGAATGCCATGATTCCATCGCCCATCATGCGCGCCAGTGTCCCTTCGTAGCGATACACCGGTGCGATGAGATACTCGAAGGCTTCCTGCATCACCTCGGCCCAATCCTCGGGATCCAGGTCCTTGGCCATTGCGGTTGAACCGGTGACATCGCAAAACAGGATCGTCACCAGCCGACGTTCTCCCTGCATGCTGTCGGTAGCGCGCGCGGCCCGCATTTTGGCGGCATATTCTTCAGGAATGGAACGTGGGGATTCGGGTTCGGTCATTTAGTCTTTTGGTCGGATAAGGCGCCGAGCCAATCCGGGGGTGCAAGGACAGCTTCGTCCTCATAGCACCAGATCCAGTCCTCGCCGGGTTGGAAGGATTGAATCAGGGGATGACCGGTTTCTTCGTAGTGGTTGCGCATGTGGTGGTTCTTGGCCAGGTCGCAGCAGCCTACGTACCCACAGATCAGGCAGATCCTGAGGTGAAGCCAATCGTCTCCGAGTTCAACGCAGTCAGCGCAGACCTCTGTGTTGCTGGGAGTCACTTTCTGTATCAACTCGACATGCGAGCAATCTTTTAGATCGGTCGTGCCGGTCCACAATTTACGAAGTGTGCGATATGGTTCCGCCGAAGCAGCGTCGGAGTCGTTTGTCATGTCTTTTGGCGCTCCAAGGGAGTATATTCGCAATTGTAGCCGGAGAGTCTACCTTGTGGAGAACCGCCCATCCGGTTTTCCACCAAGTACACTTGCAAGATCACCTGAGGAGAAGAGACATGAAGACGCTATATTTGGCCCTGGCCATCGTCGGCGCCATTCTGCCATACGCCTTCTTTATCCAATATTTCACAAGTGAAAGCACAAGCCTATTGGGATTTGTGAATGCATCATTCGCCAGCCCTGCTTCGGGCGGCATTACCGCTGATTTGGTCTTCACCTCATCCGTGTTCTGGATCTTCATGATCCAGCAGCGCCGCCAGGATAAAGGGCCGAATCCGATCCTGTTTATCCTGCTCAACCTTTTGATAGGACTATCTTGCGCGTTCCCCGCGTATCTTTACGCCAGAGAACGCCAGCGCGAACAGAGCGCACCCCTGGCCGCCTGAAGGGTTTGATCATTACATAGCCTGCATAAAGGAGCAAAGGCATGAAGAATCTACTTCGACTGGAGGAATTCGCTCTTTTCCTCTTGGCGCTATACCTCTTTTCGCAGCTCGACTACGCCTGGTGGTTCATGCTGGTGCTTTTCCTCGCGCCAGATCTGGGAGCACTTGGATACGTTGGCGGTCCCAGGTCGGGAGCTATCACATACAACCTGACGCATCACAAGGGTCTGGCCGTGGCCCTCTATCTGGTGGGTGCCCTGGTCGGAAGCGAGCTCCTCCAATTGATCGGCGTTGTGATGCTCGCGCACTCCAGCCTTGATCGTGTTTTTGGATACGGTTTGCGTTACACCGATTCGTTTGATCACACACACCTGGGTTGGGTAGGCAAGTCCAAGCGGCAGATGGG
>JABAOE010002661.1_pt1 | contig 26600 bp, 22 predicted proteins | sample 7062141 | NCBI WGS metagenome assembly JABAOE01 (sample SAMN14538627, study PRJNA623070) | marine sediment metagenome | biome: marine biome [ENVO:00000428]; feature: marine pelagic biome [ENVO:01000023]; material: deep marine sediment [ENVO:00002113] | place: India: Gulf of Khambhat ...
CCGAAGGCTCCTGCGGCGGCGATAAGGAAGAAGCCGAAGGCAAGTGCGGCGAAGGCAAATGCGGCGGCGAAAAGACCAGCTAAGCTCCTGCCTTTGTCAGAAGAAAAAAGAGGGCCCACGTGAGTGGGCCCTTTTTATTCTATGCTCCGAACTAATTTGATGTCATTGTCGATCTAACGCTCTTTCTCTGCTTGTCTACGCTTTAGCCGTTCCACGTGTTCGATCAGGGAATCTGTGGTGTTTTTCAACATTTCCAACTCTTCGATAGTCAGATCATCGAGTTGCTCCAGGTTGTACTCGATGGTGTCGATAATCTGCTTTGACGGACGGTGCAGCGGGCGCATGAAATACGCGGTGATCGTTGCCACGATGGCCCCAAAGAACAACATGGAACCGACGACGATCCACGCACCGCCGATCACCTGGGAGATCCCGTTAACAGGCGTGTCGGCAATGCCGGCAGTGGAAAAAGCAGCTATCCCCCAATACAGTGCGCGGCCATAGCTCGTGATTGACGTTCCCTCGGCGCCCTGTTCGGCGAAATACAGTCCGGCGGAAAAAAGCATCCAGCAGCTCAACAACAAGAAAGCTATCTTGAGTACCGGCGTGTGTGCCAGCACATCACTGATGAACCTGCGGCTGCGATACCTCCTGCTGCGCTTTGCTTTTTTCATATAGACACCGATATGCATCGATCATCGTTGCACCATCACCTGTATAGAGTAGCCATGCCATGCACCCGACCATGGCAGCTTCGGCCCATCAGCACCTCTGCACCATAATATCAGCTGAATGTCCGCTATCGGGCGGAACGATTAGATTCGATTCTCGTATCAGGCTTGAAAGACAAGATTCTGTCGGTGTGCAATTCCTTGCACATTGCTAATATTTTAATCCTGTGCGCATCTGGATAAACGATGGTAAAAAAAATAAAGCGTTGCGACTGGGCCGGTGAAATCAGCCTTCCCTATATCGAGTACCACGACAAGGAGTGGGGTGTCCCGGTTTGGGATGACAAGATTCAATTCGAGTTCCTGGTACTCGAAGGCGCGCAGGCGGGGCTGAGCTGGTCGACGATTCTCAATAAACGAGAAGGTTATCGGAAGAATTTCGCCGGTTTCGACGTTGCAAAGGTCGCCCGGTTTAGCAAGCAACGTATCGAAAGGATCCTGCAGGATCCCGGCATCGTCAGAAACCGACAAAAAGTCAACGCGGCGGTGACGAACGCAAAAGCATTTATCAAGGTGCAGGACGAGTGCGGAAGCTTTGCCGATTATATCTGGCAATTCGTCGACGGTAGTCCGATACAGAACAAGTGGCGCGATGATTCCGATATCCCCGCAACCTCACCGGAGTCGGACGCACTGAGCAAAGATCTGAAAGAAAGGGGGTTCAAATTCGTCGGCAGCACCATTATGTATGCACACATGCAGGCAACCGGGCTCGTAAACGATCACCTGGTGAGCTGCTTTCGCTACAAGGAATGCAAAGCGCTGGCAAATAAATGAGCCGCAGGAGAGAGCTTGAGGCGCGAATGGCGCGGCGCCCCAGCGCGGGGCGATATGGTCGCGCTGCCGTGGTTTTGCCTTGAATCGGGGCGATCTTCGGCACATGATGTGTTCCCCATAACTCACGCATACATAAAAGACGAGAGGGGGATCGCATGTCTGAGGAAACCAGCAGCCCCGAAACAATGAGCAGTTTCGCGGCATCGAGCGTTGGACCACCCCGCTCGTTTTATGTGATCAGCGGACTCGCGCTGGCCTGGAATCTCGTGGGCGTGGCGCAATATATCATCCAGGTGACGATGACCGAAGAAGCGATGGCGGCGCTGGAACCCGCACAACGTGTGCTGATGGAGTCGACGCCGACATGGCTGGTTGCCGTTTATGCCCTAGCCGTCCATACCGGTGCGCTGGGTTGCTTGCTGCTGATCCTGAGAAAGGCTTGGGCCGTGCCGGTCTTGCTCGTGTCACTTCTGTGCATCGTCGTGCAGATGGGCTATTGGCTGACCATGACCGAAGCGATGAATGTGTACGGTGGTGATGTGGTGGCGCATGCCGCGTTGATCACGCTGGTCGGCATCTACCTGGTCTGGTATTCGCGACGAGTCAAGGACAACGGCTGGATCGCTTAGCGCGCGCTCAAGCCCGGCATAGCGAAGCCTTTTTGTAACAGCGATTCGATCAGGGATTTGCACTGATCCTGTTCGAGCGCGACCAGTGGCGGTCGCACGGTGCGCCACTGTGCGTCATCCGTGAAATGCGCAACCGTTGCTTTCAGCGCGGGAATCATCGGAAATGCCATCGCGATTTCGCGTATTTCATCGAGGCTTGCCTGCAAGGATTCTGCGTTGGGTGATTGCCATTCCCGGTACAGCTGATCGATCGCCGCAGGATTGATGTTCGCCGTGGCGGAGATGCAACCGGCGCCGCCGCCGCGCATGTTCCGCAACAGGAAACTCTCAGCGCCGGCAAAAATCCGAAAATCGTCCCAGCCGCGCTGCAGCATGGCGTTGGTGTTGTTCCAGTCACCGGAGCTGTCCTTGATGCCGACGACCGTATCCGGGTATGCCTTGATCAGTCGCTCTACCAGGTCGAGAGATATCGCCACCTTGGAAACGGGCGGAATGTGGTACAGATAGACGCGCAGCGCAGAACTCCCAACTCGCTGAATAACCTCGGAAAAACTGGCAAAAAGACCATCGTCGCTGAGGTCCTTGTAATAGAAGGGAGGCAGCATCAGCGTGCCGGCGCAGCCGAGATCGACCGCGTGTTCGGTCAGCGTCACGGTGTCCGGCAACGCGCAGCAACCGGTTCCCGGCATCATGCGACTGGTATCGACGCCGGCATCGACCAGGCGGTCGAGCAGCATTATTTTTTCGTCTATGGAGAGCGAATTCGCTTCGCTGTTGGTGCCGAAGACCGCGAGCCCGACGTTCTGCGACAGCAACCACTGGCACTGCCGTATGAGGCGGTCCGGGTCGGGGCTGAGGTCCTCGTGGAAAGGCGTGATGACCGGGCACAGCACGCCGCCTAACCTGTCCGCCGCGTGCTCAGCCATGCTCGGGGTCCCTGGGCAGAATGAACAGCATGCGCACGAACTGCTGTGCCGCATGCAGCAGGTACCAGACCAGGCCGAGACTGAACGCGCCCGGAGCCCGTTCCGTGACAAAACCGCTAATGACCGCGAACTGCAATAGCAAAACGACAATGTGACCGGCGCTCAGCGACCAGAATCTGAGCCAGTCAAATATTTCCGGAACGATTTTCGCCAGACGCCGCGCGCCCGTGATCATCCAGCTGACCAAAATCAGCGAATAAGCGAACATGGCGGACGACGAGTGCATCCAGATCCGTTGCTCCGCTATACCGAAATTCGACAGCAAATCGGGCAGCAGCGATAAAAACATTGCGCCGAAGGTCAGCGCGAAAAGAATGCGCAAACGATACTTCTGAACATCGGTCAATGGTCCGGGGGTTTTTCGGAGGGCGACGATCAGGCTGCTGAACCCGGCAAGACCGATGCTGATCTCGGCGATAGTTTGCAGCAAATCGGGGATCATCAGTGAAGGGACGTCAATATTCTGGTCTAGTTCTCGACGCTGATCACGGTAAGCGAGACCAGGCCGTCCGGCGTATTGTGGGAGATGCCACCCAGGTAAATCGTGTCCGGCGCGAGCCCGCTCCAGCTGACCGTGACGTCTTCTGTCGTGCCGGCATTGACGAACGGCGGGCCGCTTGCCGTCATGTTGCCCTGGTCGTCGACGATGCCGAAGGACCAGCCGAGCAATGTATAGAACGCGCCTGGCCCGCCGGCCACGTTGTCGGTTTCGAAACCGTGCATGAAGACGGCGTAGGTACCCTGACCAGGCAGCAGGACATCCACCTGTTCCTCTGACGTTGCGCCGCCACTCTGACCGATCTTCGAACAGTTGATGCCGTCCGGACAGTAATAAACAAACATGTCGAGATCGTCTTCGCCGTCCGTCAGTGCATCGAAGGTCGCGAAACGCAGGAACAGCTGGTCTGCCGGCACATCGATCAGGTGTGCCGTGACGCCGTTTGTCGTTCGGAACGTGAATGTCTTGTCGCGATCCTCGTCAACAAAACCATCGATGACAAGCGGCAGGTTCAGGCCGTGGACACCTGGTGAATAGGTGCCGGTGTAGCCGAAGTCGACCGGGAAGGTGACGCTGCCACTGCCGCCGAAGGCAATCACGTCACCCGGCGCGGATACCGACAATGGCCGCACCGATAGCACACTGCGAACGGAATGTTCGCTGCTGACCCAGGCCAGACTGCCGAAGCGGTAGAAATCGAGCGGGCCACTTTCGTAGGTTAAGGTCACATCGTAATTCGCCGATTCACCGGGACCCATGGCCAGGCTGGCGGGCGTTACCTGCACGTCGATGCCGAATGGCAAGACGATTTCGGCGTTGTACGTCTCGCTCGAGTCACTGACGTTCGTGACTCTGCGCCTGACAGTACGCGTGCTGGTCAGCCCGGAAACGGAAATCGACGGCTGGTTGAGATCGGCCGGTTCGAGGGAGAAGCCCGCTGTCTCGAGTTCGTCGCAACGTGCTTGTGTAACGTCGGGTGAGCCGACGCCACAAGAGAATGCGTCATATTCGTCCGCGGAAATATCGTAGACCAGACCCGGATCGTTCGCCCGGTTGGCATCGGCATGACCGCTGCCGAAGTCGAACGGAATTGCCTGTGTCTCGCCGTCAGCGAGCGTGACTTCCTGGTAGGCCGTGGTCATCAGGGCGGATTTGATTGCGGCAGGGCTCCACTGGGGATGAGATTCCTTGATGAGTGCCGCGACGCCGGCGACATGCGGCGTGGACATGGAGGTGCCGGACAGGAACGCAAAGAACTCACCGGAGACGGAGTTAACGGCGTCAGGCGTACTCCCGGCGAGAATATTGATGCCCGGTGCGGTCAGGTCCGGCTTGAGGATATCCGCTACCGGCCCGGGGCCACGCGAGGAAAATGACGCCATGTTGTTGCCGGTATCGGATTCGGTCAGGAAAAAACTCTTGTCGAGGACCACATCGACGATCTGATCATTGTTCAGTTCATCGAGGAAGAGGTTGCCGTCGGCGGCTCCGACCATCACTGCCGGGATATCTATGCCGACGGGGTCGCCGATCATGACGACCGGTCCGCCCGACAAATTGAAGACCACAGCGGCGATCGCGCCTGCGCTTTCCGCATTTGCGACTTTGACGTCGAAGTCGCAACCGCCGCGCTGGATGAAGGCGATGTTGCCCGACACCTGGCCGCTGTTGATCAGCGACTGACAGGCGTCGAACGTCGTCCCGGTCGTGCCGTCGACTGTTGCCGTGCTGTCATCATCGACCAGCACGAGCTGGCCCTCTAGCGAACCGAGATCGATCAAGGGAGGCGTGAAACTGGCCTCCTTGACTGCGTATTTGCCAGCGATCGACGGGGGTGCATTGACCTGCATCGCCTCGAGTGAGTGTTGCCCCTCGCGGCTGGAGGCGCCCGTCGTAATAACCGCGGGATTGCCGGCTGGCGATGTAATCGTGTCGAAGTTTGGGCCCTCGTTACCGGCCGCGACCACCGTCAGGATGCCCGCTTTGGCAGCTGCCAGGAGCGCGATATCGTCGGGCGCGGTGACCGTGAACAGCGAACTGCCGACAGAGTAGCTGATGACGTCGACGCCATCGGCGACGGCCATGTCGATAGCGTTCGCGAGATCTGAGGTATTGCAGCTTGCCCGCGTTGCGCCGGGCCGCAGCCAGCATGCCTTGTACACAGAGAGGCGGGCGCCAGGCGCCATTCCCTCGACCCTGCCGAAAGATGTGCCGAATATCGATGCCTTGACCCTGTTGCCCGCTGCGGTCGTCGCCGTGTGCGTGCCATGGCCGTCCACGTCCCGCGGCGAAAATATTTCCCCCGGGTCGATCGGGCCCGTTGCCTGTGCGCCGTCGAGGAAGAAACGCGCACCGATCAATTTGTTGTTGCAATCGGTCTCGGTAAACTCCGGTCCGGTCTGGCAAATGCCGTTCCAGTTCTCCGGAGGATCGAAAACCTGGACGTCTTCCATGCGGTTGTAGCGCCCACAAAGCCACCTGCCCAGCAGCGACACTTCTGCCCAGGTGCTCTCGCAAAGTCTTGGACGATCTGCCTCGCGCGTATCCTGTAAAGCCGGGTGCTGCGGCGCGATGCCGCTGTCGATGACCCCGATGACGACGCCGTCACCACTAAGCGCCAAAGGGCCTCGCAGACCGGAAGACGCGTCGAACAGTTCGAGGAAATCGGCACTGAAGTTTGTGGTCAGAGGGCGAATCTCGTCTTCCCAGACGCGCAGCACTTCCTGCATATGCTCGACCTTGACAGCCTGTGCCGGTGTCATGCGAACAGCAAAACCGTTCAGAGCGTAGCGATAACTGTAGATCGCTTCGATGTTCGGTCCGATCTTTGCAATCACGTTCGCCTGTTCCGTCGCCAGTCGCTGTGCATGCGACTCGACCGCAGCGGCGGTCTTGTCGAAACGGGGAACCGACAGCAATCTGCCTGGTGCGGGTTTGCCAGCAACCCTGCTGAGGGAGGAAACGTGATACTCACTGGCGGAGGGTGAGCGCAGTTGAACGATGTAAACCTTCGAATCGCTCGGCGCGGCTTCGCTGCCGGCAAGACGAATGTAGGTGGCAGGGCCGCCCTCGCGCAAGCGCGACTCATATTCTGCACTCGCGGCTCCGGCAAACAGCAGCGCGAGCAGAATTATGCTTCTGAAAAGCGTCACGAAGACCCCATCGCTCTTATCCGGAATCCCGCCCAAACCGCTGCATTGTAGCGATTTTAAATAAGAAACCGGGTGTAAATCCCGGTTTTACAAAGAACTTACCACAGCAGTCAATCGCCGCGCCAGCGGTAAATGTCATCACTGTCAAGATCGCTTGATCTTGCCCTGGTTGTCCCATGTTGTCGGCTGTCGTCCCAAAAATTCTTACAGTGACGCGGCCTTCTCGCGTAAAACGAATTTCTGGATCTTGCCTGTCGAAGTTTTCGGCAACTCGGTAAATACGACGGTCCTGGGGCATTTGAAGTGCGCCATGTTATCCCTACAAAACTCGATCAATTCGGCTTCACTCGTGGTTGCGCCCGGCTTAATTGTCACGAATGCGCATGGCGTTTCGCCCCATTTGTCATCCGGCTTCGCGACGACGGCGGCTTCAAGTACGGCTGGGTGCCTGTAAAGCACACCTTCTACCTCGATCGAGGAAATATTTTCGCCGCCAGAGATAATGATGTCCTTGGAGCGGTCGCGGATCTCTATGTATCCATCGGGGTGAGTTACGCCCAGGTCCCCGGTATGAAAATACCCGCCCTCGAATGCCGCCCGCGTGGCCTCGGGGTTCTTGAGGTAGCCTTTCATCACAACGTTGCCGCGGTACAGCAGCTCGCCCACGGTCTCACCGTCCGCGGCAACAGGTTCGAGCGTCTCCGGGTCGCAGACGAGGAAATCTTCCTGCACCTGGTATTTCACACCCTGGCGGGCCTTCAGAGCTGCCCTCTCCGCATCGGGCCGCTCGTTCCATTGCGGGTGCCACGCGCACAGCGTCGCCGGACCGTAGACTTCGGTCAGGCCATAGGCATGGGTCACGTCGAAACCAATTCTTTCCATGGCTTCGAGAATGGCCGCCGGTGGCGCGGACGCGGCGGTCATGAATTGAACACGCCGGGCAAACTTGGCCGTCGCAGCGCGTGGCGAGTTCAACAACATGTTCATGACGATCGGAGCGCCGCACAGATGCGTGACGCCGTGATCCCGGATGGCATCGTAAATAGCATCCGGATCGACTCGTCGCAGGCACACGTGTGTCCCCGCCATGGCGGTCACTGACCAGGGAAAACACCAGCCATTGCAATGGAACATTGGCAAAGTCCACAAATACACCGGCTGTTGCGGCATCGCCCAGGCGAGAATGTTACCAATGGCATTGAGGTAAGCGCCGCGATGGTGACAGACGACGCCTTTGGCGTTTCCGGTGGTGCCGGATGTGTAATTCAGCGAGATCGCCTCCCATTCATCATCGGGCAAGCGCCAGGGATACTCCGCGTCGCCTTCGCTCAGCAGCTGTTCGTAAGTAAGTTCTCCCAGAAGTTCGCCGGAAGGCGCGAGTGGATCATCGATATCTACGACCAGCGGCCTGTTTTCAATTTTCTCCAGCACCGCGCTGATTACGGTCGAGAATTCCCGATCGGTAATCAGCACCCTGGCGTCACCATGGTCGAGAATGAACGCGATGGCGGATGCATCCAGCCGGATGTTGAGGGCATTCAATACACCGCCACACAATGGAACGCCGAAGTGCGCCTCTAGTGCCGCCGGTACGTTGGGTGCCATGACAGCGACCGTGTCGCCACGCCCGATTCCACGTTTCGACAACGCACTGGCAAGTTGCCGGCACCTTATGTACGTCTCGCCCCAGCTGCGGCGCTGTTCACCATGAATGACGGCCACATGATCGGGAAACACTTCCGCCGTCCGTCTGCAAAAGCTCAGCGGTGAAAGTGGCACGTGATTAGCCGGGTTCTTTCCCAGGTCTTTTTCGTATTTGTTGGATGCATTCATGATCGCTTATGCCCGTTCCCCGAGCCAGTCACGCGGGCGCAGGTAGTTCTCGTAGAGATCGGCCTCGGGGGAACCGGGTTCGGGTTGCCAGTTGTATTCCCAGCGTACCCGCGGCGGTAGCGACATCAGGATAGATTCAGTACGGCCGCCGGATTGCAGGCCGAACAAGGTGCCGCGATCGTATATGAGGTTGAATTCGACGTAGCGACCGCGCCGATACAGTTGGAATTCCCGCTGCCGTTCGCCGTACTTGTGTCCCATGCGAGATTTTACGATTGGCAGGTACGCGGGCAGGAACTGATCAGCGATCGATTGCGTCAGTTCAAACGACTTATCGAAACCTAACTCATTCAGGTCGTCAAAAAACAGACCACCGACACCGCGTGTCTCGCCCCGGTGCTTGAGATAAAAATATTCGTCGCACCACTGCTTATACTTTTCATAAATGTGCTTGCCGAAAGGATCGCAGGCTTCCTTTGCCTTGCGGTGCCAGTGCAACACATCGTCATAAAACGGATAGTAGGGCGTCAAATCGAAACCGCCGCCAAACCACCACACCGGCTCCCCGTGGTCGGTCTTTGTCGAAAAGAACCTGAAATTGGCATGCGTCGTCGGCACATACGGATTCAACGGGTGCAATACCAGTGACACGCCCATCGCCTGGAAACTCTGGCCGGCGAGCTCTGGCCTGGACTTGGTCGCGGACGGCGGCATCTCGCTGCCGAAGACGAGGGAAAATCCTACGCCAGCCTGTTCGAATACATCACCACCGACCAGCACGCGGCTGTCGCCTCCGCCACCGCCGGGCCTGTCCCAGGGGTCGCGGCTGAACTTTTGCTTACCGTCGACATCTTCGAGCGACGCAATGATTCTGGCTTGCAACGATCGCAAGTATTCTTCGACAGCCGCGAGGTTGATCTCAGTCATCCACTTCTCAGGACTTTGCCGCTGGACAAATCACGAATTTCCGACGGGCCGGTCGCCGGTCCGCATTCTCCGGGAACAATGAAGTCTACAAGAGCTCTGAAGCGACGGCGAAGAACGAAGCGATTTCGCGCCGGCGGCCTGCCGTGTAAATTGGCGCTGGTCGACACCAGCGCCGAGTCCGCTGCATCACACAAGGCGGCCGCAACCGGGTGCGTGGTGATGCGAACGGCCAGGCCAGTGTGTTCCCCGCGAATCCAGTAAGGCACTTCGTCAGACGCCGGCACAACCCAGGTAACCGGTCTGTCAATGCTGGATTCGAGGGCGGGCGCCTTCGCGGGCAAATCGATCCAGTCTTCGAGTTGCGCGATGTCCGTGGCGATGAGCACCAGCCCCAGTGCGGGGTCGCGTCTCTTGATCGCAAGCACGCGGCTGACCGCCTCAAAATCATCGGGCAGGCAGCCGAGCCCGAAAACGCCCTCGGTCGGATAGGCTATAACGCCGCCACTGCGCAGGATGCGCGCTGCTTTTTCGATTACCTGGGAATAGGCCACATGCAAACCCGGCCCGGAATATTAGGAATCGCCGACTTCGGCCTGGCTGTCGCCGTCGGTTTTCTTCTTGCTGGCCTTTGTTTTCTTCTTTTTCGCCGTCTTTTTCTTGGCCGCTTTTTTCTTTGCGGTTTTCTTCTTGCCGCGCCGTCCCCGTGCCGGTGCCGCGGCAAGCAGCTCCTTGCATTCCTCGAGTGTCAGTGACTTGGGATCACGGTCCTTGGGGACCCGCGCATTCTTGGCTTTGTCGGTAACATAAGGACCGTAACGACCATTGAGAACCTGGATGCCTTCGTCCTCGAAATCCTGAATGATGCGATTGGCATCCGCGATCTTCTTTTCCTCGATCAGCTCGAGTGCACGCGGCAATTCGATCGTGTATGGATCATCGTCGCCGCGAATCGAAACGTACTTGTCGCCGTAACGAACATACGGCCCGAACCGGCCGACGCTGGCCGAAACCTCGAGGCCGTCCGGAGTTTTTCCGAGCTTGCGCGGTAACTTGAACAGTTCAAGAGCCTCGTTGATCGTGAGCTCGTTCATTTTTTGCCCTGGCCGCAAACCGGCGAACTTCGGTTTTTCCTCGTCGTCCTTGGTGCCAATTTGCACAAACGGTCCGTAGCGGCCCATGCGGACGGTCACCGGTTTACCGCTCTTCGGGTCGGTGCCCAGTTCGCGTGCCTGCGCGACCTGTTCGCGCGTCACGCTCTGTTCCTTGTCAGTCACAAGATCAGAAAACGGCTTCCAGAAACGCTCGAGTAGCGGCACCAGATCTTCTTCACCGAGAGAGATCGCATCGAGATCATCTTCGAGACGAGCCGTGAAGTCGTAATCGACATATTGCTTAAAATGTTCCGTAAGAAATCCGTTGACGATCCTGCCGACGTCGGTAGGAATGAACCGTTTGCCATCCATCTCCACGTATTCGCGATTTTTCAAGGTGGAAATGATGCTGGCGTAAGTTGACGGCCTGCCGATACCGTACTCCTCGAGCGTCTTGACGAGGCTCGCCTCCGTGTAACGCGGCGGCGGCTCCGTGAAGTGTTGTTCCGGCCGCAACTGGTCGAGATCAATGACATCGCCTTCGGCGATCTCCGGCAACAGGCGATCACGATCATCATCGTTCGTGTCATCCTGTCCTTCCTGGTAAACGGCCATGAAGCCGGGCTCTACCAGTACCGAGCCGTTGGCTCTAAAGCGATGATCACCGCCGGATTCCCCGGTGCCGGAAGACGCCTCGCCCGGTTCGAACTCGAGCGTGACCGTGTCAAATACCGCCGGCACCATCTGGCATGCCATCGTGCGTTGCCAGATCAGCGTATAGAGTTTGAGTTGGTCGTCATCCAGTTTGCCCTCCAGCGAGTCCGGGGTTCGCGCCACGGATGTCGGGCGAATCGCCTCGTGCGCTTCCTGTGCATTTTTCGATTTGGTCTTGAACACTCGCGGCTCCGCGGGCACGTTCTCGGCGCCGTAGCGCTCTTCGATGACCTCACGAATTTCGGCAATGGCGACATCCGCAAGCGTGACGGAATCGGTGCGCATGTAGCTAATCAGGCCCACGTTGCCTTCGCCGGGCAATTCGATACCTTCATAAAGCCTTTGCGCGACGCGCATGGTCCATTGCGTGTTGAAGCCGAGTTTGCGCGAGGATTCCTGCTGCAAGGTCGATGTCGTAAAAGGTGCTGCCGGATTTCGGCGCCGCTGCTTTTTCTCGACACTGACGGTAGCCAGTTTGCCGTCCGCTGCCCCGAGTATCGTCTTCTCGACCTCGCGTGCTGCATCCTCGTTCTCGAAGCTGAATTGCTCGACTTTCTCGCCTTTGTATCGAACGAGTCGCGCCACAAAAGGCTGCTTCTCCTTACTGACGTCGGCCTCGATCGTCCAGTATTCACGCGGCTCGAACGCTTCGATCTCGAGTTCGCGCTCGACGATCATGCGCAGCGCCGGGCTCTGTACCCGCCCGGCGGACAATCCGCGCTGCACCTTCTTCCAGAGCAAAGGCGAAAGATTAAAGCCGACGAGGTAGTCGAGCGCTCTCCGTGCCTGCTGGGCGCTCACGAGCTCGCCCGATATTTCCCGCGGATGTTCGATTGCATCCTGGATGGCGTTCTTGGTTATCTCGTGAAATATGACGCGATGCACCGGCTTGTTATTGAGCGCATTTTTCTCTTTGAGCAATTCGGTCAGATGCCAGGAAATTGCCTCGCCTTCGCGATCCGGATCAGTTGCGAGATAGAGCGCCTCGGCCTGTTTGAGCGCCTTGATAATGGCGTTTACGTGTTTTTGATTCTTCTCGATAACCTGGTACTTCATCGAGAAGCCTTGCTCGGGATCGACCGCGCCTTCTTTGGGCACGAGGTCGCGCACGTGCCCGTAAGAGGCCATGACATCGAAGTCCTTGCCAAGGTATTTGCTGATCGTCTTCGCTTTCGCAGGCGACTCGACAATTACAAGATTTCGTGACATTCCAGCTGAAGTTCCAGTTGTCTGACCGCAAAAAAGGAAAACCGCGGACAATGCCGCGGTTGAATTACATGCTTCGGCGCGATGTGTCAAGGAAAACGCCCTCATCGCCGCACGCCGTGGCCGAAAATATTCAGTGCACGGCAGATTCTCCTTCGTCAAATACAAGGTCTTCCATGCGAGCGTAAGCCAGTTCCTGACCCGGCTGGCTGAACAAAACCATCAAAACGACCCATTTGATCTGCTCTACATCGATATCCGGAGTTTCGAGCGCGAGCAGGCGATCGATGAGAATCTCGCGCTGCGGCGGAGAAAGTATGCCGATTTGCTCCAGGTAGGTAATAAATCCACGACATGCGGAATTCAAACGATCGTTTTCGATCTCGTTATAGATGCGCGTACCGTTAGCCGTTTGCGGATTGTAGTTACGGCCTTCGTGACTGTCGGCGAGACCGTCGAGCCAATCGAGCGCGCGATCGATTTCACTGTCGCCGAATCCCGCCCGGGACAGTTCGTCGCGTAATTCATTTTGATCCGGTTCCGGCTCTTCGTCGGCGTCGATGTATGTCTCAAACAGGTACATCAATACCTCGAGTACGTTTTCTTTCATGCCTGGAGCGTCTCCCTGTTGACGTTATTCCAGTTTTATTAAATTTCTGGTGCTTGCGGTCTTGAATAACGGCCGCCGGCCTGCACCTGAACTTTCCCCTCAAGCTCCAGGATTAGAAGCATGGATGAAACCTGGTCGATCGTCAATCCGCAGTGCTGGGCGAGCTGATCAGCGCTCGCGGGATCATAACTTAATGTGGCCAGCAGGGTTTCGTAGTCGGCATCCCGTTCCACAGTATCCGCAGCGGAGGGTGCCGACATTTCAGCGTTTAGCACGAGATGTTCGACGAGCGGGCTCAGCTCGCTCACGATGTCGTCGGCCTTCTCGACCAGCTTGGCCCCCTGTTTTATGAGCTGGTGACAACCGCGTGACAGTGGATTATGTATCGAACCGGGTATGGCAAATATTTCCCGGCCCTGTTCGGCAGCGTGGCGTGCACTGATCAAAGAGCCGCTGCGCCTTGCGGCCTCGACGACCAGGGTACCGAGAGTCAGGCCGCTGATCAGGCGGTTTCGTGCCGGAAAGTGATTGCGCCGCGGCGGGCTGCCGAGCGGATATTCCGAACACAAGGCGCCGTCAACCGCGATTCGATGCGCCAGTTCGCGATTCTCGGCCGGATATACCCTGTCGATGCCGTGTCCCAGGAAAGCAACGGTCTTGCCGCCGGCATCCAGCGCGCCCCTGTGTGCAGCCGTGTCGATGCCTTGCGCCAGGCCGCTGGCGATACAAAAACCGGATCGGGCGAGATGATAAGAGAATTCATAGGCGTTCTGTATGCCGCCGCGGGTCGGATTGCGGCTGCCGACGATCGCGAGAGCCGGAAGATGCAGCGCATCCGTGTTACCGACCACATATAAAAGAGTCGGTGGGCCCGGAATCTGCCGCAACAATTCCGGCATGTCGGCCGAATCCGCTTCCACGATGTGATGATCGGGCGCGTCAAGCCATTCCGCGGTTTGTGTATCTGCCGTCATTGAGGTTAACCGTCACGAGTGCGACGATATTAATCCCTCTTGTCCGGCCCTGCCCGCCTAAATATGCGCGCAGGCATCAAGAAAGAAAAATAGGGTCGAACCGCAATTTTCGATGGCTAAAACTGCGGTTCGACCCTATTTTTTCTGTGTCAGATGGGGTTGCGAACTGCGTCGAGTACGTGAATGTCGCTAGTCGCTTCCATCACAAGGGCGTAACCAATCCTGTCATAGACTTTGAATATCATGACAGTGCCTGCCGCTTCGTCCGGCAGGGTGACGGTCTCGCCGCCCATGAACCCGCTGGTGCCGAGGAACGAGCCGCCCGCAAAGCGATCGCGAATCTTTTCACCAGCCTGGAATACGGTCAGTACATCACCGGGCGCAAGGCCGTTGCGCGCACCGCGGTTCAGAACAACGACCTGGTACTGGCCGATGAGCGAGACGCCGTCAACGACGGAAATGATCCGGCCCTCAACCTGCATGTCCGGCGCTTTCGGGAAGAAATTCAGCGGAATCTCCACCGTTTCCGGAATCAGGCGATCGCCCGCCAGGGCTTCGCGATTGGTGTCGGTCAATGCGACAGTCGCAGGATCGCCGCCCCGCGACTGCGAGCCTTCGCCGACGTAAATACCCTGGTAACCGATGAGGTCATTGTTGTCCGGGTCGCGGAGTTCATCGCCGACGTGCACGACGCTGAATCGCGTTCCGTTTGGCGATGGCTGACCACCACGAATGTAAATCTCGTTACCGGCGGAGGCCATCAAGTGATCGCCACGGGTGGTGAGTATGTATGGTAGCTGATCGGCCTGGCCCTTTTCGAGAACGAGCCCTTTCGAAAGGAATGCGGCGATTTGCTCGTAGGGGATGCTGGTAATTGCCTCGGTGAGCGGCGTTACCCGCGCCGTCGGAGACACCCGGTAGGTCGATCCGCGGACGGTCGTGATTCGCTGCTGACCGTCGATCGTAACAAGGGCGAGAACGTCACCCGGGTAGATCAGGTGCGGGTTCTCGACCTGCGGATTGACGTACCAGACCTCCGGCCAGTACCACGGATCCCTGAGGAAGGTGGCGGCAATGTCCCACAGCGTATCGCCCACCTGAACGACGTATTCATCCGGAGCGCCGGGGGCCAGCGGCACGGGTTCGCTGACCAGCACCATGTTTGACTGCTGCTGCGCGGGCTGCCCCGCGGAATCCGAGGCCATCGACGCGGTTCGAGCCGCCGGCCTTGAGCTACTCGAAACCGGCCTCATTTCGCTTTCATCCGAGCCGAACGGGTTCAGTTTGCTCATGGTTTCGCAGCCGGCCAGCGTGGCGCCGAGCGCGAGGATGGTCAGTTTGAGACGGGTATTCACGCGGTTCTTGTCAGGAGACATGATAGAGAGGTGCTCCGGCATCGTTGTCGGTGCCTGCCCTGCGGCAAGCGTTGCTATAATATGTCGTGTCGACGCCGTTCCGGCTGCCAAACACGTCACAATTCACGCTCCAAACGAGGTTTGGCGGCGCTTGTTCCCGTCGCATTGTCCGTTATCTTATTCAATAAAGTCAACAATTTACACGTATTTACTGGTAAATTACACGAGTATTGGGCCTAGCACATGACAAAACTGAGAATTCTAGAATTTCCCGATCCCAGGCTGCGGAAAAAGGCCGCGCCGGTGGAGCTCGTTGACGATGAGTTGAGGCAGCTCATCGACGACATGTTCGAGACCATGTACGAAGCGCCGGGCATCGGCCTGGCCGCTACCCAGGTGGACGTGCACAAGCGCCTGCTGGTGGCCGACGTGTCCCCGGAAAAGAACGAGCCACATGTACTGATCAATCCCGAGATTCTGGAGAAGGACGGCACGACGGTCACCGAGGAAGGCTGTCTGTCGGTGCCCGGTTACTACGAGGAAATCGAACGCGCCGAACACATCAAGGTGCGTTACCTGGATCGTGACGGCAATGAGCAGGAAAGTGAATTCGAGGGACTGCTGGCCGTTTGCGTGCAGCACGAAATGGATCATCTCCTGGGCAGGTTGTTTGTGGACTACCTGTCGGAGGCGAAGCGCCAGCGCCTTCGCAAGCGCATCCAAAAAGATCGCCGCCAGCAACCGGAGGCGGCAGCGATTCTCTGATCGGCTGAAAATCTCATAATCGGAAATGGCTGCCGCAAAACTCCTGTTTGCCGGTACACCGGATTTCGCGCTGCAATCGTTGCGGGCGCTCTGCGAATCAGGCTTCGTTCCCGCCGCGGTGCTCACACAGCCGGATCGGCGCGCAGGCCGTGGCCGCAAGATGGCCGAGAGTCCGGTCAAGCAATTCGCGCGTGAGCACGACATTACGGTGTGGCAACCGGAAACGCTCAAGGATCCCGGCATCGTCGCGGACATCGCCGCACTGGAAGCCGACCTCATGATAGTGGCGGCGTACGGACTGTTGCTGCCGCAGGCAGTGCTCGACCTGCCGAAGCACGGATGTGTGAATGTCCACGCGTCACTCCTGCCGCGCTGGCGCGGGGCAGCGCCGGTGCAGGCGGCAATACTCGAGGGCGACCAGGTTACCGGGATAAGCCTGATGCAAATGGAAGCAGGTCTTGATACCGGCCCGGTCCTGGCGCACGCTCGCGTCGAGATTGGCGCCGACGAGACCGCCGGAGAATTGCAGGATCGCCTCGCAGCACTCGGCGGCGAACTGCTGGTGCAGAAACTGCCGGAGATCCTGGAAGGCAAACTCGAGCCGCTTGCACAGGATGATGCACTCGCGACGTATGCGGGAAAGATACGCAAGCAGAATGCGGCGATCGACTGGGGGCATACTGCGGAGCATATCTCGAGGATGATCAGGGCCTATAACCCGGCACCCGGCGCCAGTTTTGAGCTCGACGGAGAAATCGTGAAGTGCTGGAAGGCCGAGCCGATAGAGGAAGTCGAGGGACCACCCGGTGCGGTCGTGGCGGCGGGCAAGGAAGGCGTAATTGTTACCTGTGGGGAAGGCGCATTGCGGCTCACCGAAATTCAGCGGCCCGGCAAGCGGCGCATCGCGGCGGCGGAACTCGCCGGGCAAAAGAACCTGAGTGGCAAACGCCTGGATTGAGAGTCTATGTTGAAGCCCAGGTCAGCCGCACGCGTGCGCGCGGCAGCAGCAAAAGTCGTGGACGCCGTTGCCGTGCATGGCCGTTCACTCGATAACGCCCTCCAAGAGCAGGAAGGCAAAGTAGATCCTGCTGACCAACCGATGCTGCGGATGTTGTGTTACGGGACTTTGCGTAACCACTTTCGGCTGCGCGCCGACGTCGCAAAACTACTGGATCGGCCGCTGAAGGCGCGGGACAGCGTCATCGAGTCCCTGCTGGCCATCGGCCTGTTTCAACTTAGAGATACACGCGTCCCGCAGCATGCGGCGGTGTCGATAACCGTCGACGCGGCGAGAATGCTGCGCCGCCCGAAATACTCGGGGCTGATCAACGCGGTGTTACGCAATTACCTGCGGCAGGACCTCGCAAATGCCGAACCCGAGGATGACGAGTCACGCTTCAACCATCCGGCTTGGTTCATCGATGCTCTGCGCGAGGACTGGCCCGAGCACTGGCAGCAAATCCTCGAAGCAAACAACGAGAAAGCACCGATGTGGTTGCGGGTCAATCGCAAGCGCCTGACCGCCACCGACTACCTGAAGCGCTATGCCGAACCCGAAGATGGCCACCAGCTGGTGTCCGGTTTCGTGCACGCGATTCGGCTGGCCTCGCCCTTACCCGTCGCCAGGCTGCCGGGCTTCGCGGACGGCGACGTCTCGGTGCAGGACGCAGCGGCGCAGATCGCGGCGCCCTGGCTGCTGATGCACGGCGGCATGCGAATCCTTGATGCCTGCGCCGCGCCGGGCGGCAAGACCGGCCATTTGCTGGAACTGGCGAGCCCGGACAGCACGCTAACCGCGATAGACGTGGACGAGGAACGGCTCGAGGGCGTCCGCGAGAACCTCGAGCGGCTGGGCCTGACCGCAAGAGTAATAGCGGGTGACGCCAGCAAGCCGCGGGAGTGGTGGGACCGGAAGCGTTTCGACCGGATTCTTCTCGATGCGCCCTGCTCCGGAACCGGGGTTATCCGGCGGCACCCGGACATCAAGTTGCTGCGCAGAGCATCCGACATCGACGCCCTGGCAAGCCGTCAGGCTGCATTGCTGGAGGCGCTGTGGCCGCTCCTCGAGCCCTCAGGAAGGCTGCTTTACGTGACCTGTTCCGTACTGGCGGCCGAGAATGACGCCGTAATTGGCGATTTTCTGGCGCGCCACAGCAACGCCAGCGAAGACCGAGTGTTGCCAAATTACAACATCCGCGATTTAATGGTCGAGAAGACATGCGGGTTCCAGGTTTTACCCGGCAGCCAGGCGCTTGACGGCTTCTATTACGCATGTCTCGTGAAAACGTCCAAATAACAGAAAAAGATACAGATTAAGCCGTGCGGCATAGACCGACATTGTTGTTGATCCCACTGCTGGCGTTGCTGTCGTCGGCAATGCTGCTCTCGACTGTGCGCGCGCAAATAGAGCCGCCGCACGAAGGATTCTTCGATGTGCGATCGGCGAGCACGACCATGGTCGCGGGCGTGCATGAGCTCGAAGCCCGGCTGCAACTCATCTTGAGCGCCGAAGCGCTGGATGCGCTGGGCAGCGGCGTCCCCCTGACGATAGAACTGAACATAGAGGTGATCCGGGTGCGCCGCTTCATGCCGGACGATCTCGAGGCAGAACTCACGGTTAATTACGAGCTCGAATACCGGCCGTTGAGCCAGCGTTACATCGTCCGCAATCTCAACAGTGGCGATCAGGATTCATTCGCGACCCTCTATTCCGCGCTGAACAACCTGGGGCGCATTCAGAACCTGCCGGTCATCGATGACGCGCTCCTCGAGCCCGGCAGCGACTATCGCATGCGGCTGCGCGCACTGTTGAGCACGCGCCAGTATCCGGCGCCGCTCAGAATCCTGTTTTTCTGGCGCAGCGAATGGCAATTGCAGAGCGACTGGTACCAGTGGAATCTAAAACGATAAAAAGAGCTGCAATTGGCATAGTCGGCGCGATCGGCGTCGGGCTGGCACTCATGGCGCTATTTATGCTCGGTCAAACTGCAGAGAACTCTGCCGAGTTCGACCGCCAGCATATCGTCATCCTGCTGATAAACGTCGCCGGTGTGGTGGTGTTGTTTGCCCTGATGGTTGGCAATCTCGCGCGGCTGTTGCGTGATTACCGTCACAACGTCCCGGGCTCGAAACTGAAAGCGCGCATGGTCGGAATGTTTGTCGGGCTTGCCGTGCTGCCATTGCTGATAGTGTTTTATTTCTCGATGCAGTTCATCAACCGTGGCATTGACACCTGGTTCAATGTCGAGGTCGAGGCGGGACTCGATGACGCACTCGAACTCAGTCGTGCTGCCCTGGAAATGCAAAAACGCGAGCGCCTCGAAACAACGCTGCAAATTGCGAGCCGACTGCAGAATGTCAGCTCGCGGCAACTGATTTTCGAACTGAGCCTGTTGCGTAGGGAAGCCGGTGCCGGCGAGGTTTCGCTTTACGGTCGCAACAACCGCATCATCGCGACGAGTTCCGATCAATCAGCCGGCAGCTTGCCGAGACCGCTGTCCGATGACGTGCTAATGCAGATTCGGCAGAACCGTCCATACGTGAGCCTCGATCCGACGCTCAGGGGCGGCTACGAGATTCGTGCGGCAGTGCCGTTCGGTAATGTCAACCGGCCGGACCTTCTTGGCGTAATACTGGCGCACTACCCGGTGCCCGAACGCCTCGGGGCGATGGCGAACAATGTCGACTCGTCATACAGCGACTACAAACGGATGGTTTATCTACGCGAACCGCTGAAGCGCGCGTTTTCTCTCACTCTGACTGTCGTGCTCATGCTGTCATTGCTCGCAAGCATCTATGGCGCCTTCGTGCTGTCGCGGCGGCTTGTCGCCCCGATCCAGGACCTGGTTGCCGGGACGCGCGCGGTCGCCAAAGGCGATTTCGATACGCGCTTGCCTGCGCCATCGCGCGACGAGATCGGCTTTCTAATCAGTTCATTCAATGACATGACGCAGCGACTTTCATCGGCGCGGCGCGAGGCCAGCTTGAGCCAGGCCTTGGTCGAAGCGGAACGCGCCAACCTCGAGGTAATTCTCGCGAGGTTGTCAACCGGTGTCGTCGCGCTCGAATCCGACCTCCGTATCCGTACCGCGAACCAGGCATCGGGCGCAATTCTTAACGTCGACCTGGAAAACAGGGTAGGCGAATACCTGCCCGACGTCGCCAAAGGACAACCACTGCTGGAACAGTTCGTCGACGTTGCACAAGTGCACCTGAAAGCCAATGAAACCGAATGGCGGGAACAGATCGTCCTGCGTGGCGAAGTCGGGCGGCGTGTCCTGACCTGTGCATGCACGACATTGCCCGGCGACGATGATCAAGCCGCGGGATTCGTCGTGGTATTCGACGACATAACCGCACTGTTGCAGGCACAGCGGGACGCGGCCTGGGGTGAAGTCGCACGGCGCCTCGCGCATGAAATCAAGAACCCGTTAACGCCGATTCAACTTTCCGCGGAAAGAATGCGCCGCAAATACCTTAATACGCTCGGCGACGAAGACGCACAGGTGCTCGACCGCGCAACGCATACGATCGTGCAGCAGGTCGAGGCCATGAAGGAAATGGTGAACGCGTTTAGCGATTACGCGCGCGCGCCGGATATGGACATCAATTTCTTCAGCATCGACAAGCTCGTACACGAAGTCGTCGACCTGTACCGCGCCCAGGAAAGCGATATCGAGATTGCTCTCAAAACGGGTTCCGACCTGCCCGATGTCGAAGCGGACGTTGGTCGCATCAGACAGATTCTGCACAACCTGATCCGCAACGCGATCGAAGCGCTGGAAAATACGACCGACGGGCGCATCGAGGTTTCGGTCAGCGCGGGCGAAGTGCACGACGCGGCCGTCGTGGAGATCGTCGTAGCGGACAACGGTCCGGGTTTCCACGCCGGGCAAATGAGCCAGGTGTTCGACCCGTACGTGACGACAAAGCCGAAAGGCACGGGGCTCGGACTGGCGATCGTCAAGAAGCTCGTGGAGGAACATGCAGGAACGATACGGGCGGAAAACCGCGAACAAGGCGGTGCGGAGATCCGAATTGAATTGCCGGTCGATGAGGCGGCTAGAGAAAAGATGATGACGAAGCTGCCTGGTCGCGCCGAAATACGGAGGGAAAGAGCATGAGCACATCACATGTGCTGGTCGTCGATGACGAAGGCGATATTCGCGCGCTAATCGACGAGATCCTGTCAGAAGAAGGGTATGAGGTGACGGTCGCGGCGGATGCTGCGGAGGCGCGCAGTGCCCGCGACAAGGAGAAGTTCGATCTTGTGCTGCTCGACATCTGGATGCCGGATACCGACGGCATCAGCCTGCTTCGCGAATGGTCGGAGCCGGGAGACCTCGATTGTCCCGTCGTGATCATGTCCGGTCATGGCACCGTCGACACGGCCGTCGAAGCGACGCGCCTCGGCGCATTCGACTACGTCGAAAAGCCGCTGTCGCTGGCGAAACTCCTGCGCACGGTGGAACGGGCACTCGATGAATCCCGCAAGCAGAGCGTGCCCGCGCGCAGCCTGTTTCCCTCGTTGTTGACTCCGGTCGGCCGCAGCCCGCTCATCAAGAACCTGCGCGAAAAAATTCAGCAAATCGCGAAGCACGACGCGCCGGTGCTGCTGATCGGCGAACCGGGAACAGGCCGCGGGGCTTTCGCGCGCTATATCCATGCCATGAGTAATCGCTCGGACGCGCCGCTCGTCAGCCTGCTTGCCGCGTCACTGACTGACAGTAACGCCGAGGAGCAGTTACTGGGCCGTGAGAATGGTCACGACGTGCAGAGTGGATATTTCGAGCGCGCCAGGAACGGCACGCTGGTCATCGACGACCTGTCGGAACTCTGCGACCAGGCACAGAAACTCGTGTTGAGCGTTCTGGAGCAGGGAGAGTTCGTAAGGTCCGGCGGTCATGAGCCGGTCAAGTACCAGGCGAGGGTCGTGGCAACCATTAAAGCCGATTATGAAAACGCGATTAACAGCGGCACGCTTCGCCGCGAACTCGTCTCCAGCCTGAATACATTGACGCTGCAGGTACCGCCGCTCAGGGATTACGCGGAAGACGTACCGGAGCTTCTCAGTTATTACGTCGACAGGCTGATCGACGGCGAAGATCTGTCCTTCCGGCGTTTCAGCGTGGCGGCGCAGAACCGACTGCGCAACTACCCCTGGCCGGACAACGTCAGGGAACTGAAGAATCTCGTGCGCCGCCTGTTGCTGACGGGCTCTGGCGAAGAGATCTCGCTCGACGAGGTCGAGAAGGAATTGACCAGCGCCGCGGAAACCGGCGAGCCGCTCGTCAAACAGGATCTGTTGTCACTGCCGTTACGCGAGGCGCGCGAGCAATTCGAGCGGGCCTATCTGCAACAGCAGCTGCAACTCTGCGACGGCAAGGTCGGCAAGCTGGCGCAGCGTGTCGGCATGGAGCGCACACACCTGTATCGCAAGCTGCGGTCACTCGGCGTGGATTTCCGCTCGGTCTCCGGAGGCGAAGAGTAAGGTCGATGCCTGGGCGTCAATGATCGGAAGCCGCTAATGCTTCGTCGAGCATTGCGATCAATGTCTCGCGATCGTAGCTGTGCTTGTGACCTGCATTTAACTGCACGAGTTCCTCGATCGACTTTTTGATCGTCCTCTCGGCTTCACCCTGGTTCGGCACTACCATGTAGCGACGTTTCGGCGTGTCGGCCGAAAAGAAATGCACGGCCGCCGCCGACACCTCGTCCGGTTCCTTGAATTGCGAACGGTCGCCCGTGTCGTCCAGGATGGCGCGCCATTCGTCCGCGAACAATGACCCTTCGGCGGTGTAATCACGGTGTTGCAACCGACGGCGCAACGAAGTACCGATTGCCGAGTTGTAATTGCCCGGTTCGATGACGCTCACGTGGACCCCGAACTTTTGCATCTCGGTGGCGAGCGAATCTGTATACGCTTCGACGGCGTGCTTGCTCATGCTGTACGAACCCAAAAATCCGGACGACAGGATTCCGGAGATAGAACCGGTCGTCGTGATGCGTCCCCGGCTTTCGATGATCAGCGGCGCAAATGCTTTGGTCACCCGGTACGGCCCGAACAGGTTGACGTCCATCTGGAATTGCATGTCCCCCTCGTCGACTTCGATCATCGGCCCGACTATAGCGACACCGGCGTTGTTGACCAGGCCGTACAGGCCCCTGCCGGCGTCGCGAACAGTCTCGACAGCGGCGTCGATCTCTTCCTGGACGGTCACGTCCAGGCGGATACCCTGGACATTGTCCATGGCACTCAGTGCTTGCAAGTCAGCCTGTTTGCGGGCGCCGGCATAAACGAAGTAGCCGTTCGCCGCCAGCATCTCCGCCATATTGCGGCCGATGCCGGTGCTGGCACCCGTCACCAATATCGCTTTTTGCTCGGCCGCCTCAGCCGCGAACGCCGCGTATTGCGGCAGCCACGGGAAGACACACAGAACTATTGCGCACAGGTATCGACGCATGATCATTCCCCCTTTGGTCTTAACAAGAGTTTTTAGGTCCTCGGCCGGCTCCAGAAGTCAGCGTTCTTGATGCCAAGTGCTTCCGGATCGAAGCTGTAGGTTTCGACGCCGGCGGCTTTCTGCCGTTCATAGTCGGCGAGCGCCTTGAGCGCCGGCTTGCCCATGAAAAACAGGATCAGGATGGCGACGATGTTCAGCCAGGCCATGAGCCCGACACCGATATCGCCGAGACCCCAGGCGAGGTTCGCTGTCCTGACCGCACCGTAGAAGACAGATGCCATCAGCATGAGCTTGAGGAACACCATTTCGCCGGGAAAGCGGAAGAAACGCCTCAGGTACGCGATGTTGGTTTCGGCGATGTAGTAGTAAGCAAGCACGGTCGTAAACGCAAAGAAGAACAGCGCAAACGCGACGAACGGTTTGCCGACTCCTGTTAGCACACTGTCGACAGCCAGTTGCGTGAACGCGGGGCTGTTTGCGTCCGTGGTTGCCGGCAGGTTCTGCACGATGAAACCGCCGTCGCTGCCATGCACGTTGTATGCGCCTGTTATCAGGATCATGAACGCGGTTGCCGAGCAGACGAAAAGCGTATCGATGTACACCGAAAACGCCTGCACCAGCCCCTGCTGCGCCGGATGCTGTACCTCTGCGGCCGCGGCAGCGTGTGGTCCCGTCCCCTGTCCGGCTTCATTGGAGTAAACGCCGCGTTTCACGCCCCAGCCGATAGCCGCACCGACGCCGGCCATGGGCGTGAATGCATCATTGATGATCAGACCGATGACTCTCGGCAATTCCGTAATGTTAAGAATAACGATACCGACCGCGGTCAGGATGTAGGCAAGTGCCATAAATGGCACGACGACTTGCGTAAAATGCGCGATTCGCTTGACGCCGCCGAAGATGATGATGCCGAGAATGGTCACGACCACGATCGCCGCGGTCAGCTTGGTGACGCTGATCGTTCCGAGAACAGTATCGAATGATCCGTTCATGCCGAACGCGATCTCGGCGGATGTGCTAATCGCGTTAGCCTGTACGGTCGGCAGCAGCAATCCGACCGCAATGATCGTCGTCACCGCAAACAGCCAGCCGTACCATTTCTGCCCCATCGCCTTCTCGATATAGAAGGCAGGCCCACCGCGATACTGGCCTTCATCCACTTCCTTGTAGATCTGCCCCAGTGCAGCCTCTACATAAGCCGTCGAGGCGCCGAGAAATGCAACGACCCACATCCAGAAGACAGCGCCCGGCCCACCGAAACCGATGGCCGCGGCGACGCCGGCAATATTGCCGGTGCCTACGCGACCCGACAGCGAGACCGCCAGCGCCTGGAATGACGAGATGCCCTTGTCAGACTCCTTGCTGGAGAACAAAAGGCGGATCATCTCGCGAAAATGCCGGACTTGCAGAAAACGGGTGAGAATCGAGAACATGAGGCCCGCGCCGAGACAGAGTCCAACGAGCCAGAAACTCCAGACCCAGCTGTTTATGGTGTCAACAATTGCTTGCATCGAGCAGCCTCGTCGGTAACTTGCCCGTATCCGGGAATTCCGGGGATACTACAGGAATCCATTCAAGCTGGCCTGTCGCGCCCGCACTGAACTGACTGTACGGTGCGCAGAAGCCGCAGCCCGATCCGGAGAACGGGTCAATCGGGGTATCGATACCGTGAGAAAGCTCGGCACACTCTTCGCATGGACTTTTGCGCTGCTCGTGGCGATCGTGGGTTATAACGTCGTTCAATACCTCATGTTCTGGTCGCCGACCGAAGAGATCACGTTTCGGAACGGCGAAATCGTGCTGTCGGGGCTGCTGATCAAGCCGGCCGAAGAGGGCACGTTTCCCGCGGCGATCGTGCTGCACGGCTCGGGGCCGGAGTCTCTTGACGGTCCGTCATACAAGGTCACGGCGAACACGCTGGTACGCAGCGGCTTTGCCGTGCTTTTGTATGACAAGCGCGGTGTCGGTGACAGCGGCGGGGACTTCGATTCGGCCCTGTACGGCGATTTCATCAGCGATGCCATTGCCGCGGTTCAATACCTGAGATCCCGTTACGATATCGATGCGAGTCGCATCGGACTTTTCGGAAACAGTGAGAGCGGCTGGTTCACACCCGAGATCGCGTTTCGTGCCGGCAATATCGCATTCATCTTCAACCGCGTCGGCCCACCATTGCCATGGATCGATACCGTTCTCTGGGAAGCGCGCAACGAATACCTGGAGGCCGGAATCGCCGAGGCCGACCTGGAAAAGCTGATCGATGCCACGGAAAGAAGGTGGCGCTATTACCAGGCAGCAGGATTCGATGCATCGCTTGCGCATAGCCCGGAACGCGATGTGCTCAATGCGGATCTGCAAATGCTTCGGCAAACGATTCCACATGCAAAAGAGGTATTGCCCGAAGAGCTGCGACCATATGACCGCGACTTCTACACCGGTTTTGCGATTGATTCTTCTTACGATCCCGGACCGTTCCTCAAGGAAATCGAAGTGCCGATGTATTACGCGTTCGGCGAGATCGACGTTAACGTTCCAACGGCCGATTGCGTCGAATTTCTCGACGAATTGCGCGATGAATACGACAAGGACATCAGCTATATCGTGTTCGAGGGCCTTGGACATTCACTGGCGCACTGGAGCGGAGCCCTGACTGGCGGCTATTTACCCAAGTACCTGGAAATCGTCGAGATCTGGACTACCGAGCAGGTGCAGTAGTGCGGCAACTAACAATGCCAGGGAGACCGAACGGGCGCCTTGCCCCGGAAAGCGGACATCACCCCTTGCTGCTGATATCATCCCCGCTATGTCGCTGTTAGACCTCATCATCGAGAAATCTGGCGTCAGGATCGCGAGCGATAGTGTTGTGAGCGATTATGAAACGCAGATAT
>JABAOE010002537.1_pt1 | contig 26592 bp, 26 predicted proteins | sample 7062141 | NCBI WGS metagenome assembly JABAOE01 (sample SAMN14538627, study PRJNA623070) | marine sediment metagenome | biome: marine biome [ENVO:00000428]; feature: marine pelagic biome [ENVO:01000023]; material: deep marine sediment [ENVO:00002113] | place: India: Gulf of Khambhat ...
GACAACACGATCCAGTACCACCTTGACGACCAGCTTTCGCTGGTGGCGCGAATTTTCGGTGCGGCCGTGCCCATGACTCCGACGTGCCTGGCAAAGACCATCATCGCGCACCCGATCTGTGCCAGCCTGACCATGCCCAGGATTCTCTGGCAGGCGGCCAGGCTGCACTGGCAAAAGAGGCTCCCCGTGTATGAAAAACCCGTCCCCAGCTCCGCCATGACCATTCGGCCGGTGCCGTCGACCTTTGTTGACCGCATCGGCATGAAGATGGCCACGAACTTCCTCGCCAGGCTGCCGGAAGGAGAGCTCAGGCTGGTGACTCCAGAAGGGCAGGAGCGCCGCTTCGGCAAGCAAGGGGCAGAGCCCCTTCTGCAGATGAAAATCAATGAATATCGCTTTTTTCGCAGAGTGATGGTTGCCGGTGACATCGGTTTTGGCGAGGCCTACACAGACGGTGACTGGACAAGCTCCGACTTGCCGGGGCTGCTGACCCTTCTTGCCCGCAACGAATCCGTCATGGACGACCGTAGCCTGGTCACTTCAGCTGTTGGCCGGGCCGTCAATTACCTGCGCCATTTACGGCGGCCCAATACGATCAGCGGGAGCGATCGCAATATCCGCGAGCACTACGACTTGAGCAATGAGTTCTTTGCCACCTTCCTCGACCAGAGCATGACCTATTCCTGTGCCCTCTTCAGCGAGCCGAATGAGCCCCTCGAGCAGGCCCAGCGCAACAAGCTCCGAACGATCATTGAAAAAGCAGGGATTGCCGCAGACGATCATGTCCTGGAGATCGGCTGTGGTTGGGGCAGCTTTGCCATGGAAGCGGTACGGCAAACCGGTTGTCGCGTGACCGGCATCACGATTTCTCGCGAACAGTTGCTATTGGCCCGGCAAAGAGTCGCCGAGGCCGGTTTGCAAGACCGGATCGAGATTCGCCATTGTGATTATCGGCATATCAGGGGCCAATTTGACAAGGTCGTGTCTATCGAGATGCTCGAAGCGGTCGGGCATGCCGGCCTTGGCCCATTCTTCAGGGCCTGTGATGAGGCGCTGTTGCCAGGCGGGCGGGCCGTCATCCAGGTGATCACGATTCCGGATCGCAAGTACGATGCCTACCGGTTCAGTTCGGACTGGATCCGCAAGCACATCTTCCCGGGCGGGCACCTGCCGTCCCTCGGAGCCATGCAGGAAGCGATCGCACAGAATTCCGTGCTCTCGCTGGATGCCGTTGATGGCTACGCGGCAGACTATGCCGAGACGCTGGAGCGCTGGCGGCAAACGTTGCTGGAGAGGCGCGACGACATCATGGCGCTGGGTTTTGATGAGTCCTTTATCCGTAAATGGGAGTACTACTTTGCCTATTGCCATGCCGGATTCAAGGCAGAGATAATCGACCTGATGCAAATGGTCATCAATAAACCAAAGCCCTCATAAAAGGACGCAAATGCTCCCCCCTTTGGCGACCAAAATCGTGAATGTTGCGCTTTACCAAACCGGCTGGTTCTGCTGTGTGCTTGGTGGGGCATGGGGATACCCCGTTAGCGGGGGGGTGCTTGCATTGTGCCTGGCCGGTATCCACCTGCTGCTGGCAAGCTCTGCCAAAAACGAAGCCCTGTTGATGGTGACCGCCTGCCTGTTGGGCGTCATCGTTGACAGCATCCAGCAGGCTCTCGGACTCTTTGCCTTCAAAACAGAACCCGAGTGGCCGCTTTGGCTACCGTTCTGGGTGTTCGTTATCTGGGCGCAATTCGCCACGCTGTTTCACTACGCGTTGTACTGGCTTAAAGACCGGTACCTGCTTGCGGGCCTGTTTGGCATGATCGGCGGTCCCCTTGCCTATTGGGCCGGCATCAGGATGGGCGCGGCATCTTTTGGTGAGAACCCGGTTGCGGCGATTATCGTCCTGGCGCTGGTCTGGGCGACAGTGACCCCCGCCTTGTGTCGTTTCAGTGTTTATCTTGATGAACAGGAAGGCACTTATAGCTGGAGCCGCTCCAGCTGATCTTCAATTCAGCCAGCGGCTGATCAGATAGCTCCCCGAAGCGACCGAAGCGCACAAAACAGTCCCCCAGGCAATATCAATCACGACGATCTTGATCGGCCAGTCTCTGAGGGTCGCCAGGTTGGTCAGATCATAGGTTGCGTAGGTGAAGAAACCGAACAGCGCCCCCCAGACTGCGGCTTTTGCCAGAGTCTGGCTGTCGATCGCCGGTTTGACGGCAAACAGGATGATTCCGGCGATATACATGAAGTAAAACAGAAACGCTGCCGGCCAGTTGACATCGGGGCTGAGCAGGTGGGCCAGGTTCTTCTGGTACAGGTCTTTGGCAACCACCCCAAGCCAGAGCAGGTCAATGGCAAAGAACACCGGCACCGTCAACAGGTAGAGCTTGATGTAAAACCAGGCATTCATACAGGTCTCCGTAACTTCGATTTGTCGGGTTTGGATTCAGACATGATTGCGCAGTTGCAGCTCCAGTGGATGCGGGTTGAGATAAACCTGCTGTCGCAAATACGGCTGATCATATTTGCGCACGAAATGGTTGAGCAGCGTAATCGGCACGATCAGAGGGATCAGGCCCGACCGATAGTCCTGGATAACCTGCAGGACCTCCTGTTTTTCATCGGCACTCAGCTGGTTCTTGAAATAGCCGAGAATATGCTGCAACACGTTGACATGCTTGGCGACGGTGGTCTTCAGGCGCAGCCCTTTCATCAGCAGGGCAAGATACTCGGCATAGCTCTCCTTGATGTCCAGGCCCGTCTGCCCGGCAACCAGCTTGCCCATCTGCCGATAAATCTCCGGGTTGTGTGAGAGGATCAGCAGCTTGTGCCGGCTGTGGAAATCGACCAGGGCCCCGCGGGTTTTGCCGTTCGCAATCCTTTCACGCCAGCGTTTGAGGGTGAAGATGATTTCGATGAAGTTTTCCCGCAGGCGGGGGTCATGCAGGCGGCCATCCTCTTCGACCGGCAGCAGGGGGAAGTGCTCCATGAAGGCCTGGGCAAAGAGCCCGACGCCCTGTTTGTTGGGGACGCCGTTCTTGTCATAAAGCTTGACCCGTTCCATGCCGCTGCTCGGTGATTTTGACTTGAAGACAAAGCCGCTCAAGTTCTCCTTTTCCAATTCGGCAACCCGTTTCTGCGCCCAACTCTGCATGCGGGCGGTGATATCCTCGCCGCTTTTTGAAAATACCAGGCGCTGCGCCCCCGGCTCTCCGACCAGGCGCAAAGTCTCCCGGGGTGTCGGCAGCCCCATTTCGACCTCGGGACAAACCGGAACATATTCGACATATTTCCCCAAGGTTTCGGTCAGAAAGCGGTCATGCTTGTGGCTGCCGTCAAAGCGGACTTTTTCGCCGAGCAGGCAGGAGCTGACTCCCAAACGGATCTTTTCTTCTGGCATATGGCCTCCTGGTTCATAATTGACTGTCTAACAGTTTAGCAGTTTTGCGCCCGTGTAAAAGGAAGGCCAACGATTTCAGCAGATTGTGTTCTTGGCAGAGTTTGGGATAATTGAAAAAACACAAGGACTGCATAGCAATGAGACTTTTGACCATGGCCCTTTGTTCTCTTTTGATATCCGGTTGCGTCGCAACCCCTGCTGGCGTACCGGTGGTAAAAGAATTCGACATCGAACGCTACCTGGGCACATGGTACGAGATCGCCCGGCTCGATCACCGTTTCGAGCGTGGCCTGAGCCGTGTCTCGGCAAACTACAGCAAGCGCACCGACGGCGGCATCGATGTCATCAACCGTGGCTTCGACAGTAAAAAATCGAAATGGAAAGAAGCCAAAGGCCGCGCCTACCAGGTCGGAGAGCCGGGAGCGGCAACCCTGAAAGTCACCTTCTTCTGGCCTTTTTATGCCGGTTACAACGTTATCGAACTGGACCGTGACAACTATGCATACGCCATGGTCTGCGGCCCGGATAAAAAGTACCTGTGGTTGCTGGCGCGGGACCGTACTTTGGCAGAGCCCATAGTGAAGCGACTCGTTGCCCGGGCCAGGCAGCTTGGCTTCGACACCGAAGCGCTCATCTTCGTCGACCAGAAGGACTAGAGTCATGCATACCCTGGAAAGAGAGATGCTCCTGAATGAAACCGCAGACAAGGTTTGGGCGTTTATGGCGACACCGCTCAACCTGAACGAGTTGACGCCACCCGACCTGGACTTCAAGATTATTTCAGACCTTCCGGAGACAATGTACAACGGCCTTTTGATTACCTATGAAATCAGGATCCCGGTCTTTGGCCCGCATCGTTGGCTGACGGAAATCAAGCATATCAATGCAGGGACCAGTTTTGTCGACGAGCAGCGCGTTGGGCCATACAAGCTCTGGTATCACCAACACATCATCGAGCCGGTAGAGACGACCACGACCAGAATGATCGACCGGGTCACCTATCAGCTGCCCTTCGGTATCCTGGGCGATTTCGTGCACCACTTCTGGGTCAGAAAGATGCTGGAGGATATCTTTGACTACCGGGCCACGCGCATGAATGAGCTTTTTGGGTGACCATTCCTTTGCCGGGCTCTCCCTCGTCACGGTAGCAAGCACCGTCAATTCCATGTAAACTGCTGAGATAATGAAAGAATGTCCTCAAGACTCTCGGGCCTGAGCAAAGGATCAGCATGATATCCCCCAAAATAACCGACCCGGTATTGATAATCGAAGATGACCGCAATACGGCGGCTTTGATTGCAACCTACCTCGAGCGCGAAGGCTATGTGACCCAGGTGGTGCATGATGGTGCCGAGGCCCTGGGCCGGGCCCGCAGTCATAAACCGGGATTCGTGATACTAGACATCATGCTGCCCAAGGTTGACGGTTGGGAAATCTGCCGGGAGCTGCGCAAGCTTTCGGACGTACCGATCCTCATATTGACGGCGCGCGAGGAAGAAATTGACCGGGTCCTGGGGCTCTCCCTGGGCGCCGACGACTACGTGATCAAGCCCTTCAGCCCGCGCGAACTGGTCGAGCGTGTTAAAGCGATCCTGCGGCGCACGGTGCGCAGGGCGGCTCCGGCCGACTGCCTCCAGCACGCCGGGCTCGTGCTCGATCTTGACAAGCGGCGGGTGACGCTCGATGGTTTGCCTGTCGAGCTTACGGCGGTTGAATACAAGCTGCTGCAGGCACTGATGAGTGCCCCGGGCAAAGCCCTGTCCCGTGACGATCTCCTCAATCATATTTACGAGCGCGGTGAAGCAGTCGTTGACCGGGTGGTGGATGTGCACATCGGGCATTTGCGCCAGAAGCTGGCTGACGATGCAGTGGCGCCGCGCTTTATTGAGACGGTTCGCGGCTTCGGCTACCGTTTTGCCGACCGGGAGAGCCCATGACACTGCGCCTGCACTGGAAATTGATGCTGGCCACCACCGTGCCGGTGATCGCCAGCATTATCGGCATCATCTGGCTGGCTTTCGACCAGTTGGCCGCCGACTATTTCATGGTACTCATGGATAAATACATGGTGTCGCCCACCGAAACCCACCGGGCCTTTCTCGACGCCGTGCATCGCTATCTGCTCTGGGCCAGCCTGGTCGCCCTGGTCCTGGCCTTCTTGCTGAGCTACCTCCTGACACGTCGCGTGCTGCGCCCGCTCGTGCAGATGAGTGAAGCCAGCCGTCAGATCGCCACCGGCAATTTTGCCGCCCGGGTCGATGCTGAGCGAGGTGATGAAATCGGCGAACTCGGCACGGCGTTCAACCTGATGGGCGACAGCCTGGAAAAGCTTGAGCGTCTGCGCAAGACGATGGTGGCCGATGTCGCCCATGAACTGCGCACGCCCTTGACCAACCTGCGCGGCTACCTTGAAGGCTTGAGCGATGGCGTGATTCCTCCGGACAAAAAAACGCTCGACATGCTGCAACAGGAGAATCTGCGCCTGGTCAGCCTGGTCGAAGGGCTCGGGCAGCTGGCCCGGGCTGACGCCGCGCGCGCCTACCTCGACCGGCAAGCGGTCGACCTGCCGGAATGCATCCGCGAGATTCTCGCTCTCTACGGCATGAATTTCGAGGAGAAGGGCATTCGCGTGACAACCCGGATTGCAGAACCGCTTATTGTTCAGGCCGATCGCGACAAGCTGTTGCAGGCCATTCGCAACCTGGTGGAGAACTGCTGGAAATACACCCCTGGAGGCGGCCAGGTAACGATCTCCTGCAGCCCTTCAAAAACAGGCGTCAGGGCTGAATTCATCAATGACGGGCCCGGCATTCCTGAACGGGATCTTCCCTTTATCTTTGAACGCTTCTTCACGGCGGACCCTTCCCGGTCACGCGATGCCGGCGGCGCTGGCATCGGCCTGGCGATTGTCAAGCAGCTGGTCGAAGCGCACGGTGGCCGTGTCGGCGCAGAAAGCACAGCTGGGGAGACCCGCATCTGGTTCGAGATGCCTGCCTGACTAGAAATCCCAACGATAGCCGAGCGTAAAGAAATATCCCGGATTTCTTCATCCAGGGCCACAACTTTTTCGTTCAGCCATTCGTAACCGCCTTCGATTTCAAACCGCATAGATCTTTTTCCATGGCATTCAATCAGCAGTGCCGGGGCTTTGCTTGAAAGGTTCGCCAGAGAAGGCTCAACTCCCTGGCGCCTGCTTCAGTAATTCTCGTGTCCGCTCTTCTGCAGGTAATAGTCATAATCTCCTTCGTAAGGGATCATCTCGCCATGATCGATGGCAAAGACCCGGGACACCAGTGAACGCAGGAAGTGGCGGTCGTGGCTGACCAGGACCACCGTGCCGGTGAAATGCTGCAGGGCTTCGAGCAGAACTTCGCGTGACTGGATATCAAGATGGTTGGTCGGCTCATCGAGGACCAGCACGTTGATCGGTCGCGCCAGCAGCATCGCCAGCACCAGCCGGCTCTTCTCGCCGCCGGAGAGTTTGTCGATACGCTTGTCGACGTCATCACCCTGGAAGAGGAATGCGGCACAGAGGTTGCGGATCACGCCGATCGACGCCATCGGCATCGCCTCCTGGACAGTTTCGAAAACGGTTTTTTTTGCGTCAAGCAGGTCCATGGAGTACTGGCTGAAATAACCCAGGTTGACGCTGGCACCGATCGTCAGCGTGCCGGAGGTCGGTTCGGTTTCACCGGCCAGGCATTTCAAAAAGGTCGATTTGCCGGCGCCGTTGACCCCGACCACGGCGATCTTCTCACCCCGCCGGATCAACCCCGACACGCCGCTGAACACCGACTTCTCCCCGCCGCTCTCGACCGGCCAGCACTTGGCCAGGTTGTCGAATGTGACTACATCGTCGCCGGAGCGCGGCGGTTCGGCAAACTCGAACTTGATCACTTTCTGCTCGGCCGGAATCTCGATCCGCTCGATCTTCTCCAGTTTCTTGACCCGCGACTGCACCTGGGCCGCATGCGAGGCCCGGGCCGCAAAACGGCTGATGAAGTCCTCTTCCTTGGCGAGCATCTCCTGCTGCCGACGGTGACTGGCAAGCAGCTGCTCACGCCTGATTTCCCGTTCACGCAGGTAGAAATCATAGTTGCCGCCGTAGGTGGTGATGGTGCCGTTGCCGACCTCGATGATGCGGGTCACCAGGCGGTTCATGAACTCGCGGTCGTGGCTGGTCATCACCACGGCCCCCTTGAACTCAGTCGCCAGCCAGCTCTCCAGCCAGACGATCGACTCGACATCCAGGTGGTTGGTCGGCTCATCGAGCAGCAGGACATCGGGGTTGACCGTCAGGATCTTGGCCAGGGCGATGCGCATCTTCCAGCCGCCGCTGAAACTCTCGACCGGGCGCACGTAATCCTCGGGGCCGATGCCGAGCCCGGTCAAAACCGCCTGGGCGCGGTTTTCCAGATCGTATCCACCGCGATGCTCAAACTCCTCCTGCGCATCACCGTATTTCTCCAGCAGGGTTGCCAGCGCCTCGTCAGCCATCGGCTCGCACATCGCCGCTTCCATCGCCTTGATCTCTGCGCCCAGCTCCATGGTGCGCGCCGAGGCGGCCATGACCTCGGCCAGGGCCGAGCGTCCTGCCATCTCGCCAACATCCTGGGAGAAGTAGCCGATCACGGTCTTCTTGCTGCAGCTGATTTCACCGCCGTCGAGCGGCTCCTCCCCGGTGATCAAACGGAATATCGTTGATTTTCCCGCCCCGTTAGGCCCTACCAGGCCACTGCGGCTGCCGGCCGTGATCTGGAAACTCGATTTTTGAAACAACACGCGTGTGCCGTGCTGGCGGGTGATATTGGTCAAATGTATCATCGAAAACCTCAAAAAGCCGGGGAGCAGCCGTAAGGGCCACTCCCCGGGGAATCCTTTTGCGTTGCCTGACTGTTTACCTGAACGAATCGGCGGCCTCGGCAGTTTCTGCCGAACCCTGGATTTTGGCCCTCATCTTCTACAACACGCCACAGCCTTTGTCACGTGCAAAATGCCTGCTCGCAGTCAATGGGCCTCGATAAAGGCGTCCAGCTCAGCGTGCCATTGGTCCGGTTCGCAGTTGCCCGGATAGGTTTCTTCGGCGAACAGGAGGTCGACCAGGTAGCGGGGGCGCTTGCCGCCGATGTGCATCGCCTTGATGCAGGAGACGCAATACACCACCACATCCTCGACGGGCATCTCCGCCGCTCGCTGCTTCATATGCTGCTTGACCGCATTCACCGGCAGCACACCATAGAAACTGTCGCCGCAACAGGTCGCGTTGCGGCCGCTGTTCTTCGGCTCGACAAGGGCGATATTCATTTTCCCCAGCAAGGTCCTGATGGCCGTATGCACGCGGTCCTGGTCGCGTGTCGGGCAGGCATCAGCGATCGCCATCTCCTGCTGCCGGTAATCTGGGAAAGGGAAGTCGTCACATGCCGCCAGGATTTCCCAGAAAGAGACCGTCGAGACCTCCTCGTAAAGCTCGCGGTAGCGCCGGTCGCAGCCGGCACAGGTATTGATGATGCAGGTGCCTTCAGGACGTTGCGGGGCGTGGTGGCAGCAGAGCGTATGTTCCTCGAGGCAGGGGTTTTGCTGTTTCAGCCAGTCCAGCATCCTGGACGCCAGTTCCGGTTTGTAGATCAGCAGGGCACAGCCCGGGGCGAAAGCGTGTTGCATCGGTTGTTCCTTAGAGGGTTTGTTGTTCTCGGAGCGAAAGGATAGCAGCTGCGGCTGTTATTGCTCATCCGTTTCTTGCTGTTTGCTCCGCATTGGCTCAATTGACCAGGGCGGCAATTTCCTGCACGTCAAGTCCAACGGCTTCCGCCGTGTCGAGCAGCTCCTGCCAGCTGTTGGCATCTATGACGATGCCATCGCGCGAGCGCTGCTCAAAGGCTTTTCGCTCCGGGGTCCCGGCGATCATGACGGGGCCGGCGTCTGCTTTGACCGTGGATGAGTCAAGCACATAGTCGGTCAGCGCGTCGATTTCCCGTTTCATCCAGTTGATGTCGCCGAGTTGTGCCGGATCGACAAGGAAAGTAAGCATGTTGTTGATGATACTGCCCCTGGGGGGATTGCCAGGTTGGATGGTGCCGCCGCCGGTCAGCGCACCGGCCAGCATTTCACAGAAGAAGGCGATGCCGAAGCCCTTGTATTCGCCGAAGGGTGTCAGCGCGCCGCGCGGCTCGGCCAGCAGCACCCGGGGGTCGGTGGTCGGCACTCCGGCGGCGTCGATCAGACAGCCCTCATCAACCGGCTGCCCCGAGTAGAGGGCGACCCTTGCCTTGCCGAGAGCAATCTTGCTGGTCGCCATATCGAGCAACGCGGCAGGGTGCCGGTCGGTTGCCGGCATGGCAAAGCAAATCGGGTTGGTCAGCAGCTTGGCCGTAGCGCCATTGTAGGCCGTCACCAAGGGCGGGTGATCGGTGACGTTGACGAAGCTGATTGCGACCAGCCCGGCCGCGATCGCCTGCTCGCCGTAACTGCCGACCCGTCCGATATGATGGGCGTTGCGCAGTGCCAAGAGCACCAGGCCGGTCTCACGACAACGCGCAATCGCCTGCTCCATCGCTTCGCTGGCGACCCTCTGGCCGAAGCCGCGCTGGCCGTCGAAGACCATAATAGCACCTGAATCGCTGACCAGTTCAACCCCCGTATTCGGTTTCAGTAGCCCGGCCTGGATCGACTTGACGTAGGTGGGCACCATGCCGACACCGTGACTGTCATGTCCGGTGAGATTCGCCCGTACCAGGTGCTCTGTGACCGTGCGGGTTTCCACCGCGGAGCTGCCGGCGGCAGCCAGGATCATGGCGACAATCTTGCGCAGCGTCTGTTCAGTGATCAACATGGGGCTCTCCTAGATCGGGTGTTCGTATACTTTTGGCACGCCATGCGCGGGCGCGTCTCAAAACCACCGGAAAAGGGTTTTGAGCCATTTCAGCTTGCCGGCGTACGGCGGATAGCGCAGCGGCAGGTCGAGCCAGGTGCCACGGTGCAGCACGCTCTTCTGGTGGGAAAAAGCCTCGAAGCTGGCGCGGCCGTGGTAGCGCCCGAGACCACTCGTGCGCACGCCACCGAACGGCAGCCGGTGTTCCGAGAGGTGCACCAGGGTGTCGTTGATGCAGCCGCCGCCAAAGGTTTTGCTCTCCAGAAAGCGGCGCTGTTTCTGCTTGTCACGGCCAAAGTAGTAGCAGGCCAGCGGCGGGTCGAGATGCGCGGTCAGCTGAACCGGATCCTCCCGCTCGGAAAACTCCAGCACCGGCAGGATCGGCCCGAAGATCTCCTCCTGCATGATCGTCGCCTCCCAGGAGACACCATCCAGGATCGTTGGCGCCAGATAACGCTGCTCCCGGTTGACGTGCCCGCCGCAGACGATTGTGCCTTCGCAGAGGTAGGCCTGCAGGCGGTCGAGGTGGGCGGTATCTATGATGCGCGCGTAGTCTGGGCTCTGGGCCGGGTCGTCACCGTAAAAGGCCCCGATCTGAACCCGCATCAGGGTCATCAGCTCATCCTTGACGGCGGCATGCACCAAGAGGAAGTCGGGGGCGACGCAGGTCTGCCCGGCGTTGAAAAACTTGCCCCAGACGATTCGCCGCGCAGCCACCTCAAGGTCGGCATCGACGTCGACGATCGCCGGGCTTTTGCCACCGAGTTCAAGAATTACCGGAACCAGATGGTGGGCAGCGGCCTGCATTACCAGACGACCGACACGGCCGCTGCCGGTAAAGAAGATGACATCAAAGGGCTGTTCGAGGAGAGCCCGGGACACCTCCGGTCCGCCCTGTACGACACTGACGTGTTCCGCAGGGAAGGTTTCGGCGATCATACGACTGATCGCGGCGGCGGTGTAAGGCGCCAGCTCGGAGGGTTTGAGCACGGCGCAGTTGCCTGCGGCCAGGGCCCCGGCCAACGGACTCAGCAGCAGCTGGAGCGGGTAGTTCCAGGGGGCGATGATCAGGGCCACGCCATAGGGTTCGTACAACAGTGCCCCTCGGGCAGGGACGTTCAGCAGCGACGCCCGCCGCCGCTGTGGCTTCGCCCAGCGGCTGAGGTTGCGGATGATGTGGTCGATCTCGCGTACAAGGAACGCGGTTTCCGAGATCACCGCCTCAAATTCCGGCTTGCCGAGATCTTCTGCAAGCGCTCGGCACAGCTCCGCCTCATTGGTCACGATCATCTGCCGCAGTCGCTGAAGTTCAGCGATCCGGAACGGGATGTCGCGCGTCGTTCCAGAGGCAAAGAACTCGCGTTGTTGTTGCAGTAATGGCGGCAGCGTTGTCATGCGCATCCTTTCCGTCATTCGCCACAGGCGTGCTTGTCGCTGTTTTTCATTTTAGCCTCGGCAAACGATATGATAGACTTTTTTGCGATTTTTCCAAATAAAATCCGCAAGTTCTTCTCCGGTCCGGAGGGCTGGTATGGCGATGGAGAGTTATCAGAGTGACGTCGTGATCGTTGGCGGCGGCTTGGCTGGTTTGGCCGCTGCCTTCGAACTGCTTGACCAGAACCTGAAGGTGCTGCTGCTGGAGCGGGACATCCCGGAGCATCTCGGTGGCCTGGCGCGCGAATCTTTCGGCGGTGTGATGCTGGTCGATACCCCGCTGCAGCGTCGTGCCCGCATCGCCGACAGCTCGGAACTGGCGCTCGCCGACTGGCTGCGCGTGGCCCGTTTCTCTGACGATGACCACTGGCCGCGGCGCTGGGCGGAACTCTATGTCAACCGTTCCATCGAACTGATCTACCAGTGGTTGACGTCCCGCTCGGTGACCTTCCTGCCGGTGGTGAACTGGCCTGAACGAGGCATGTTCGAGCCACACAACTCGGTGCCGCGCTGGCACATCGCCTGGGGGACCGGCAAGGCCCTGGTCGAAGCCCTTCTGCATCACCTCGAGAACCATCCGAACCGGGCCCGCCTCGAGATCTGCTTCGGGCACCGGGTTGAAGAGCTTTTTGTCCAGACCGGCATGGTCAAGGGCTGCGCCGGCATCCGCGAGGTCGACGGCAGCTCTTTTATCGCCTCCGCCGACGCAGTGCTGCTCAGTGCCGGGGGAATCTGCGGTGGTGACCTGAGCCGGGTCCGCCGGCATTGGTACAAACCTTGGGGAAACCCGCCGGAGCGCCTTCTGAATGGCTCCCATCGCAACGCCGACGGCTTGATCCACGATGCCGCGGCCACGGTCGGCGCCCGCCTGACTCACCTCGATCGGCAGTGGCACTATGCCGCCGGCATTCCTCACCCGCGGCAAGCAGGCAAGGGATTGAGCCTGGTCCCACCGCGCTCGGCGCTCTGGCTCAATGCCCACGGTGAGCGCATGGGCCCGCCGCCGCTGGTCGGTTACACCGATACCCGCTACCTGGTCGAGCAGATCTGCCGGCAGCCAGGCCAGTTCTCCTGGCAGGTGCTCAACTGGAAGATTGCCATCAAGGAGCTTGCCGTCTCCGGCTGTGACTACATGACCGCGTTCCGCGACCGCAGCAAGCTGCGCCTGCTGCGCGAGTTGCTGTTCGGCAACCGTGAGCTGGTGCGCACCCTGTTAAATGAGTCGACCGAACTGGTCACGGCCAATTCGCTCGATGAGCTGGTCGCTGCCATGAATGCCCTGGAAGCCGAATTCCGGGTTGACGGCGAGCTGCTTAAGACAGAGGTCAAAGCCTACGATGCCCAGATCGAGCGCGGCGAGCGCTTTTTCACCGACGACCAGTTGCGCCGCATCGCCTCGGCCCGCCGCTATCGCGGCGACCGCTTGCGCACCTGCCGCTTCCAGAAGATCGATGACCCGCAGGCGCGCCCGCTGATCGCCATCCGGGAGCAGATCTTGAGCCGTAAAAGCCTTGGCGGCGTGCAGACCGACCTGTCCTGCCGGGTCCTCGATAACACCGGCGAACCGATCCCCGGCCTTTTCGCCGCCGGCGAGACCGCCGGTTTTGGCGGCGGTGGCATTCACGGCGTCGGTGCTCTCGAAGGGACCTTCCTGGGCGGCTGCATCCTCACCGGACGCATCGCCGGCCGCGCCATCAACGGAGAGACGTTATGAAAAGAACCGGTGCCCAACTCGCCGTCTATGCCCTCGAACAGCTGCCCGTCAGCCATACCTTCGGCATCCCCGGAGTACACGTCACTGAACTCTACGACGAGCTCAACAAGTCGTCGCGCATCCGCCCGACCCTGGTCACCCATGAGGGTGGGGCGGCCTTCATGGCCGATGCGGTCAGCCGTACCTCCGAGACCATCGGCACCCTGGTCATCGTCCCCGCCGCCGGCGTCACCCACGCCTTGAGCGGCATTGCCGAAGCCTGCCTCGACGGCATCCCGATGCTGGTGATATCAGGCGGAGTCAACCGCAGCAGCGGCAGGCATTACCAGCTTCACCAGTGGGACCAGCAGGCCTTGATGGCCAACGTCACCAAGCGCAGCTTTCTGGTCAGCAGCCATGCCGAGGTGGTGCCGACGATCTTCGAGGCCTACCGCATCGCCGTCTCCGGTGAGCCGGGGCCGGTCTTTGTCGAGATCCCCTACGAGGTGCAGATTTTCCAGGGCCATGTCGATAGCCTGCCGTGTTTCGATGGTGTGCCGGCACCGCCTGTCCCCGCAGCCAGGCCGATCGAGGAGGCGGTGACGCTGTTGCGGCGCGCGCGAAGGCCGGGGATCTTCCTCGGCTGGGGGGCACGCGAATGCAGCGAGCTCGCCGTGCAACTGGCCGAACGTCTCGAGGCCCCGGTGGCCACCACCCTGCAGGGCCTGAGCGTTTTCCCCGCCGACCATCCGCTGCACACCGGCATGGGCTTCGGCCGCCACTCCGTGCCGGCCGCGGAAAACGCTTTTGCCGGCTACGACTGCCTGCTCGCCGTAGGCGTGCGCTTCAGTGAGATTCCCACCGGCAGCTACGGTATCGAGGTGCCGAAGGCACTGATCCATGTCGATATCAATCCCGAGGTGTTCGACAAGAACTACCCGGCAGCTGTGGCCATCGAAGCGGACGCCGGCCAGGCGCTCAAAGCACTGTTGTCAGCCCTCGAGGCAGGTGATCACATGCCGTCGCGCGAGGTAGGTCCGCTGCGCCAGGAGATCGCTGCCGACAAGCAGGCCTACCTCGAAGAGTGGCGCGCCCACCTCAACGAGCGCGTCAACCCTGCCCTCTTTTTTACCGCCCTGCGCCAGCAGCTTGAAGACAATGCCCTCACCGTGGTCGATGACGGCAACCACACCTACCTGGCGGCCGAACTCTTCCCGGTGCTCAAATCCCGGCACCTGATCTGCCCGACCGACTTCAACTGCATGGGCTACGCCGTCCCCGCGGCGATCGGCGCCAAGCTCGCCAACCCTGGCAAGCAGGTCGTCGGCATCGTCGGCGACGGGGCCTTCCTGATGACCTGCATGGAAATTCTCACGGCGACGACCTTAGGACTCGGTATCGTCTACTTCGTCTTTTACGACGGCGAGCTCTCGCAGATCGCGCAGGGCCAGGAAATCCCCTACAACCGCAAAACCTGCACCGAACTCGGCGCCATCGGCCTCGAGGGCGTGGCTCAGGCAACCGGCGCGGCCTACCTGAAACTCGACGACAATACACAGATTGACGAAGTCATCACCGCCGCCCTGGCTACGGCCGGCAAGGAACGGCCGGTGATCGTCGACGTACGTGTCGACTACTCGAAGCGCACCCGCTTCACGCAAGGGGTGGTCAAGACGGTTCTGAAGCGCTTTCCGCTGGGCGACAAGGTCCGCTTTATCGGCCGGGCCATGTTGCGTAAAGTGACCGGCTAAGCGGTCTGATCGTCGAAGCACCGCCGCCTGCTCAGACCTGCCTGGATCGGGAGGGTTGAAACAGTAAAGCCCTGGCACGTTTATGCGCCAGGGCTTTATCTTAAATCGTGCGCCGTTTACACCTCCGTCATCAGCTGATTTCGGACGTACATTGTGGACAACGGGTCGCTTTTAACGAAATCGTGGTAAAGCAGAAAGGGCAGTCGCGGGTCGTCGGTTCTTCCGGCGGAGCAGCCTCTTCCTCTCTTTTGAGCCTGTTGATCGATTTGATCAACATGAAAACGGCAAAGGCAACGATCACAAAGCTGATCACGTTGTTGAAGAAGATGCCATAGTTGATGGTCACGGCACCGNNTCTTCCTCTCTTTTGAGCCTGTTGATAGATTTGATCAACATGAAAACAGCAAAGGCAACGATCACAAAGCTGATGACGTTATTGAAGAATATGCCATAGTTGATGGTCACGGCACCTGCCGCTTGAGCTTCGGCGACGGTGGCGTAGGTTCCGGAGCCAGTTCCGCTGCTGAGGACGATAAACAGCTGTGAAAAATCGACATTCCCCATCATCATGCCGATCGGGGGCATGATCACATCTGCAACCAGCGATTTGACAATTGTCCCAAAGGCGCCGCCGATGATGATACCGACAGCCATGTCAACCACGTTCCCTTTGACTGCAAACTCTTTGAACTCCTTGATCATCGACATAGCATAAATCTCCTTTCAGGATTTTACAGCGCAACCAGGTTCCGGTGACTAAAGACCCAGCATGGGGGAAATGCCCCATATTTTGATGAATTATATCAACATATGCAGAATATCAAGCCGCAGGGAGGAATAGTTGACAATGGCAGAAAAACCTCAACCCGCCGTAACGGGTGCCGCAGGGGTTGTGCCCTTGAATTTTAGAATCATGAGGATGTATGGCAAGTGGCATCTATAGCAAAGGCCCCGGCGCCGATTTGGTGCTGGAGCCTTTGCTGGTGTGGTGGGACGCGGAAGATTGGAGCTCCCGTTTTTCTGATGCGTAGGAGACTGCCCGGTTTTAACTCAGAGCCTACGGTAAACACATCGCATCTTGCGCCTGCTGTGTATGCTATCTTTTTTTGATTTGATCCAGCCTGTGTCCTATTCGGACAGGTTTTTCACCAAACTTTTTCATGGGCACGAGAAGTATGTTCAACTGGGAAACATCCTGGATCAATTGCAGTTCTTCGCCGAGTTCATTTATCCCGTGAAAATTGAGGATGTTCGGGGTGTAGTAGTTAAAGTCCCGCAGGTGAAAAGTAACCTCTGAGTTGGAGGAAAAGAGCCGAACGCCGATTTCATGCTCGGCATCACATTTTTCTTCAAAATGAAGAATGCACTGCGCCAACCTTTGATAGGCGAACATGGCTGGGTTGGTTTGCGAAAGCGTCGGTGAAAAGGCGCTGCTGAAGGTTGATGAAGTATAGTCGCCGGCGGCTGAGCGCTGTTGGCCGAGGTAATTCGCCGAATATTCAGTCATTGCACCCTCCTTGTAACCGTTGCTATGGTCGCCGCGACGAGCTCCCCGCGGCACCGGTCTCCGTATCTTGCAGTCCATGGAGTCGAGACTCGTCTCCATTAACATCGGCCAAGCACCTGCTGCCGATGTTCCTTTTTTTAGCTATCCATTCAGGCACGGCGATCGTGCCAGAGTTTGACAACGGAGCCGGATGTTAAGCGAAAAGCAGAATCAGCCCGTATTTTGTTCTTCGCAGTCCTCGTAAGCCCAAACCTCCGGGTCTTTCTCGGCGATAACTGTGAAGCCGCTGTTTGCCATGTTGATGACAGTCCCTTGCTGGTTGGTCTTGACATTTCTGACCATGCGCAGGTTGCCGTGTGCAACAGCCTGACAGACGTTGATCAAGCCTTCAGAGTCCATGTCCTTGAAAACCTCCCCCGACGATTGCAGTGTAGAAGACTTTTCTGGTCTGCCACATTTTATTGCGGGGTTATGAATATTGAGTCCCCGCAGCGGCAGACGATCCGATCGATTTGTCACATGCCTGATTCCCGCATAATAGGAAAAGTTTAAAATTGCTACTTAACAAGGTAAATACAATCATGCTACACATAAATTGCCTATACTGTATATGCATTACAAGCGATCTGTTTGAGGGGGTATGGCATGAGAAAACACGATCATAGCGCTGTCGAAACGTCTGCCGGAAATGAGTTGTTGGAGGCTCAGTTGGTGGCACTGCAGCAGGAGCAGAGCGACACATCCCATGAACATCTGCTGTCCCTGCTTACGGAGCGGATCAAGGAACTGGACTGTCTCTATAAGTTGACCAACCTGATCGAACGGAACGAAAACTCGCTCGACGACATCCTGCAGGGAGCGGTCAACCTGTTGCCGACATCCTGGCAGTACCCCGACATTTCCTGTGCACGGATCAGCTACCGGGACCATGTTTTCGTGACGAGCAACTTCAAGGAGGGCCAGTGGCGGCAGAAATCGTCTATTGTCATTTCCGGGCGCCAGGAAGGGCTGGTCGAAGTCCACTACATGAAAAAAAGGCCGAAGCTCGACGAGGGCCCGTTTCTGAAGGAAGAACGCCTGCTGATCGACGCCGTCAGCAACCGGATCGCGAAAGCGATTGAGAGAATCAACACCGAGAAGCAATTGCAGGTAGAACGCCAAGCTCTCCGCGATGCCAATGCCGCGCTCCACGATTCCCTGGTACGGAGCCAGCGAGAAAAGAAGATGTTGGGCATATCCATACAGGCCAAGATCGATAAAATCATCTCGCCGATCTTTTATGCCCTGCAGACGGAGTTGATCCCCAGCCAGCTCAGCTACATCGACTTACTCAAGAAAACCCTCGACGACATTGTTACCCCCTTTGTCGAGGTGAACCGGGAGGCCCTGACTGTGCTCAGTCCTGTGGAGCTACAGATATCCAACATGATCAAACACGGGCTGAGCACCAAGAATATTGCCCAGCTCCGCGGGATTTCACCCGCCACGGTCAATCGCCACCGGGAGAGCATCCGGAGAAAACTCGGCATTACCAATTCGAAGGTGAACCTGACGTCTTATTTGAACAAATCGGGGTTATGAAAAATGTGCANNGGGGTTATGAAAAATATGCATCAATTATGCACACATACCGCAGGGCACCAGAAAACCTAGCGAATCATTAATTCCAGAGGGGCTTAAAATTGTTCGCTGGAGTGGTTTTGAAATCGGGGGAACAATGCCAGTTCCAATGTTGAGTGATTTTCCCGGCCCGTTACCAACGTTCTCCTGCCAGTAACAACCGCTGCAATCCAATTCTGCCAGCCGGCTTAAAATCAAAAAGGGCTCACAGACAATGATATCTGTAAGCCCTTATTTTAGATGGCGCGCCGCGGAAGATTCGAACTCCCGNNCGCCCGGAGAGATTCGAACTCCCGACCTTCTGATCCGTAGTCAGACGCTCTATCCAGCTGAGCTAGCGGCGCAAAGGAACACGGTTTATCGCTTAAACCTAACCGAAAGTCAAGCTTTTTCAACCCATTTGTGAAAACTGGCGGAGAGGGAGGGATTCGAACCCTCGGTACAGTTGCCCGTACAACACCTTAGCAGGGTGCCACCTTCAGCCGCTCGGTCACCTCTCCGCTATCCACAAATTTTGCGGACGCACAGTGTAATACTGTCGTCCGCATTTTTCAATCTATAATTTGGCGGAGGAGGTAGGATTCGAACCCACGGAAGCTCTCACTTCAACGGTTTTCAAGACCGCCGCCTTCAACCACTCGGCCACTCCTCCGTACTTATCGTCTGTGCTGATACTATTTATACGAAGCTGCGCTTCGTATCAACTGATTTTTTCCAATCCGCCCATATAGGGCCGTAAAACGTCAGGAATGACGACGGAGCCGTCTTCCTGCTGGTAGTTTTCGAGCACTGCCACCAGGGTTCTGCCCACCGCCAGGCCGGAGCCGTTCAAAGTATGGACGAACTCCGGCTTGCTCCCCTGCTCGCGGCGGAACCGGATGTTGGCGCGGCGGGCCTGGAAGTCACGGAAGTTCGAGCAGGACGAGATCTCGCGGTAGGCCTGCTGCCCCGGCAGCCAGACTTCGATGTCGTAGGTGCGGGCGGCAGAGAAACCGATGTCCGCCGTGCAGAGGTCAACCACCCGGTAGGGTAGCTTGAGCGCCTGCAGAATCCCTTCGGCATCGGCGAGCAGCTTGGCCAGCTCGATATCGGAATCTTCAGGCTTGGTAAACTTGACCAGCTCGACCTTGTTGAACTGGTGCTGGCGGATCAGGCCGCGCGTGTCGCGGCCGTGGGCGCCGGCTTCCTTGCGAAAGCAGGGGGTGTAGGCCGCATAGCATGCCGGCAGCCGGGCACCATCGAGAATCTCTTCGCGGAAGACGTTGGTCACCGGGACTTCCGCAGTGGGGATCAGGAAGTAGTCGGGGTCCTCAAGGTGAAAGAGGTCGGCTTCGAATTTCGGCAGCTGGCCGGTGCCGGTCATGGCGTCACGATTGACCATGAAGGGCGGCAGCATCTCGCAGTACTTGTCGCCCGCGGTGTGGGTGTCGAGCATGAAGTTGATCAGCGCGCGTTCGAGCCGGGCGCCGGCTCCTCTGGAGAGCGCAAAGCGGGCTCCGGCGATCTTGGTGGCGCGTTCGAAATCGATGATGTCGAGGTCTTCGCCAAGGTCCCAGTGGGCCTTTGGCTCGAAATCGAACCGGGTGGGTTCACCCCAGGTGCTGACTTCGGGGTTGTCCTCTTCTGAGGCGCCGACCGGGCATTGTGCATCCGGCAGGTTCGGCAAGGTCAGCAGCCAGCTGTTGAGGCTGTCCTCCACCTGGCGCAATTCCTCGTCCAGCTCCTTGATGCGCGCCGAAACTTCTTTCATGCGGGCAATCTCGCCCTGCACCTGGCTCTTGTCCTTGGTTTTGCCGATCAGGGCCGAGACCTGGTTGCGCTCTGCCTTGAGCGTTTCAGCTTCGCCGAGCAGGCTGCGGCGGTTGCCATCAAGCTCTCGAAAGGCACCGAGGTCAATTGTTTCGCCACGCGTTGCCAGACGACGTTCGACGGCTTCCAGATTGTCACGCAGAAATTTAAGATCCAACATGGGAATTGCTCCGCAATTCTTGATCAGGGCTCAAAGCGAAAGCTTCCTGGACGCCTGTCCCTGAACCAGTTTTTTTAAGAAGAGGGGATTACTAGCACTTCTGCACGTTCGGGTCAAGGTTTCGCATCATCGCGCTCGCCACGCACCCACCAGTCGATATCATCATCAAACCACCAGCGCGTTGAATCTGTCGCCCAGATGGTTTCCGCCAGGGTCCTGGCGTTGTCGGTCTGCAGGCGCTTGAGGGTGGCCGGATACCATTCATCGGCGTAGCGATTGCCGAGATCCTTGTATTCCTTGAGCGCCAGGATCATTTCCAGCTGGTCGGCATCGTGAGCGATGCACGCCTCGCGGGTCTGCCTGGCGAGGAACTCGTTCTGCAAGCTGCGGTAGTCGTCACCGAAAGGCAGGGTACGGGCCAGGTCTTCGATCGCCTTGCGTTCGTCGACCTTGACGTACTTCTTGTTGACGTAATTGAGATCGCCGGTGCGCGCTTCCGGGATGTCGTGGAAGAGGCACAGCAGCACGACGCGGCCGGCATCCGCTTCATCGTCAAGCTGAGCCAGGGTGTAGCCGATCAGGCTGGTGCGGAAGATATGCTCGGCCACCGATTCGGCGCCGGAACCGAGGAACTGGAAACCGGTGCGCGGCGTGCGCTTGAGCATGCCTGCTTCAAATAGAAAATTGGCGATGTTTTTCATCATCAACACCTGCTAGCCACGAAGACTCCAAGCCACTAAGGGAAAATCATTGTAAGGGAATAACATCAAAGAGAAAAGGGTAAACCCGGATTTTGCTTTGTTCGTGTCTTTGCGACTTGGTGGCCAGGGTTAGCCGAGCCGTATCAGCACCGCGCCGCAGAGGATCAGCAGGGCGGCGGTAAAGCGGATTCGACCGGAGGTTTCGCCGAGGAACAGGACGCCGATCAGCACCCCGATCAGCAGGCTGACCTGGCGTACCGGAACGGCATAGCTCATCGGCGCCAGCTGCAGACCGTAGCGGAAGCTTAAGAAGGAGGCCATGATCACCGGCCCGGCGACGATCACCAGGAACCGGTTGTTGCGATATTCTGCCATGATCCGGCCGCGATACTTGGCGCGCATGATATTCAAGGTCATGAACTGCAGCATGAAGAAAACCAGCAGGAAGGTAAAATGAAAGGGGGGGTAAAGCATGACGCCGGTCTTGTCGATGACCGCGCCGATCGAGTAGATAAAGCCGGCGGCCAGGGCCGAGAGCACAGCGGGCTCACGCAGGCTGCGAAACGGGCGGACGACTTCACTCCAGGCCAGGGCCTTGAGCTGGATCGAATAGGCGCCGAACAGGATCAGCAGGATGCCGATGATTCCGATTCCGGAGACTTTTTCGCCGAGCAACAAGATGCCCCAGATCGGGACCCAGAACATCGCCGTCTGCGCCAGCGGGTAAATAATGGAAAGATCGCCGTCCCGATAGGCGCGGCCGGAGAAGAGGTGATAGAGCATGAAACAGAGGGCACCGACGGCCGCCAGCCCGACGACTCGCCATGACAGGGCCGGGAAGGGGCCAACGAGTGGCAGCGTTAAAACCATCAGGCTGCAGGAGGAGGCGAACATCCACCAGATGAAAACCGTTTTGTCGTGACTGCGCTTGACCAACAGGTTCCAGAGGGCATGCATGAACGCTGAGAACAGAATCAATGTAAAGGCGAAACTTGACATAGGCGAATCATTCTAGCCGAGAGGAAAGTTTAGCGATACTAAAATTTTTTCGAGAGCCTAAACAGTCGCATTGCCGATTGACACGTCACCTCATACTGCTATGCTGAATAAGGCAAAACAGTTAATAATTTCAGCAAGATGTCGCTAGAATTCAGGTGGTTTTCAGATACTAGCTGTATCACACAAGGAGAAAAACAGATGTCCGCAACGCGAACTGAACAGGATTCCATGGGCACCATGACTGTCCCCGCCGAAGCTCTTTACGGCGCACAGACAGCACGGGCGCTCGATAACTTCCCGATTTCGGGAATCGTTTTCCCCCGGCCCTTCCTGCGGGCCCTCGGCATGATCAAGGAACATGCCGCGCAGACCAATCGCGAGCTGGGGCTGATCGAAGAACGTATTGCCATGGCGATCATGGATGCCGCCGAAGAAGTGATCCTGGGTGACCTGGATGATCATTTCCCACTCGATGTGTTCCAGACCGGTTCGGGGACCAGTACCAACATGAACGCCAATGAGGTCATCGCCAACCGGGCCTGCCAGCTTCTGAATGAGGAGATGGGCAGCCGCACGGTGCATCCCAATGACCATGTCAATTTTGGCCAGTCCAGCAACGACGTGATCCCCACCGCCATGCACCTCGCCGCAGCCGTGGAGATCAAGGAGTCGCTGCTGCCGGCCCTGAGTGACTTTTGCAAAACCCTCGGTGAAAAAGCCATAGAATTCGATGACATCGTCACCATTGCGCGGACGCACCTGCAGGATGCCACTCCGATTCGCCTCGGCCAAATCTTCGGCGGTTACTTCCGCCAGGTCTCGATTGCATCAGGCGAACTGGAGCATGCTATGAACGGGCTGTGCGAATTGCCCCTCGGCGGCACCGCCGTTGGCACCGGCCTCAACACCCACCCGGAGTTTGCGCAACGCGTCATCGCCAGCCTGGCGGAAGTGACCGGACTGCCCCTGCGCGAAGCCAAGGATCACTTCGCCTCCCAGGCCGGCAAGGAGCAGGTTGTTGCCGCCAGCGGCGCCTTGAAAACGACGGCGGTTGCGCTGTTTAAAATTGCCAACGACATCCGGTTTTTAGCCAGCGGCCCACGCTGCGGACTCGGCGAGCTGCAATTGCCCGCGGTCCAGCCGGGCAGCTCGATTATGCCCGGCAAGGTCAACCCGGTCATGGCCGAAAGCCTGATGCAGGTCTGCGCGCAGGTGGTCGGCAACGATGCCGCCATCACGCTGGGAGGGCTGGCCGGCAACTTTGAACTGAATGTCATGATGCCGATGATGGCGCACAACCTGCTGCAGTCGATTGACCTGCTGACCAGTGCCGTCGACCAGTTCAATGAGCGCTGCCTGCAGGGTCTGGCTGCGGACCGAGAGCGCTGCGAGGGCTTGATCGAAGAGAGCCTGGCGATGTGCACCGCCCTGGCACCGGTGATCGGTTATGACCAGGCGGCGGAGATTGCCAAGGAAGCCTACAGCAGCGGCAAGACCGTGCGCCAGGTGGCCCTGNNATCGGTTATGACCGCGCCGCGGCGATTGCCAAAAAGGCCCATGAGACAGGTAAAACTGTGCGCGAAATCGCTCTTGCCGAACAGGTCCTGCCCGATTATGAACTGGAGCATCTGCTCAACCCGCGGCCAATGACTGAAGCGGGAATCCCCGGGAAGACACGATAAGGGGAGGGCCACGTAACGCGAAACCAGGGACAGTCCACAACCGGGACTGTCCCTCTATAGTTGTTAAGGCAAATTATGAGTAAAAAAGAGTCGCGTCGACAGATGCTGCTGCGGTACGAGAAAGAACGTAAGCGCAATGTCCTGGCGCAACCGGGGGAGCACGAGTTCGTGCTGATCCTCGACCAGCTCAAGACCGGCTTCAATGTCGGCAAGAGTTTTCGCAGTGCCGAAGCCTTTGGTGCCGCGGCGGTTCACCTGGTCAATATCGGCCCTTTTGACCCGGCGCCCGCCAAAGGCTCGTTCCGCAAGGTCCCGGCAGTTTTCCATGCAACCTTTGCCGAATGCCATGCCGATTTAAGCCGGCAGGGCTACACCTTTTTCCTGCTTGACCCGAACGGCGCGACGTCCCTCTGCGACACGGAACTACCGATTAAATCGGCCTTTGTGCTGGGTCACGAGGAATTCGGGTTCAGCTTTGAGCCGGGAGATTATGCCGGGTTCAGGAAACTAACGATCCCGCAGTTTGGCAGCGTCCAGAGCCTGAATGTCAGCATCGCCGCCTCGGTGGTCATGTACGAATACGTGCGGCAGCAGCGGTCGAACCATTAAATAAGGGGCAGTCCCCGTTTGGGGGCAGCCCCCCGGGCTGCGTTAAGCTTTTTCGTGTTTCTCGTCGGACGTCACTCGTCCCTGTTTTTCCCACATTTCCAGCAGGCGCCGAACTGCCCTTCAAGCTGCTCGCCGCATGCGGTGCAGCGCCAGGCTGCAAGGTTCTTTTCGTCCTTGAGCCAGTTGTCGAGCAACAGTCGGGCCCGCGGCCATACCTCGTCATCGACCACCCAGAGCTCCGGAAGACATTCGAGGAAGGGGATTTCGCCGAGCGCGGCAAACAGCTGCTCGTTGCGGAGAATGCACTGCACGCCCTCACCTTCGAGCAGCTCTTTAAGCAAGCTGGCCTGGGCACGATCCGCCAAAGTAAAGGTATGCAGTTTCTTCATCAGGACGGTCGCTCAGGCCAGGGCCTTGAGCAGCCCCTCACCCAGCTCTTCTTTCTGCCAGTTTTTCAGGCCGCTGACCTTGTCCAGTTCTGCCGGCTTGCTGGGTTTTACCAAAACGACGGCTTCCAGGATTGCGTTGTTGATCAGCACTCCGGGATCAAGAGCGTATTCGGCGGCTTNNGTCAGCAGAGCACTGCCGTACCTGTCGATCAGGCGCGGGGACAACCCCTCTATCCCTTGCATCTCCTGCTCTTCCCGGGGCATGCGTTTCGCCAGTTCCAGCAAGGACTTGTTGCCGACGACCTTGTAAACCGGCCGGTTCAGTCGCTCCCCTTCCCCCTCCCGCCACTGCAGGAGAGCTTCCAGGATTCCCAGCTCCCGGCGGGAGAGCAGCCCGGCGCCCTTGAAACGCAGGCAGATCGGCCCACTGTTTTCAGCAAAGCTCACATCCTCGAGGAGCGCGCATTCTTCGCGGACCCAGCTCATCCTGCCCAGGGCCTCCAGGCGCGCGACGAGGAGGTCTTTGAGGCGATGCAGGTAACAGGTGTCGCTGGCGGCGTAGCGGATCATCTCGGCTTTCAGGGGGCGTTGCGACCAGTCTGCCCGCTGGTATTTTTTGTCGAGCTCGACATCAAAGTACTTCGACAAAAGGTCTGCCAGGCCGATGCGCTCCTCTCCCAGCAATTGAGCGCTGACCATGGTGTCAAACAGGCCGTGAACATTGAGGCCGAAATCACGTTTCAGGCTGCGCAGGTCGTAATCTGCGGCGTGGAAGATCTTGATGATCGCCGGGTTGGCAAAGACCTTTTTCAACGGGTCCAGGTTATGAAAAATCAGGGTGTCGATGAGGACGGTCCGTTCGGGAGTCGAAACCTGCATCAGGCAGATTTTCTCGCGGTAGTTGTGCAGGGAGTCTGCCTCGAGGTCGACGGCAATGGCCATTTGCTTTTCCAGCTCTTTGGCCAGCTCAACGATCTGGCTGGGTGTTTTCAGGATGTCGATATGTTTCATTAAATTCCTTGTCTATCGTTCATTTGATGTCGTTGTCTGCAGGCAACTCGCTAACGCGGTTAAGTGGCTGTGCGACGCACTAGGGTTTCTCAAACCATTTCCTGCAGGTAGTTGAAGCTTGACGTGCCCGCGACACCCTGGTCCTGCCGCAGGGCGGTCAACACCTGGCGGCTCTCCGCGGCGCCGGCACCGAGATGGGACAAATCGACCACGAAGCGCTGGCAGCCCAAAGCCCGCAACTCCTCGATGTGTCCCAGCAGGGAAAAGTCCTGTTCCGGTCGCACCACCGTCAGCCCGGTCCGGTTGTCGACCCGGTAGGCTTCTCCCCGGTCGGATACCATTGGCCGGTCGGCCTTGATCCCGGGGATCGGAATCCGCGAAACCATCATCGGCAGGTTGGCGTACACGGTCACGGCCAGGGGGAGCCCGGTCTGCCGGTTGAGAACCGCGGCGATGTTGTCACGATCATCCTCGACATAAAGCATCGCCTCTTCAAGGCCAAGCTCCTTCCAGGCGCTGGCGGCCTGGCTGTTGGTCGTAAAGAGCCGGTAGCCGCTTTGCAGCGAGAGGCCTTCGTGGCCATCGAACAGCACCAGGTGCCCCAGGTTCTGCAGGCGGAAACGACGAAAACCCAGGTCGATCAGTTGTTCGACTTCAGTCTGGTAACCGGGCCAGTCCATATCGAAAATTGCCAACGGCAGGTCCCAGATGATTTGCCCGGTGTGTTTTAAGGCGCTGCGGTTGCGTGCCAGCAGCTTGCCGGAAACCCCCGGCGCCAGGGGCAGGATCAGATCGTCGACGCCACTTTGACCAAGCAGCGACAGGTCGTGGATATGACCGAGAGCAACGGCCAGGGAGGTTGAGTCCTGGCTTGCCGGCCCGGCCGGCACCAGGTCGGCCATCGCCTCGCGGCGGTGGTCGGTGCGCGCCTGCTGCCGATGTCCTTCGACCAG
>JABAOE010008710.1_pt4 | contig 26583 bp, 26 predicted proteins | sample 7062141 | NCBI WGS metagenome assembly JABAOE01 (sample SAMN14538627, study PRJNA623070) | marine sediment metagenome | biome: marine biome [ENVO:00000428]; feature: marine pelagic biome [ENVO:01000023]; material: deep marine sediment [ENVO:00002113] | place: India: Gulf of Khambhat ...
CCTTTTCTCCTTTCCGCCTCCGGCCACGGGCAGGCGGGTGCGGCCCCCCGAGACCCGTGAGGCGTCGCGGGCAGGCCCCCATCGGGCCGGAGTCCGAAGCCCTTGCGATCCCCAGCGCCGCCGACTCTTCTTGGGCAGCCCGCCGCCGAGCGGCACGTCCCGGCGGCGGACGGTCACCGTCCTCTCGCAGGAGCCCTGGCCATGAGCGACCCTGCCCCGTCCCGCGGGCTCGTCATCTCCTACCTCGCGCTGAGACGCGCGATCGGAGTCCTCGGTGTCTCGCTGCCCGTCCTCGTGGCGGTCGGGTGCGTCGTGATCGGCACGTGCGCGGGCGTGCAGCCGTCGATCAGCGACTACTACGCCACGGAGATGCGGGACGTCTTCGTGGGCGTGCTGTTCGCGATCGCTTGGTTCCTCTTCTCCTACCGCGGCTATGAGCGCAAGGACGACATCGCCGGGGACGTGGCCTGCGTCCTCGCGATGGCGGTGGCCCTCTTCCCGACCAGCAGCGCGATTCCGGCGGTTCGTGCCGTGCACTCCGCCTCCGCGGCCCTCCTCTTCTCCGTGCTGGCCTACTTCTCCCTGGCGCTCTTCACCAAGTCCGCGGCGGGTGTCCCGCCCACGCCCGAGAAGAGGAAGCGCAACCGCGTGTACCGCGCGTGCGGCTACGTCATGATCGCCTGCATCGTGCTCGTCGCCGTGTACGCGGCGTTCCTGCAGGGGACCGCGGTGTCCCGGCTGAGGCCGGTGTTCTGGCTCGAGACCTTCGCGCTGTGGGCCTTCGGGATCTCGTGGGTCACGAAGGGCGAGATGCTCCTGAAGGACTCGAAGCCGACGCCCTAGCCGCCGGCCGGTGCTTGCCGAGGGATCGGCAGGCGCCGGCCCGCGATCCCGGAATGACCGTCAGCTCTCGGTTCGTCGTCCGGTGAACGGCATGCTGCCCATCTCCGGCACATAGACGGAGCCGGCCATCGAGTCCCCTTCGACCTCGGCTTTCACCTCGACGGTGAACCAGGTCCCATCGAAGTCGACGTGCAGCAGGAAGCTGAGCGTATTGTTCTCGACCAAGCCGTCGGTCATCTCCGCGCCGCCGACCATGGGGACTTCGAGCGTGCCGGTGACCGTGCTCCCGTCCTGGGCGAAGACCGCGACGATGTCTCCGCCGGCCTCGGGACTTTCGACGGTCAGGAGCCAATTACCTGCGACGTTCGCCTGCGCCGCGGCCGGGGCCGACACCACGACGAGCGCGATCAGCGCGAACAGGATGGGGATGGTCGCTCGGTTCATCTCGTGCACCTCGAAGGCATCCGTGGCGTGAAGGGGTCTCACCCAGCGGACAGTATCTCCCGGCCGCACGCTTATCAACGTTCGGCCTCCGTCTCCCTTTCGGTCCCGCCACGGGTCAGTCGAGATGCTTCGCGATCCACACGGTCCGGTAGGCAGCGGTCCCCACCGTGCCCACGGCCACCAAGCCGATCAGCCAGAGCAGAAGCGTCCCTTCCTCCCAACCCCTCCAGGCCGTGACGGCCGGATCGAGGATCGCCCCGAGCCCCACGAGAAGAAGCCGCTCGGCACGCTGCATGATTCCGACCTTGCAGACGACGCCCACGCTCTCCCCGCGCGCCCTCGCGTAGCTGACGAGCAACGAGCCGCCCAGCGCGATCGCCACGGCGGCGAGCGCCAGGGACGACCCGCGATAGAGGACCGAGAGGCCGACGAAGGCCCCGACCTCCGCGAAGCGGTCGAGGGTCGAGTCGAGGAACGCGCCCCGCGCGCCCGCCAGGCCGCGCGCCCTCGCGATCCGTCCGTCGAGCACGTCGGCCGCACCCCCCAGCAGCACCGCCCAACCGCCGAGGTTCACCCGCCCGAGCGCGAAGCACGCGCCCGCCGCGACGCCGAAGGCCACGCCGAGCAGGTTGAAGGCGGTCGGCGAGAGGCGGAGCGCCAGCGAGGCCCGCTCGACCGGCCGGATGAACCAGTAGAACCAGCTCCGGACGAAGGAGCCGAGGACGAACCCGCCGCGGTCTTCGACGTCGTGCGGGTCGGGCCTGCCCCGAGCGGTGGCGGCGTAGACCGGCATCGAGAGCAACGCGAGCCCGAGCACGGCGAGCAGCGCCGAGACGTCGGCTCTCACGGGCGGAGCTCCCTGCGCGGGCGCGTCAGCAGCACGTAGAAGACGCGAGGCCAGAGAAAGACGAGCGGGAGCTTCCGCTCCAGGGTCGTCAGCTCGATGGTCCGGCCCGTGTGCCGCTCGACCTTGCGCACGATGTACGGGAGCCAGTTCACGAAGGTCGCCGTGTGCTTGAGCCAACGGGCCGTGGTGCGCGCCTTCGACCTTCGGAAATACCGACGGACCCGTCGTCGCTCCCGGGCCGGCACCGGGCTCGCCAGCGCGTACCGGTCCCCGTCCCGTCGCATCGTGCCGCTCTCCGCCGCAGCGTCCAGCACCGCACCGAGCACTCGGCGGAAGTGCTCCGCCTGCGCCTCGAACACCCGTCCGGCGCGCGCGGTGGACTCGGGCCGGAACTCACCCCGGTAGCACACCTCCAGGAGGCGGCGGCCGAGCCCCTCGGCATCGACCGGCTCCGTCAGGTACGGGGCCATCCAGCCCAACACCCCGGCCCTCGCGGCGGCGAGCCGACCCTCGACCCAGATGCGCTCCGACTCATCGGCGGTCCACACGATCCCGACCTTCTGAACCATGCGCGCCAGCACGAAGTGATCGGGCGCGTCCGATCCGAGCGCGTGCTCGAAGTCGCCCCGACTCACGAGGAGATACTTGGCGATGCCCTCCCGGCCCTCGTCGGGGGCGAAGGCCAGCACGTTGGGCGGCAGGATCCTGGCGAGCGCGTTCATGAGCCACACGGGCCGGTCGAGCTCGCCGGCGCGATCCAGCGCCGAGTAGAAGGCGGCGTAGTCGTCGACGATGACCACCAGATCGACCGCGCTGTGACGATCCGGGCTCGTGCGCAGCAGATGCGAGCCGTACAGGAGTACCGCGCGGATCGTCTCGCCCGCCACCTCGACGAGCCCGGCCGCCAGCCGGGCGGCGACCGGCGGGGCGTCGCGCGATTCGGGGCCGGGCGGCGCGGCGTCGACCGGGCTATGCGGTCGTTCGCGCACCGCGCATCTCCGCCAGGGTGTCCACCATGATTCGGCGTGCGCCTTCGATGAACGGCCTCGGGTCGGCCGTGGGATCGTCCCACCGAAGGGTCGCCGCGTGCGCGAAGGAGCCCGAGAGGCGGCCCATCTCGTCGGCGAGGTCGGAGAACCTCGCGGCCCGCCAGAAGCCGTCGGCCACGAGCAGGTGCACGGTCCAGTCGCGCGCCCGCAGGAGGCGGACGAGCGCGCCCTGCTTGAAGCGGCCGATCTCCCCATCGCGCGTACGCGAGCCTTCGGGAAAGACCACGAGGGGGACGTCGGACTCACGCCCCGCGCGCTCCAGCGAGTCGAGCGAGGCACGCAGCTGCGCGGCATTTGCCGAGGGGTCGACCAGCGGGTATTGATAGAGCCTTGTCATGTGCGAGATTAGCGGAATGAAGCGCCCATAGCGCTTTCGGGTTACGATCCGCGGGTACCCGCCGAAGACGGCCTGCACCACCAACGGGATGTCGAAGAGCGACTGGTGGTTCATGAGGATGAGGTGCCCGGGCTCGGCCGGCACCAACCTCGACGGCGCAGGAATGGCGCCCCCCCCGATCCGTGAGACACTGCCGAGAACGAAGCGCGCCAAGAGGTGCTGCCACGGGCCGAGCACGGAGACGCGCTGGCGCGGCCTGAGCCGGACCCAGGGGGCGATCACGAGCCGCTGCACTATGTCGGCGGCGAGGAGGCCGAGGCACACGGTGCCCAGGGCAGCATATCCTCGGAGCTTCACGCGGGGGCCCTCCATGCGCGAGGGGCCCCGGACAACATGGACGACCGGGGCCGAAGGCCAACGCTAACCGCAATCGCCGACCATCATCAAGACGACCGCCGACATGAGCGAAGTGGATTACACCTACTACGGTTTCGACATCTGCGTGGGCGGCTATTTCGAGATGGCCACGACCGACGCACGCAAGCTCCTGCCCCCCCACCTGGAGCCGGTCGAGGTGCAGCACGAGCGCAGCATCCTCGCGGTGACCGCCTTCCATTTCCACGAGAGCATGGTGGGAGCGTACGACGAGATCGTCCTCGCTGTCGTCGTCCCTCCCATGGTCGAGCCCGGAAAGCCCCTTCCCAAAGCGGCCTTCTACCCGTTCATGGTCGGCACGTCCACGGAAGCGTCGCGGCTCCATGCGATCGAGCGGTGGCGACTCCCGCACTACATGAGCGACCTCGACATCGATTTCCACACGGCGGACGGGAAGGTCAGCGTGACGGTCCAGGACGCGGGCGCGCCCGTGCTGGAGCTCGTCGTTACGGACTTCGACCGAGCTCCCGCCCGCAACACCTACGAGTGCTTCACCATCGACCCGGAGGCTCGCTACAAGGCCACCATCTACATGGAGGCGAGCCACACCGAGCACGAGGAGGAGCGTGGGTCGCTCACGCTGCACGAGCACACGATGACCGAGGGGCTGACGATCGACGAGGTCAACAGCTACCCGTTCCGGGAGGAGTGGTACGGCAAGGGGCTCCAGACCTTCGAGCCGATGGAGTCGTTCTGACCCCGGGTCGTCACTTCGTCATCTTCAACCCGGCGTCGGGCCGAGGCCGTGGGGCCCGGCGCGCCTTGGGCTACCGATCCCTGCTCGAGTCCGCGCTCGCCGACGTGACGTTCAGCGAGACGACCCGTCCGGGCGAGGAGCGCGACCTCGCCGATTCGGCGCTCGAGCGAGGCTACGACGTGATCGTGGCGGTCGGGGGCGACGGCACGTGGAGCAATGTGGCGGACCGGCTCGTGGCGAGCGGGCGCGACGACGTCGCGCTGGCGATCCTGCCCAGCGGGACCGGCAACGACTTCGGACGGAACTTCGGCTTCGATCCGCGAAGCCCCGCGGAAGCCGTCGATGTGCTCGCCCGGGGCCACACGGTCCTCGTCGACGTCGGGCGCGTCGACTCCCTCAGCGCCTCGGAGCACGACCCCGACCGCTTCGAGCCCCGTCACTTCCTGAACCTGATCGGCTTCGGCTTCGACGTCGCGGTCATCGACGCCGCCTCGGGAGCGCGCCTGCTCCGGGGGGAGCTCCTCTACAAGGTCACCGCGCTCACACAGCTCTTTCGCTTCCCCGGCATCGGGGTCACGATCGAGGGCCGCTCGGGTGCTCCCCACGGGGGTCGCCTCCTGATGCTCACCGTGTCCAACGGGCGGTTCTTCGGCGGCGGCTTCCCCATCGCTCCCGCGGCGACGGTCGACGACGGCCGGCTTCACGCATGCCGGATCGGGGACGCCACGCCCCTGTCGCGCCTGAAGCTCTTCCGTCTCGCCGAGCGCGGTCGTCACGTGGCGTCGACGCACGTCGAGATCCTCGACGACGTCGGGTTCCGCCTGACGTTCGATGCGCCGCCTCGCTTCGAGATGGACGGAGACGTGCGCCGGGCCCGTGATCGGAGCGTGGACGTCCGCGTGCTCACGCGACGGCTGCGCGTCGTCGCTCCGCGCCCGTCCGCCGCGTAGGCCGGGGGCCCCGCCCCGGGAGCAGCCCGAGCGAAAAGAAAAGCGTGGCATACGGATTGCTCAGTCCATACTTTGCGATACAAAGCCCCGTTCGGGCGCCCGCCGCGAAGACCGGACCTACATGACCCTACCTGCACGGAGGCTCAGGCAGCCTGACGCGCCGCCCATCGCGCTGCACGACCGTGCGATGGACGACCTGCGCTACATCCGCGAGACCATGGAGCGCTCCGCGTCCTTCACCCACGTCTCGGGGCTCGGCGTGGTGCTCATGGGCCTGGTCGCCCTGGTCGCGGCGGCCCTCGCGCGCCGGACCGCCGACCCGGTGGCTTGGCTGGCCACCTGGACGGGCGCCGCGGCACTGTCCCTCACGCTCGCGGTCGTGACGATGGCCCGGAAGTCGCGCGCCGAAGGCATGACCCTGATGACGGGCCCGGGCCGCAAGTTCGCCTGGAGCGTCATCCCGCCGCTCGGTGCCGGCGCGGTGATCACCGCCGCCCTGGCGCTCCGGGGCACCCTGGAGCTTCTTCCCGGCATCTGGCTCCTGCTGTACGGCGCGAGCGTCGTGACCGGCGGCTCGCACTCGGTTCGGCCGATCCCGGTGATGGGCGCGGTCTTCATGACGGCGGGCGCGGTCGCGCTCATCTCGCCGCCGGGGTGGGGAGAAGGCCTCATGGCGGCGGCCTTCGGCGGGCTCCACATCGTGTTCGGTATCGTCATCTGGAGGAAGCATGGCGGGTGACGGCGGCGCGTTGAGGAAGAGCAGGAGCGACGAGGTCCTCCAGAGTCCGCAGCTCACGAGCGTCGACGGGCCGCACGCCGAGGCGGGGGCGCTGGAGCTGGACCGGCTCATCCACGAACGGGTCAGGCTGGGCATCGTGAGCTCTCTGGCCGTGAACGGTCGCCTGACCTTCACGGACCTGCGCGACCTGCTCGGCATCACGGACGGCAACCTGAGCGCGCACGCTCGCCGGCTGGAAGAGGCCGGGTACGTCGAGTGCCGCAAGTCCTTCGACGGACGCACCCAGAAGACCGAGTACGGCCTGACGCCCACGGGTCGTCGGGAGTTGAAGGCCTATCTCGACCACATGGAAGCCATCATCCAGGCGACCCGAGAGGCGCGCGGATGAGGACCATGAGACGCATCCCCTCCTGACTTCGAGCCTTGCAGCCTATGGAGCAGAGCTTTCTGACATCGCCGCGACCCGAAGGGATCCACGTCGCGATCATCATGGACGGGAACGGGCGTTGGGCGACGGCGCGCGGCCGTCCCCGGGAGTGGGGGCACCGGCACGGCGCGGATGCGGTGCGGCGCGTCGTCGAGTCGGCACCGGGGTTGGGCATCGGCACGCTCACCCTGTACGCCTTCTCCTCGGACAACTGGGCCAGGCCCGCGTCGGAGGTGCGGACGCTGATGCGGCTGCTGAGCCGGTATCTCGGGAGCGAGGCGAAGGAGCTCAGAGAGTCGGACGTGCGGCTGTGCGTAGTGGGGAGGAGAGACCGGCTCGAGCCGGGTCTGGTGCGCGACATCGAGTCGGTGGAAGCCGACACCGCCAACGGTCGCCGCCTCTTGCTGAGGCTGGCCGTGGATTACTCGAGCCGGGACCTGCTGGTGCGAGCCGTCCAGGAAGCGGCGAGCCTCGACCAGCTGGACCGCGAGGACATGGCGGCGCTGCTCGGGCGCGCCATGCACTGCCGAGAGCCGGCTCCGGACGTGGACCTGCTCATCCGCACGGGCGGCGAGCAGCGGCTCAGCGACTTCCTGCTGTGGGAGTGCGCCTACGCCGAGCTCCTCTTCACGCCGGTGATGTGGCCCGACTACGACGGCGAGCACCTGCGGGCCGCGGTCGAAGAGTTCCGGGCGCGCGATCGGCGCTTCGGCAGGGTGGCCGTCGCGTCCTAGTGGAGGGCTTGCGATGCTTCGTGGCATCGAACCATCGGAACCGCTCCACTAGCCCGGGACGGTCCGGCCCGGACCCTTCCACCGCGGTGGCGCAGCGCCCCTCGGCGAGCCGCCGCGCTCGAGCTCGAGGAGGCGTCGCTTCCTCCACAGCCCGCCCCCGTATCCGACGAGCCTGCCGTCCGATCCCACCACGCGGTGGCACGGCACCACGATCGCCAGCGCATTGGCTCGGTTCGCGGCGCCTACCGGCCGCACGGCGCCGGGGCGCCCGACGCGACGCGCCACCTCCGCGTAGCTGCACGTGGCCCCGCGGGGGATGGCGCGGAGCGCCTTCCAGACGTCGCGCTGGAACGGAGTTCCCGACATCTCGAGGGGCACGGTGAAGGCGTCGGGCGCGCCCTCGAAGTACCGGCCCAGCTCACGCTCGACCTGATCGAGCACCGCGTTGTCCCCCGGGACGAAGGCCGCCCCAAGCAAGCTCCGGATCCGCCGCACCTGCGCCGGAAGCGCCTTGCGGTCCGCGAACTCGAGCAGACAGAGCGCGCGGTCCGTGGCCCCGGCGACCATCGGCCCGAGCGGCGTCGGGATCCGCGTCACCCGGACCAGGACGGCTCCGTCGAGCCTGCTCGGACTCTCCCCGAAGTACTCGCGAAAGGCCTCCTGAAACCCCGACAAGGACTCGTAGCCGACGTCGAACGCCGCCCGGCTCACCGAGTCCCCCTCCTGGACCCGACCCAGCGCCGCTCCCAGTCGCCTCGCCCGGCTGAAGGCCTGGAAGGTCATCCCGTGGTTCTGCTTGAACCAGCGCCGCACGCGCTCCGGGCTCAACCCGCGACCTCGCAGGTCCCGGTCGGTCCAGCGCCGCGCCGGCTCGGCCTCCACCTGCTCGAGCAAGGGCCGCAGCCACTCGGGCGGCATGCCCGCGAGCTCCAGAGGCCGGCAGCGGCGACACGGCCGGTAGCCGGCCTCGAGCGCATCGCGCGGGGTCCCGAAGAACGACACGTTCTCGGGCCGCGGCTTCTTCGCAGGGCAGGTAGGCCGGCAGAACACGCCGGTCGAATGCACGCCGGTCACGAAGACGCCGTCGTAGCGGGAGTCACGCGCGAGGAACGCCTCGAGCATGACCGGGGCGGGAGGAAGCGCTGTGATGGTCATGGTCGCCAATCTCGGAGTCCGATCCTCGCCTCGCCACCGGAATTCGGACGGCGAATTCCCGGGTCGGGCCTACGTCACGGCGTGCGGCCGCCTACGTAGTCCTGCGTAGATCGCGGGCGCGGGCGATCGGCTCATCCTGTGGGACCGTTGCACGACTCCCCGGGGGAGGCCGCATGACCGTCCCGACCGCTCCAGCACGACGGGTGATCCAACACCTGCGAGAGCACCGTTCCGCCGAAGCATCGGCGCGCGACGGCTCCGAGAGGCAAGCTCGCGACCTATCCGCTCAGGCCCTACGTTCAGGCCCGTCGTACAACCGATCGAGTGGCACCGCGATGAACCACAGCCTTCCGAGCCGCGGCTCCGACGCCCTGCCCAGCCCTCTCCCGCTCGTCGGTCGAGCGGTCGAGCTGGCCAGGTTGGAGGCGCTGCTCGAGAGCGAGGAGCGTGACGCGTCGATCGTCTTCCTCCGAAGCGAAGGCGGGGTGGGAAAGTCGCGCCTGGCGGCGGAGCTCGCCGAGCGGGCCACGCGGAGGCGCTGGCGCGTGGCCCGGGGCCGCGCATACCCGGTCGAGACCGGTGTGCCGTATGCTCTGTTCTCCGATGCCTGGCTTCCCATCCTCCGGGAGCTGGACTCGAGCGCATTGCAGGTGCTGACCCGAGGCGGGGAGGCCGAGCTGCGCTACCTCTTCCCCGGGCTCGGTGGCGCCGATCTCGATCTCGGCGCGGTCGGCGGCGAGGATCCGGAGGAGTTCCGGACCCGCCTGATGTGGAACTTCTCGGAGTTCGTCAACGCCTACGCCGCCAGGCGCCAGCCGGTCCTGTGCGTGCTCGAGGATCTCCAGTGGGCAGACGAGTCCTCGCTCCAACTCGTCCACTTCCTGGCTCGTCAGGCCGTCGGCAAGCCGGTCCTCTTCCTGTGCACGTACAACGACCAGGAGCGAGACCGAAGCCCGCAGCTGGTTCAGACCGAACGTTCGCTCGCCTCCATGCGCGCTGCGGAGGTCATGCACCTCCAGCCGCTCACGGTGGACCAGGTCACGGACCTGATCCGCCGCACCTTCGGCACCGACGGCGATTCCGTCCGCCAGTTCGCGGCAGTGCTCTTCGGCTGGACCCGGGGCAACCCGTTCTTCGCCGAGGAGATCGTGAAGTCGCTCGTCGACTCCGGGGCCCTGCGCAAGGAGGGCGGTGCCTGGATCGGCTGGGATGCGAAGGGCTTCGACATGCCCGGGTCGATCCGTGACGCCGTGCTGCAGCGCATGAGCCGCCATTCCGAGGAGGCCCGGAACGTCCTGGACCTGGCTGCGATCGTCGGAACGCGCGCAACGTACGCGCTTCTCGCGTCGATCAGCGGCCTGGAAAGCGACGAGCTCCTGGCGGCTCTCGAGGAGCTGTGCGCAAGCCGGATCCTCGACGAGCGCTCCGAAGGAGGCGACGTCGTCTACCGCTTCGCCCATCCCCTCGTCCAACAGATCGTATACGACGGCTTCGGCCTCGCCCGTGCCAGCGTCCTGCACGGGGTGGTCGCGGAGGCGATGGAGGCCTACTACGGGTCCGACGCGCCGGAGCGCGCCGACGAGCTCGCCTTCCATTTCGCCCGCGCCGGAGGGGGAGAGCGGAAGGCCAAGGCGACGCGTTATCTCGCGGCCGCCGGACGCCGAGCGCTCGAGCGACGAGCCGACGTGGAGGCGATCAACTACCTACAGTCCGCGCTGGAGCGCACGACCGAGGGGGGCTCGGACGGCGACGCGTCACGCGCCGAGCTCGTCCCCCTCCTGGCCCGGGCGCATACCCACGTGGGTCAGTACGCGGAGGCCGCGGGGCTCTGGTCGGCCGCCCTCGAGAGGGTGCCGGCCGATCAGCCCGCGCACTTCGCCATCCGGCGTGCCCTGGGCATGGCCCACTTCTGGTGCGGACGGCACGAACAGGCGCACCTCCACTTCGATGCGGGTCTCGAAGCGGCGAGGGCCGCGGGCGATCAGACGGCCACGGCCCGTCTGCTGGTCGGCAAGGCCCACTGCCTGCACGAGGTCGGCCGGGGCGGCGAGGCCCTGGCGACGCTGGAGCCGGCGCTGCCGATCGCCGAGGCCGTTGGCGATCCGGGGCTCCTGGCGCGCGTCCACCGGGGCCTGGCGCTGGTGCGCGTGTGGACCGGGCCGCCGGAAAAGGCTCAGGAGCATGCGGAGCGCGCGATCGATCTGGCGAGCAGCGTCGGTGACCTGTCGATCGAGTTCTGGGCCCGCTGGGCCCTCGCCGTGCTGGCCGGCATGCGTGGGGACACGGATCGGATGGAGGTCGCGATCGGGCGGGTCAACGAGCTCGCGAGCCGGGCCCGATCTCCGGTCCTCAAGCTCTGGACGTCCGACATGACCGTGGAGCTGGCCTTCGGGCGGGGGGACTGGGACGCGGGGATCGCGGCCGGAAAGGAAGCGATCAACAGCGCGCGCGCGCTGAACCAGCGGAGCTTGCTGCCCCGGATCCTCGTGTGGACGTCTCAGTTCTACGTCGCTCGGGGCGAGCTCGACATCGCCGCCGGCCTGCTGCAGGAGGCCGAGGAGATCTCGGGCCTCGACCGGGAAGAGGGGCCTCACAACGTGCACCAGGTGGTGCCCACGTACATCGGCAAGGCGCACTACCTCGTGGGGGCGCAGGACTTCGACGGGGCGATCGCCGCAGCCGAGAAGGGCCTCGAGATCGCGGAGGGCACCGGCTATGTCCTCTGGGCCATCCACCAGCTGCTCCCCATTCTCGCCGAGGCCTGCCTCTGGGCGGACCGGATCGACCGGGCCGAGGAGGTGGGACGCCGTATGCGAGCCCACGCCGAGCGCATCGACCACCGCCTGGGGCTCGCGTGGGCCGACGCCTGCGACGCGTTGGTCCAATGGAAGCGCGGCGACACCGAGGGCTCGATTCCGCGCATGCGGTCGGCCGCGAAGGAGCTCGATGCCATCCCGATGATCTGGTACTCCACGCGCCTGCGCAGGCAGATCGCCGCTCGCCTCCGCGAGATCGGCCGCTACGCCGAGGCGGACCACGAGCTGCGCGAGGCGTGGAGCGTGTGCAACCGCCTCGGCGCCAAGGAGGAGATGGATCGCATCCTGGCCGACTACCGCGCTTTTCCTTCGCGGAGCGGCATCAAGCCTCCCAGAGCGCCTTCCGCCGACGGGGCGCTGCCCATGACCCCGGAGGAGCTGGAGGTCGCCAGGCTCGCAGCGAGGGGGCTCACGAACGGGCAGATCGCCGAGGCCCGTAATTCGGCCATGCGTACGGTCAGCACGCACCTCTCCAACATTTACGGCAAGCTCGAGATCGGCGGGCCGGGCGCACGCATGCGTCTGGCCGAGCTCGTCAGGAAGGCGGGATACCTCGACTGAGCTCGAGGATGCCGTCGGCGAGGTGCCAACGCTCGTCGGCGAGCACCTCGGTGTCCTCCTCGTCGTGGCTGACGAGCACGAGCGGCGTCTCGCGCTCGTCGGCCCACTCCCGCACCAGGCGGGAGAGCTTGCCTCGAAGAGGCCGGTCCAGCGCGGAGAACGGCTCGTCGAGGAGGAGCAGCCGGGGTGAGGCGAGCAGCGCTCGCCCCAGGGCGACGCGCTGGCGCTCTCCTCCCGAGAGGCGGCGCGGCCGCCGGTCGAGGAGGTCGCCCACCTCCAGGAGCTCCGCCGTGGCGTGGACCGCATCGGGCTCGGCGCCGGCATAGGCCAGGTTGTCGCGGACGGACAGATGGGGAAAGAGCGAGATCTCCTGGGGAACCCAGCCGACCCCGCGCTCCCAGGGTGCGAGCTCGGCGCCGGTGCCCGTGTCCAGCCAGACCTCCCCACTCACTTCCACCCGGCCGCGCACCCTGCGCTCCAGTCCGGCGAGCACCCTCAGGAGCGTGCTCTTGCCGGCTCCCGAGGGCCCGACGATGGCGACGGTGGAGCTGGTCGTCGCGAGCTCGACGGCCAGGGAGCGCGCCCCGAGCGGCACCTCGACCGACAGGCTCCAGCCGAGGAAGCGCTCAGCGCGCATGGTGGTCCTCCAGGCGCTGCTTCTGTCGACGCGACAGCGTCTCGTACCCGAGGAGCGCGAGCAGGGAAAGCGCCACGCTCGCGCCCACCAGCACCCAGGTCGCTTCTCTCCCCGCGGGTGATTCCAGAAGCGTGTAGACCGCCAGCGCGATCGTGCGCGTGCTTCCCTCCACGTTGCCCGCCAGGACGATCGTGGCGCCGAACTCCCCGAGGGCCCGGGCGAAGGCGAGGACCGCGCCCGCGGCGATGCCTGGCAGCGCCAGCGGCAACGACACCCGCAGGAAGGTCCGGCGGGGCGGAATCCCGAGCGTCTCGGACAGCTCCTCGTACAGGGGGTCCACCGCCTCGAAGGCGCCCCGGACGGAGATCACGTAGAGCGGGAAGCCGACGACGAAGGCGGCGACGGTCGCGCCGAGGAGCGTGAACGGAACGGGCAGTCCGAGGGACTCGAGCAGCCGTCCCAGCGGACTCTGCGTGCCCAGCGCGCTCAGGAGGAGGAACCCGGTGACGACCGGCGGGATCACCAGCGGCACCAGGACCAACGTGGACAGCAGCGCCTTGCCCGGGAAGTCGAGCCTGGCCAGCACCCACCCCAGCCCCACGGCGGGCACGAGGCCCAGGGCGGTGGCCAGGAGCGCCACGAGCAGAGAGAGGCGGATGGCCGATCCGACGGAGGGCCCGGCCAGCGGAGGGGGCGCACGATCGATCTGTGCCGGGCGATCCCCCGCCGGCTCGCCGAAGCCGGCGGCGGTGAGGATCGCCCTTCCTTCCGGACCGCCGACGTACTCGAGGAACGCAGCGGCACGCCGGGGCAGCTCGGCGGTCGCGAGGGGGGCGGCCCAATACTCGATGGGATCGTGGCCGGCGGCGGGGAAGGCGAACGCGATCTCCACGCCGGGCTCGACCAGGGCGTCCGTACGGTACACGATCCCGGCGGGCACCTCGCCGCGGGCGACCCACTCCAGAACGCCACGCACGGAGCCGCCGCGGACGACACGGGCCGCGACCCGGTCCCAGACTCCCGCCGACGCGAGCGCGGACCGCCCGTAGCGGCCCGCGGGAACGTTCTCGTTGGCGAGCGCGACCCGGTCCAGGCCACCGAGCTCGTCGGGAGAGCGCGGGTGCGGCGCTCCGGAGGGAACGATCAGGACGAGCTCGTTCGTCGCGATCACGCGGGCGCTTCCACGCGCGACGGCCCCCTCGCCTTCGAGCCACCGTATCCATGCCTCGTCGGCCGCGAAGAAGAGATCCGCCCGCGCCCCCGACACGGCCTGCGGGGCGAGGCGGGACGTGCCGTCGAAGGAGAAGCGCACGGAGGCGCCGTCCACCGCGGACCAACGCTCGGCGATGCGCGGCAGCACGTCGGTCAGGCTGGCCGCCGCGAGCACCAGCAGCTCGGGCGACGCATCGGGCTGGGCCACCACCGGCGGCGGCGCCGAAAGCCCATGGGCGCCACAGAGCACCGCGAGAGCGACGAGCGGGCCTGCGGCGCGCGGCCGCGCGCGAGCCGCGGCTGGGGTCGGCGGACCTGAGGCCCCGCGCCCGAGGAGGCGCCGAGCGTGGCGGGAAGAGCCGGTCACGATGAGCATGGGGCGGCCACTGTATCCGCACCCTCACGCCGCCGGCAAGCTCGGCCCCGCGCCGAAACGGCGCGCCCGCTACGCCCGACTTGCTAGAGGTCGGTCCGCGGCGATCTTTCGTCGATGGCCGACCCGCTTCCGAATGCGCCCGTGTCCGAGACCGCCATCGAGGTGCGAATGCCGGATCTCGACTCCTTCGGACACGTGAACCATGCCGTCTATCTCACGTATCTGGAGCACGCTCGCTTCGAGGCGCTCGAGCGTGCCGGCTTCTCCTGGGACCTCCTCGCCGAGCGACGGTGGAGCATCTTCGTGGTGCGCGTCGAGGTGGACTACCTGGCGGAGTCGGGCGCCGGCGATCGGCTGCTCGTGCGCACCCGGGCCGAGTCGTTCCGGCGCACGAGCATGGTGCTGGGCCAGGAGATCGTACGTGCGGACGACGCCGACAGCGCGGTCGCCCGGGCCCGGGTCACGGCCGTGTGGATCGGTCCGAGCCGCAGGCCCATGCGCGTGCCGGCGGACGTGCGCGCCGGACTGAGCGGGGTGGACATCGGATGACGCCTCGGGACTCGCTGAAGGCGCTGCTCGTCGAGCTCTCCGTGCGCCTCGGGGACTTCACGCTCGCGAGCGGCGCGAGGTCGGACTACTACATCGACGCGCGGCTGACGACCATGAGCGCCGAGGGTCAGCTGCTGGTCGGGCGGGTCGGGTTCGAGGCGATCCGGAACAGCGGCCTGCGGCCCACGCACGTGGGCGGGCTGACCCTGGGCGCCGACCCCGTGGCGTACGCGATCGCGCACCGGAGCGCGCTGGAGGGCGAGCCCATCGACGGGTTCACCGTGCGCAAGGAGGCGAAGGGACACGGAACCGCTCAACAGGTCGAAGGCGGGCTGACCGCGGCATCTCGCTGCGTCCTGATCGAGGACACGATGACCACGGGTCGCAGCACGCTGCGCGCCCTCGCGGCGGTCCGCGGCGTCGGAGCCGAGGTCCTGGGCGTGATGACCGTCGTCAACCGGTCGGACGGGGCGGCAGCCCTCTACGCGGCGGAGGGCCTGCCGCTGATCTCCCTGTTCAGCGGAGAGGAGCTCCTGGAGGCGGCGCGCGCCCGGGGCCCGAAGGGGCTCAGTCCAGGAGCCGCAGGGGCATGACCAGGCAGAGGTAGTCCGGCGCGTCCTCGCCGGCCGGCTCGACCGTAGCGGCCCGCTCCGGCGCCTTGAGCGCGACACGCACCTCGTCCGACGGCATGTAGCGAAGCACCTCCAGGAGGTAGTTCGCGTTGAAGCCGATCTCCAGCTCCTCGCCCTCGTAGCCGATCTCCAGCTCGTCGTGGCCCTCGCCCAGGTCCGGGGTCAGCACGTTGAGGTGCACGCGGCCGGGCTCGAACCTGAGGCGGATCCGATGGGTCTGGTCCGAGGCGACCACCGCCATCCTGCGCACGGCCGACTCCAGGGCCTTCTTGTCGATCGTCGCGACCTTGTCGTTGTCCCTCGGGATCACCTGGTCGTAGTTGGGATACGTTCCCTCGATGAGGCGCGTGTACACCTCGGTCGAGGCAGCGCGGAAGCCGAGGTGGTTGCCGCTCCGAGCGACCTCGAGGACGTCGTCGTCCTTGAAGAGCCTCTGCACCTGCGAGAGCGCCGCGGGCGGCACGATGAAGTCGGCCGACGGCCGCCCGGTCGACTCGACCTCAACGCCCATCTTGGCCAGCCGGTGCCCGTTGGTCGCCACCATCTTCATCTCGCCGTCGCGGAGCTCCCAGAGGACCCCGTTCAGAATCGGACGGCTCTCCTCGTTGGAGACGGCGAAGGAGGTGTGGTGGATCAGCCGGTTCAGGTTCCTGCCGGTGACCGACACCCCCTCGGAGAAGTCCACTTCCGCGAGCGTCGGGAACTCGTCGGCCGGGAGCCCGTTCAGCTTGAAGTGGCTCCGACCGCACTTCAGCTCGATCTGCTCGCCCCGCGTGGAGACGTGGACCGGCTGATCGGGAAGCTCGCGCGTGATCTCCTGGAGCTTCTTTCCGGGAGCCGTGAGGCTGCCGGGCTCGTTCACGTCGGCCATGACCTTGACGCGCACCGCGACGTCGAGATCCGTCCCGCTCATCCAGATGCCGTCCTCTCTCGCGTCGAAGAGGATGTTGGAGAGCACCGGGAGCGTCGTCTTCGACGGGATGCTGGCCGACACGGCCGCCAGCCCGCTGTGGAGGTTCTGCCGGGTGATCGAGAAGTTCATCGGGTCGTGGCTCCTGGCGACGGTCGCGGCAGGTCGCGGGTCGAGGCCGGTCGCGTGGGATCTCTTCCAAAGGGTCTGATACTATCTCTCTTCTCTCTTAAAAAACATAGTCGTAGTAGAGCTTGGGAATGCGTGGAAGGAATCACGCCCGAGGGGCCGGCGAGCCAGGCCAGAACCGGACTTTCCGGGTCCGCGGGGCATGCCGAAAGTCGGTGGAGACCGGGGACAGTCATGCGGAGCCGGAGGCGTCGGGTGTGGATTGCTGTGGGCAACGGCACGCTTTCCACGAGCTCTCCACATCAGCTGTGGAAAGGCGGCGAAGGAGGCTCCTCCAGCTCCTCACGGGCAGCCTCGACCTGATGCCGGAAGGCGGGATCGCGCTCCATCTCGGAGCGCACCTTCTTGATCGAGTGGTGGACGGTCGAATGGTCCCGGCCCCCGAAGTGGTGCCCGATGTGCTTCAGGGGTATCCCCAGCGTTTCCTTCATGAGGTACATCGCGACCTGCCTGGGGATCGTGACGTCCTTGCTCCGTCGCTTCGACGTGAGGGCATCCTCGCGGACCCTCCAGCGGCGGGCGACGAGCTCCCGGATCCGCTCGGGCGACCGCAGGGGGCCCGTCTGCTGGGCGCGGCGACGCAGGACGTCGCGGAGGGCCGTGTGCGCGACCGCGGGAGTCAGCTCCTGATGCGTGAGGGAGGAGTACGCGAGCAGCTTGATGATCGCTCCCTCGAGCTCCCGTACGGACGCCGTGCACGACCGAGCGATGAGGTCGAGGACGTCGTCCGAGATCGTCAGCCCGTCGTCCTCGGCCTTCTTGCGCAGGATCGCGACCCGGGTCTCGTAGTCGGGCGCGCGCATGTCGACCACGAGGCCCCACTCGAAGCGGGACACGAGCCGCTCCTCGAGACGCGCGAGCTCGTGGGGCGGCCGGTCGCTGGTCAGCACGATCTGGCGCTGGGCGTCGTAGAGGGCGTTGAAGGTGTGGAAGAACTCCTCCTGGGTGCGCTCCTTGCCCTCGAGGAACTGCACGTCGTCGACGAGCAACAGGTCCATCTCGCGATACTTCGCCCGAAACGCGGCGGTGCTGCCGCGCCGGATCGACATCACGAGATCGTTCATGAACTGCTCGGCGGAGAGGTAGTGCACCCGGCGGCTGGGATCGGCGCCCAGGACGTGATGGCCGATCGCGTGCATGAGGTGGGTCTTGCCGAGCCCGACGCCGCCGTACAGGAAGAGCGGGTTGTAGAGCTTGGCGGGTTGCTCGGCGGCCGCACGCGAGGCGGCTGCGGCCAGCTCGTTGTTCGGCCCGACGACGAATCGCTCGAAGGTGTAGCGCTCGTTGAGCGGAGGCGGCGGCTCGGACGGAGGCGGTGCGCTCGGCGGCGGATACCCTCCAGGCGGCGTCGGGGGGTCCAGCTCGACGGACGGAACGGGAGGACAGGCACGGGAATGCGTCGCGCAGGTTACGCGGATGGAGATGCGACGACCCAGCACACGCTCGGCCGCGGCCTCGAGCAACGGAGCGAACTTGTCCTCGAGCCACTCCACGTGGAAGGGATGCTGGGCCTCGACCACGAGCTCGTCGGAGGTCGAGGCGACCGCCCTCGCGCTCGCGATCCACGTGTGGAAGGAGTGGGCGGGGACCGACGAGCGGACGAGCTCCTGGATCTTGGACCAGAGCTCGGCTGCGGTCAGCTCCATCGCGCCCCCCGCGGGCCCCCTTCGTCTTCGTTCGAGCGCAGACCGGAAGGGCCGAAGCGGTGACGGGAATGACGCATCGAGGGATGCTTCCGAGCAGATCTGGAGATGAAAACGGGCTGGTTTCTTCGTTGGGGGGCGCCGAAGGTACCGAGCCGATTTTCGAATGTCAAACGGGCCCGCGACAGGCTCCGTGGGACCCCGAAAACGCGCTTTCGACGACGGATTCGGGCCCGGCAGAGCCCCTTCGAAAGGGCCATGGCAGCGCTCCCGTTGACCGCTCACGAGCGCTGCGGCTATGTTTTCAAGCTCGTCTCCAGACGTGAACCATGATGACTCGGGCTGGCAGGAATGAAGCCGACATACAGGCCTCGCAACCGCAAGCGCGTGAACAAGCACGGCTTCCGGGCGCGGATGAAGACGGTCGGGGGGCGCAAGACCCTGAATCGCCGGAGGCGGCGGGGGCGCGCGCGGATCACGGTGAAGGTCGGCGGCAAGTAGGGGCCGGCCCGGCGGAGCGCGGCGAGCGGCTTCCGCGCGACGCTCGCTTGCGACGCGGCTCGGAGATCAGGGGGTTGCTGAAGCGGGGGAGGCGCAAGAGGACCTCGAATGTCGACGTCTTCTTCGGCGCTTCCCCCGCTTCGCGTTCCCGCCTCGGGCTCATCGTGCCCAAGCACGGGCGCGGAATCGTGGAGCGGAACAGGCTCAAGCGCCGTTTGCGGGAGATCGGACGCCGCCAGGTGCTCCCCAGGCTGGAGGGGTGCGGTCAGGAAATGGACGTTCTGATCCGGGCCCGCGGCGCGGCGTACCTGGCGGGCTTCGAGAGCCTGGCGCGGGAGGTGATGGACGCAGTGGAGGCAATATGCTCGCGAGGGTTCTGATCGCCTGCGTGCGGCTGTACCAGGCGGGGATCTCCTCATGGACTCCTCCGACCTGCCGGTTCACGCCGACCTGCTCGTCGTATGCCATCGAGGCCCTGAGGGAGCATGGAGCCCTGCGTGGCGCCTGGCTGGCGGCACGGCGGATCGGCCGTTGTCATCCGTGGGGCGGGTTCGGCTTCGATCCCGTGCCGAGCGCGCACGCGGAAGCAGGTGAGGCGGACCGGCTCCGGGCGGCCGGAGGCGACGGGATGAGCGCAGCATGAGGACGGAGGCCCGGTTCGCCCTCGCGGTGTTCTTGATGCTGATCGTCCTGGTCGGCACGAACCGCCTCTTCCCGCCGATCGTGCCCGAGGACGCCCTCTCCGGGGACAGCGTCTCGGCGGACTCGATCGGGGAGAGCGCAGCGGGCGGGCGGGAGACGCTTCCGGAGCTCCCGGTGGCCGCTCCGGCACCCGAGATCCCGAGCGGCGCCGCGGCGGCCACGGGCCCCGAGCCCCGGGTGGAGGGGAGCGTGGCGGAGCGGGTCGTCGCGGTCGAGGGCCCGCTGTACCGGCTCTCGTTCAGCAGCTTCGGCGCCCGTCTGCAGTCCGCTGAGATGACGCGATTCGAGGCGCTGAACCACGCAGGGGTGGTCGACCTCGTGCCCGAGGGCGCCAGCGGATACCTGAGCCACAAGATCGTGGTGGGGTCCGATACCGTGGACCTGTCCGCCGTTCCCTACTCGGTCGAGCCGGAGGACGGGGTGCGGCTCGACCCGGAGGGTGGCCCGCGCACGCTGAGCTTCTCGTATCAGCACCCGACGGCGGACTTCCGCTTCGAGGTCGATTACACCTTCGATCCGGAGCTGTACGCGGTCGTGGTGTCGGGGCGGGTGCGCGGGGTGGACGACGCGCTGCTGGTGACGGACCTGGGTGAGGGGCTGGCCTTCGCGGAGGCGGATTCGGCGCAGGAGGCCCGCCTCATGGCTTACGTCTACAACCACCTCCAGGATGGCATCGAGTCGACGGAGGTGTTCGGTGCGGACGCGGAGATCGTGCCGGGCCCGCTGCTGTGGGCGGCGTTCAAGAGCAAGTTCTTCGTGCTGGCGCTCCTCAGCGGCGAGAGCGACGAGGCCACGACGGAGGTGAGCTACCTGGGCGGGCTCATCGTCCGCGAGGGCGAGCTCGCCGACCGGGTGCGCGTGGGGGCGGCGCAGACGATCGCCAACGACGGGACGTTCGCGTATCGGCTCTTCATGGGGCCTCAGGAGTACGCGCGGCTGTCGTCTCTCGGGCAGGGGATGGAGGAGGTGAACCCCTACGGGTGGCGCTTCTTCCGGCCGATCATCCGCCCGTTCGTCTCGGTCATCATGACGATCCTCGTCTTCCTGCACACGCAGCTCACGCTGGGCTACGGGTGGGTGCTGGTCGTCTTCGGCGTGCTGATGCGGATCGTGCTCTTCCCGCTGAACCACAAGGCGATGAAGGCCCAGCTGCGCAACATGGCGGTGCAGCCGCTGGTCCAGGAGATCCAGAAGAAGCACAAGGACAATCCCGAGAAGCTGCAGAAGGAGATGATGAAGCTGTACCGCGAGCACGGGTTCAATCCCCTCGCGGGCTGCCTGCCGATGCTGCTGCCCTGGCCGGTGCTGATCGCGCTCTTCTTCGTGTTCCAGAACACGATCGAGCTTCGCGGCGTCGACTTCCTCTGGCTTCCCGACCTCTCGGCGAAGGATCCCTTCTACATCCTGCCGATCATCCTCGCCGTCTCGATGTTCCTGATGCAGTGGGTCAGCTTGCGCTCGCTGGACGCGCCGAACCCGCAGATGAAGATGATGATGTACATCATGCCTCCCATGATGCTCTTCATCTTCGCGAACCTGGCGAGCGGCCTGAACCTCTACTACGCGACCGCGAACATCGCGACGATTCCGCAGCAGGTGTGGATCGCCAGCGAGCGCAAGAAGATGCAGGGCAAGCCGCCGCCCAAGCTGTCGAGCGACTGACGCGGAGCGTGCCGTGGACGTCGACACCATCGCGTCCGTGTCGACCGCGCCCGGGGTGGGAGCGATCGGGGTCGTGCGTGTCTCCGGACCGGGCGCGCTGCCGGTGCTGCTGCGCATCGCCCCGGAGCTGCCCCGGGCTCCGGAGCCCCGCCGGGCCACGCTGATCCGGCTGGTGGACCCGGAGGACGGGGCTCCGCTCGATCGCGCGCTGGCCACGTTCTTCGAGGGCCCCGCGAGCTACACGGGCGAGGACATGGTGGAGCTGTCCTGTCACGGCGGCTGGCTCGTTCCGGAGCTGGTGCTGGACGCGTGCTTGCGCGCGGGTGCGCGGAGGGCTGAGCCGGGCGAGTTCACCCGGCGCGCCTATCTTCGGGGAAAGCTCGACCTCCTCCAGGCGGAGGCGATCGCGGACCTGGTCGAGGCGAGGAGTCGCGCGCTCCAGAGGGCGGCGCTGGGGCAGCTCGAGCGCGGCCTGTCGGACCGGCTGGCCGGGCTGCGGGAGCGTCTGCTGGGTCTCGAGGCGATGCTGGTGCATCACATCGACTTCCCCGAGGAGGACGACGCGCCGGTGCCGATCGTGCGGATCGCGGAGGAGGGGGACGCGCTCGTGCAGGATCTGGATGCGATCCTCGCGACGGCCCCCGAGGGCGAGCTGCTGCGCGACGGAGCGCTGGCCGTCTTCGCCGGCCGCCCGAACGTCGGCAAGTCCTCCTTGTACAACGCGCTCCTCGGTGAGGATCGCGCGATCGTCACGGCCGAGCCGGGGACGACGCGCGACGCGCTGGAGGCCTCGGCGCAGCTGGGGGGCTTTCCGTTCCGGTTGGTGGACACGGCGGGGCTGCGGGACGCGGGCGGGGTGGTCGAGCGGCTCGGCATCGAGGTCGCGCGCCGGTACCTCGAGCGGGCCGACCTGATCCTGTTCTGCGTGCCGGCCGGGGAGGAGGCGATGGAGGAGGAGGCGGGGTTCCTCGACGCCGTGTCCGGGACTCCGGTGGTCGTCGTCGAGACGAAGGTAGACGAGGCGGCGCGAGCCGCGGGAGGTGTGCCGCCCGTGGCGAAGGGTCGCACGCTCGCCGGTCACGTGCGCGTGTCGGTCGTTTCGGGTGAGGGCCTCGATCGACTCAAGAGCCTTCTGCCCGAGCTCGTCTACTCGTCGGTCGTGCAGGCGGGGGCCGGCGCGCCCGTCGTGACGCGGGCGCGGCACGCCCGCGGCCTGCGCGGAGCCCGCGACGAGATCGCGGCGTTCCGGGGCGCGCTGCTGGACGGCTTGCCGGCGGAGGTCGCGGCCACGCATCTCAGGCTCGCGGAGGCGGCCGTCGAGGAGATCCTCGGCGTCGTATCGGTCGACGACGTCCTGGACGTGGTCTTTCGGGACTTCTGCATCGGGAAATGACGGACCGGGAGGAGGGAGGGATCGAGGCCCGCTCCTATCGTGTACGGGGGCGCGTGCAGGGCGTCGGGTTCCGCTGGTGGACGAGGAGCACGGCCGAGCGCCTGGGGGTGTCGGGGAGCGTACGGAACCTCCCGGACGGCACCGTCGCCGTGCGAGCGTACGGACCTCGGGAGGCCCTCGACATTTTGGAGGATATGCTACGTGCCGGGCCTCGTGCGGCGCGGGTCGACGGTGTCGACCCGGGCCCGGCGGAGGCGTGGATCGGGCCCTTGCCACCCGATTTCAGAATCGACGGATAGAAGCGCGACTATGATGCGGACGAGCGGATGGGCGAGCGATACGACGTGATCGTGGTGGGAGGCGGACACGCCGGCACGGAGGCGGCTGCGGCCGCCGCGCGGGCGGGTGCGCGCACGCTCCTGATCACGCCGGACCTGGCGCGCATCGGGCAGATGAGCTGCAACCCCGCGATCGGCGGCGTGGCAAAGGGTGTCGTGGCCAGGGAGGTCGATGCGCTCGGGGGCGTGATGGGCCGGGCCACGGATGCGTCGCGGATTCAGTTCCGCATGCTGAACCGGTCCAAGGGGCCCGCTGTGTGGGGGCCGCGGGCCCAGTGTGACCGCACGCTCTATCCGATCGCCGTGCGCCGGGTGCTCGACGGGCTGCCGGGGCTGGATCTCTTCCAGGAGATGGTCGCGGACGTGGTGGCGGACGGCGAGGGCGTGCGCGGGGTACGGACGCGAGGTGGGCTGACGTTCGAGGCTTCCGCCGTGGTCGTCACGACCGGCACGTTCCTGCGCGGCCGGATCCACGTGGGAGGCGAGGCCCGCCGAGGGGCTGGCCGCGCCGGGGAGGCGCCCTCCCTGGAGCTCGCCGAGTCGATCGAAGGCCTCGGCGTTCGCGTGGCGCGGTTCAAGACCGGAACGCCCCCACGCGTCGACGGCAGAACGGTCGATTTCGAGCGACTCGAGCGGCAGGACGGTGACCCGCTCGCCTACCGCTTCTCGGCATACGTGGAGGAGCCGATTCCCGAGCAGCTCCCGTGCTGGATTGCCTGGGCGGGTGAGGGCTTGAAGGACGTCGTCTCGCGCAACCTGAAGCGCAGCGCGCTCTACGGTGGCGAGATCTCGGGTCGGGGCCCGAGATATTGTCCGTCGATCGAGGACAAGGTGGTCCGGTTTCCGCAGGCGCCGAGGCATCAGGTGTTCCTCGAGCCGGAGGGGCTGCACACCACCGAGCTCTACGTCAACGGCCTGTCGACCTCGCTTCCCGCGGAGGTCCAGCTCGAGTTCCTGCGCACGATTCCGGGTCTCGAGGACGTGCGCATGACCAAGGTGGGGTACGCGATCGAGTACGATTACTTTCCCCCGAGCCAGCTGCGAGCGTCGCTCGAGGTCAGGGCGTTGCCCGGGCTCTTCTTCGCCGGTCAGATCAACGGGACCACCGGATACGAGGAGGCGGCCGGGCAGGGCATCGTCGCCGGCATCAACGCAGCGCTGCGTGTTCGGGGCGAGCCACCGCTCCTCCTCGAGCGGGACCAGGCGTACATCGGAGTGCTCATCGACGACCTCGTGACCCGCGGCGTCGACGAGCCCTATCGCCTGTTCACGTCGCGGGCCGAGTTTCGACTCCTGCTGCGGCAGGACAATGCCCCATCCCGGCTCGGCACGCTTGCGCGAGACCGGGGCCTGCTGACCTCCGAGCAGGAAGCCGCGCTGGGGCGCAGGCTGCGGGACGAGGAGCGCCTGCTGGTCTGGTTCGGGGAGGCGAAGATCCGGCCGGAGCGCGCGGAGGCACACCTGCGCTTGGACGGGTCCGGCCCGCTCAGGCAGCCGGCACGTGCGGCTGAGCTCCTGAAGCGACCCGGGATCCGCGCGCACGAGCTGGTCGTTGCGGCGGATCGGCCGCTCCCGGAGGTTTCACCGGACGCGCTCGCGGCGGTCGAGGTCGAGCTGAAGTACGCCGGGTACGTGGAGCGGGAGCGCGAGCGGGCACTTCGGCTGCGCGAGCAAGCCGACTTCGGTCTCGATGCGGATCTTCCGTACATGGAGCTGCAGACGATGTCCTACGAGGCCCGGGAGAAGCTCACGGCGCTGCGGCCGTCCACGCTCGCCCAGGCGGCGCGGGTCCCGGGCGTTTCGCCCGCCGATCTCCAGAACCTCATCCTGGAGGTACGGCGCTGGCGGGCGTCCCGGAGCGGCGGATCGCCTGCCCGGCGGACGCCCCCCTCGGAAGGTCGGGACGGAGGAAGCTGAGCGGGCGTTCCCAGTGCCTTGCGACGTTGCGGGGGCCGGGAGGTTCGCACGTCGCGGGGGTCGTGAGGGGCGCTGGCCCGTGGGCGATCACCGCCGGGGTTTCACGTGAAACGCTGAAGCAGGGTTCTCGCGGAATCGGGCATCCGGGGGCGAATCCCCGCTTTGGTTGGCCGGCATGCGCTGGCACGACCTCGACTGTGAGAGGGCGCGGGATGTTGTGGGCTGCGGCGGTGTTTCACGTGAAACGCTACAAGATCTCAGAGGCGCGTGAACCTCGCGAGCGCCCCGGCCTGGCCCCGGCAACGATCTGGTGACGGACCCCGGCGGGCATTGCCCCATGGCGCCGCGGCCCCATCACGTTCCTTGGCTCCCCACGACGCAGCTCGGCCGGGCCCTCGGGAAGTCGCCTCGACTACGGGGCCCACGGGGCGCGCAGCGAGGACCACCGGACGCTTGCAGGGGGTCCCGTCACGGACGTACTCGCGCTCGAACGGCCGAGGCTCCTGCAACACCACCCCCGCTTACGGTCGTCGTTGCAGCTCCAGACGGGCCCGCGCCTCCTCATCCTCTCCGTCGAGGTTGAAGTCGAAGCAGGTCGGGCCCTCGAGCGTCAGGAAGTTGGGGCCCGAGAAGGAGTACTCCGAGCTCGCCGGACACGGGTTCGGTCCGTTGGGGCGCAAGGTGAGGAACGCACCCGAGACGATGAGCTGTCCGATCTCCACGAAGGGATCGAGCGTCGTGCCCTGACCGTCCCCGAGCACGAGGGTCGCCGTATACAGCCCGCTCGGCTGAATGTTGATGTTGAAGGATCCGTTTTCCAGGAGATCGGCGACCACCGCGGGCTCAGCCACGCTCGTGACGCGGAAGACGACCGCGTCCCAAGTCCCGACGAAGGGCTGCACGGCCGAATCGGGTCCGGCCTCCACGGGGCCGCCCCCACCGCACCCTGCGACGACCGCGAGCGCCACCAGCCAGCCCATCCATCCATTCCTTCGCAGCCGCATACCTTCGATCCTCGTCCTCAACGGTCGCCGCCGGCCGACCAGCGGGGGCTCCTGCGAGCCACCGGTGCCGGGGGTCCGCTCGCTCGACTGCTAAGGTCGACGTACCCCGACGGGAGGTCAAGCTTCCGTGAGGAGGAGAGACGACGCATGACTCCGCGACGCCTCGGCGCCCCCACTCAGGCGCCCGACAAGCTCCTGCGGCGCAGCGCGTTGCGCCACATGGTTCCCTCCTCCTCGTCGCCTTCCCTCGCCGTAGCTCTGGCCATGGCATCGGGGGGTCTCCTCGCGCCCGCGAGCATGGCGCCGGCAACGAGGCCCACCAGGCTCGTACAGAGCTTCCCCGGGGCCTGCGGTGTTTCCTTTCCCGCCCGCTCCCTATATTCCGGTTCTTCACCACCGCTCGAGGGGGGCATGTCGCACGTCATCGCCATCGCGAATCAGAAGGGGGGAGTCGGCAAGACGACGACCGCGATCAATCTCGGGGCCGCGCTCGCGGTGGCCGAGAAGAAGACGCTCGTGATCGACATCGACCCCCAGGGGAACGCGACGAGTGGGCTAGGCGTAGAGGTACGCCGGTCCCGACCTACCATATATAGTGTCCTGATCGGTCGAAGCACCCTGCCCGACGCCGTCCTCGAGCCGGTCCATTTCCCCTGCCTGAGCGTCGTACCCTCCACACGCGATCTCGTCGGCGCCGAGATCGAGCTCGTTTCGGCCTTCGGACGGGAGACGATCCTCCGCAACGCCCTCGAGGACGTCCGCGAGGGCTACGACTTCATCCTCGTGGACTGCCCGCCCTCGCTCGGGCTGCTCACGCTGAACACGCTGACGGCAGCCGATTCCGTTCTGATCCCGATTCAGTGCGAGTTCTACGCGCTCGAGGG
>JABAOE010014092.1_pt2 | contig 26580 bp, 32 predicted proteins | sample 7062141 | NCBI WGS metagenome assembly JABAOE01 (sample SAMN14538627, study PRJNA623070) | marine sediment metagenome | biome: marine biome [ENVO:00000428]; feature: marine pelagic biome [ENVO:01000023]; material: deep marine sediment [ENVO:00002113] | place: India: Gulf of Khambhat ...
GTTTCTGGTGTCACCTGTTGGGGTGGTTCTGGAATTGTTGTTGCAGCTTCCACTTCTAAGGGAGCTTCTGGTATTGGTGGTATTGCCTCTTCTTCACTTGTTGGGCTAAAAGTAGAGGTGATTGGCTCGTTTATTGGTGCCTCTGGAAGTCTTGTCTGAACATTTGGTTCTGGTTCAGAATTGTCCAGATATGTTACGGCCGAATCCTGTAAATGTTGTTGTGAAGGGACAACTGAAGCTTCTGCTTCAACACCAAGATCTGCAATTCTCTTTTGTACATTTGAGATTTCAGCTTTCTCGTGAGTAATATGTTCAATTAGCTGGTTTGAACATGATTTCACGGTCTCAAATGTTCCAACAGAAATTTCATCACTCTTGTGTTGGAGTTTTGCATCAAATACCAACATTTTTGTGGATTTTAGTTGTTCATCTAACTCTGCTAATCTTTGGCTTAGTTTAGCTTTGATTTGACTTTCTGTTTCTTCTAATGAAACAAGTTTTGACTTGTATTTTTCATGAATGATTTCTGCATCTTCTTTCATGTCATCATTTTCTGAAACAATATCAATCAAGGCCTTTAGACGACGTAGAGTTAGTTGTTTTTCACGAATGAGTCTTTGAGAGTCTAGTCTCCATTTTGGAATGAAAATAACAACATCGCTTTGAACTACTAGTTGCTCATATTGGATTTGCTGTAATCCTTGAGAACCGCAGTCAATGCCAACGGATTGTATGCTTCCGTCGATGTCAGTTATTGTTCCAACGACTTTACCCATGAATGTACCGTACATGTCTTTGACGTTCTTACCGATAATTTCGATATCGTCGTGGGTCATGGGTGATAATTTTGAGATTTGTATAACCGACAAAGTGTAAGTAATGTTTTTTGTTTTAGTAAGATTATTTTTACTAACTCAAAATCTACTAATTTTTAGCAATTTTAAAATTTAGAGGCATGGTAATACGCTCATGATTCAAAGAGAAGAACTTGAACAGATTTTGAATTTTGTTGCAAACAGATGGATAGAAGTCACAAAAGACCCAAACAGTAAAACTTTGGAAAATTTACCAAGTGACTTTTGGATGAACTCAGTTGGAGGCAAAACTGCCAACAAAGGATATTGGGTAACATCATTGATGTATACAGAAAATGAAGCTGATGCAGAAGCTTTCAAAGAAGTCTTGCTAAGATGGCAATCAAAAGGAAACAACAAAGACAAAGGTCCCGATCTAATTCAAATTGGAAAAAAGAAATAGACTATTAATAATTGGAATGCTGCACACAGATATTGTCAGAGTTTTCAATTAAAGAAAAAAAAATTCTATCAGATCACTTTTCAAATACTGACGGGAATGTATTTGCAATAATTACACCTAGACAAGTTGATCGCGGAGCTTTGATGTCAAGATATAGTAGAACAGACAAAAGCATGAGACGAATTTTTCTTGATGAATTTTTAAAAAATAAGAATCGAGGAGAAGAATTCTATAACAGAGTTCTTTTAGAATATGGAGACGACTCTGTAGCTGAGTTAGGGGAAGCACAAATTGCAATAGAAGGCTTGTCAAACATTGCTGTAAAAAAAATTGAAGACAGAAGAATTGGATTATCGTATTTAGAAAAATCATCAAGATATGTTGCATGGAATAAAAAAGAAAAAGGAAAGTACAGATTTTACAGGGATCCTCAAATTATGAAATCAAAATTTGCAGACATGTATGAAGAGACATGTAATTTTTCATTTGATGTTTATTCAAAAAATATTGAACCAATGATAAATTATGTCAGAGAAAAATATCCAATTGAGAAATACAATTTCAAAGATTCAACAGATGGAAAAGAAAAAACATTTTCCAAATTAAAAAATGAAATAGATATCAAATCTGCAAACATGATTTACAAGGGTTCAACAAAAGCAAAAGCATTAGACATACTCAGAGGCTTATTGCCAGCATCAACTTTGACAAATGTTGGAATCACAGGAAATGGGAGAGCTTTTGAATATTTGCTTACAGTTTTAGGGTCATCAGAACTCAAAGAAGAGCAAGATTTAGCCTCAAAAATCAAAAAAGAGCTTGATACAACAATCAAATCATTTGTACGAAGAGCAGACGACAAATATGGCAAAGCATTTCAAAAATATCTTAGAGACATTAAAAATAAATCAAAATTAATAACTGCAAAAGAAATTAAATCAAAAAAATCTATTGGGGTAACCACAAAGCTTGTAGATTATGAAGTTGAAAAATCTGCTATTGATAAAATTATCACTAGTATAATGTATGAGCATTCACCAAGTACATCATATCAAAACATTATGAATCAGGTAAAAAAATTATCAAAAGAAAAAAAAATAAAAATAATTAATGAATTTTCAAAACTTCGAACTAATAGACGACATAGACCCCCAAGGGCTTTTGAAAATGTGTATTATACATTTGATTTATGCAATAACTTTGGAATGTTTAGAGACTTCCACAGGCATAGAGCACTTACTTTACAAAGACAGCTACTTACAACTGATCATGGTTTCAGTATACCAATTGAAATTAAAATTTTAGGAATTGAAAAAGACTTTAAGGATTGTATGAACAAAACAAAAGAAACATTTGATAAAATTAGAAAAAAATATCCTGTACAAGGACAATATGTAGTGAACTTTGCATACAACTATCCATATTTTATGAAATTTAATTTAAGAGAAGCATGCCATCTCATTGAATTAAGAACAGTTCCTCAAGGGCATGTGGATTATAGAAAAGTGGCACAACAGATGTTTAAAGAGATAAACAAAGTTCATCCTAGCTTAAGTAAAATTATGAAATTTGTGGATTTAAAAGAATATGATCTAGAACGATTTGAGTCAGAAAAGAGAACTGAAGAAAAGAGAAAAAAACTAAAATAACAAATATTCTAATATTCAAAAAATCAAAATATCCCATGACAGAAAAAATTAGAAAAACTCCTGAAGAGTGGAAGAAAGAACTAACTCCTGATCAATATGAGATTTGCATTAATCACGGAACAGAACCTCCATTTTCTGGAAAATATAATCATAGTAAACTCGAGGGAAATTACAAGTGCTCATGTTGTGGAGAGGAACTTTTTTCATCAGAAACAAAGTTTGATTCAGGTTCAGGGTGGCCAAGTTTTTGGAAACCAATTGATGATGAGAAAATAGAGTATATCTCAGATACATCATATGGAATGGTACGGACAGAAGTAAATTGCAATAAATGTGGCGCACATTTAGGTCATGTATTTGATGATGGGCCAAAGCCTACAAACATGAGATACTGTATCAATTCTATTTCATTACAACACGAAAAAGATGATGATGAATCATAGTTTTCATAACAAAACGTTTTTAGAAAACACAGTGAATGGTAAGAAAATCAATGAGAGATGAAATGAGTTGAGAATAATATTATGTGGATTTGGTGTTGTTGGCCAAAGTTTAGTCAAATTATTTGAATCAAGAGCAGAGGATCTGTATGCAAAGTATGGACTAAAGCCAAGAGTGGTAGGTGTGTTTGATAGTAAAGGAAGTGCAGTAGATCCATCAGGATTAGAATTCAACAAACTAGTTGAAGTAAAGAAAAAGTTTGGCACTGTAAAAAATTATTCAAATACAAAAAATTCAATGTCAGGAGTTGATATGTTAAAAAATGTTGAAGCAGATGTATTAATTGAAACTACTGCAAGTAATTACAAAGATGCGGAGCCTGGAATGACTCACATTATTACGGCTATGAAAAAAGGTATGCATGTAATTTCAGTAAACAAAGGTCCACTTGCATTAGCATTTCCTTCACTAATGGAACTTGCTACATATAATCAGGTGATGTTCAAGTTTAGTGGAACCGTAGGAGGTGGAACTCCAATTCTTGATTATGCAAAAAATAGTCTCAGTGGAGAAAGGATTACATCATTTGCAGGAATTCTCAATGGAACAACAAACTATATTTTGACTAACATGGCTGCAGGATTATCATTTGAAGAGGCACTAAAAGACGCAAAAGACAAGGGGTACGTAGAAGCCGATGAATCTTTAGATTTAGATGGATTAGATGCTGCCGCTAAACTAGTAATTCTAGCAAATTGGGTTATGGGAATGAAAGTCACAATGCCAGATATCAAATGTACAGGAATACGAAACGTAACTACAGAAGATATCAAAAAAGCAGCTAAGAATAATTGTGCAGTGAAATTAATTGCCTCATGCAATAAGGATCTTGTAGTTGGTCCTAAAGAAGTATCAAATGACGACCCCCTATGTGTCAATGGGACACTAAATGCAATTGCTTTTACATCAGAGCATTCGGGGACTCAAACAATCATAGGAAGAGGTGCAGGAGGTATGGAAACTGCCAGTTCCATTCTAAGAGATTTGCTTGATATCAGACAAGAGATAGCAAGAACTTGAAGTCCAATTTAATTTCAAAGAGTGAGACATCTACACTCTTAAAAACAGTCTCAGAAAAATGGGGAATTGAATTTCCAAAAATAAAAAATCTCAAAGTTCATCAAATTACAGATGATGCACAAATGATTACAGGAAATGGCATAAAGATACTGAAAGTCAACAATGATTATCTGCCATTTTTATCAGATACAGAGATCTTAGAGAAATTTCCCAATGTCATGGTAGACATGGGTGCTGTCAAATTTATGTGCAAAGGGGCAAATGTAATGAGACCAGGAATAAAGAAATTTTCAGAATTTCAAAAAGACAAACTCGTTTGTGTAATTGAAGAATCTCAACACAAGTTTCTAGCTGTTGGAAAAGCAATGGTATCTAGTTCTGAATTAGAAAAAATGGATAAAGGAGAAGTTATAAAAAATATGCATTACATCTCTGACAAATTCTGGGAAATAGGAAAAACAATTTACGATTGAGAGTTTAATTTACGAACAAATTTTTTTAAATTTTTGATATGGGTTCCTTCCCAGTAGATTTGATTGCAGTTATCGCATTTCCAAAATTTTTCATTAAATTCTAAGACTCCTTGAGGAATTTTACCTTCAATCTCAGATTTGCTAATTGAAGAAGTTATAGAATTGCATTTTGTGCATCTAGCAGTATCCCCTGAAATCTCACTTAATTTCAATTTAGTATTATGAAGAATTTCTAAAAATTGATCAACTTCGTTATTCGTTGTAAGATAGATTGAAGAAACACCATCCTTTTTTGCTTTATCATATAGAAGACGATCTCTTGAAATAATTGTTCTGTTTTCATTCTTAGCTTTTTCTATTAACGCTGAATCATCAATGTCTGAAAAATATTCAGAATCATATCCAAATAGTCTTAATTTTTTTGCAATATTACCAAGCATGGCATCAATAAGAAACAACATGGATTAATTGAAAATCTAGTTCTTTAGTTCTTCTGTATATTCTTCTGTTCCTTCGCTAGTTATCACAAGAACATCTATACCATCGCCACTTGCAGAATCTCTCATAGATGCTGAACGGATTGCGCGTTTGGCTAAATCAATTGCTTCGTCTTTAGTCATACCTTTCTTGAATTGAGGGTCTAAGACTCCTAATGCCATTTCAGCACCAGTTCCTACTGCCGCATATTCATCAGGAAGGACTGAACCTAAGGGATCAAGTGTGTACATAATTGGCTTATCAACAACACCGCCAACAATTACCTGAGTCAATAGTGGAAAGTATCTTCTTTCATACATCATATTTGACATCATTTTTGCTACAGTGTTTGGAGGAATGTCTCTTTTTAGCTCCATTTTTCTAATTTTTGCAAGTGCTGCAATTTGCAAGGTTAGAATCTGCATATCTGCTACAAGACCAGCACAAGTTGCCCCTACTTTAGGGGTAATAGGAAATGTCTTTTTTGTAGATTTGCTTACCAAAAAGTTTCCAAATGCGATCCTCTTTTCGCTTGCAAAGACCACGCCTCCATCAAAAGTAATTCCAACAGCTGTTGCTCCTGGCATGTACATTGACATATTTCAAATAATTTTGCCGCATAATAAAGGGCTTTCTACATTACTGGTCGAAAATATGAGCAAAATAATTATACTAAAAATTCATGGTAGGTCTAATGACAACTGCTGAGATAAAAGAAAAAATTCTAAACGATGTTGTTTTCATGGGTTTAAGATCCTCAATTGGAGTTATTTTCATTCTTCACGGAATGCAAAAATTTAATCCAGGATTTGCAAATTTTTTGGGAAACATAGGACTTCCACCTGAGATGCAAATACCAATTGCATTAGCTGAATTAGTTCCTGGAATATTATTAATTATTGGGGTTCTCAGTAGATTCTCAGCTGCGCTATTAGCAATAATAATGGTAGGAGCAATTTTCCATGTAAAAGGAGCTCAAAGCATTACAGGGGATAAAGGGGTAGAAATTGATTTGATTTTGCTTGCCTCAGTATTAGTGGTTATGATTGCAGGGCCCGGAAGAATTTCACTTTCACAAGCAATCAAGAAAATTCCTAGATGTCTTCACTAATTTTTTCCAAAGTTTTCCATAATAAAACAAATACACTTTGTAGTCTTCTTTAACAAGTCAATTCTAGCAAATTCGTTTGGCGAATGTATTCTAGAAAACATGTATGTGCTACCTATTGAGATACATGGAGCCTTTAGGATATCAACAAAAGGATACATTGGACCAGTTCCTGCATTAGATACATTAAGAATTGATTTTCCATATGATTTATCAGCTGCATTTTTTACCTGAGACACAAATGGTTCCGAAGAATTTGTTCGAGCAGCTGCTTCTCCATGAAACACCTTGATTTTAACATCGGCAAATCCTTTTGATTTAAGATGTTTTTTTAATCTAGCAACTTGTTTTTTGGGATCCATTTTTGGAATTAATCTAAAATCAATCTTAACCAATGCTTTTCCAGGTAGAACAGTTTTTGCACCATCCCCCGTATATCCAGAAACAAAACCTGCAATATTACATGTGGCATTACCAACTAGAGCTTTTTTTGCTTCAATGCCTTTTTTGTTTCCAACAAAAGAGGTAACACCAAATTCTTTTTTGAATGTCTTTTCATCAAATGGTTCATTTTTTATCAATTCAAGATCCTTTTTTGATAAAGGAGTAACTTCTTTGTACCAATCTTTGATCAGAATTTTCCCTTCAGAATCACGAAGTGTTTTTACTGCTTCAATTAATCTCCATGCTGGGTTTTTTATCAAAACAGCGAGGCTAGAATGTGCGTCTCTGATTGATTCGTTAACAGATAATTCTACAAACAGTAATCCTTTCATTCCAAGCCCAATTATGGGTCTGTTTTTTGCATCAACGTATCCAAATTCCCAGATCACACCATCATTGGCAAATTTCTTTTTGTATTTTTTGAGATAGTCTTCGATGTGAGCACTGCCAGTTTCTTCCTCACCTTCAATTACAAATTTTATGTTGCATGGAACATCACCGGTGGATTTCAGATAGGCATCAACTGCCTTAATTCTTGTGATTAATTCTCCCTTATCATCTGTCGCACCCCTACCAAAAATTTTGTTTCCTTTTCGTCTTCCACTAAACGGAGTGTCATCCCACAAATCAAAAGGCTCTGCGGGTTGCACATCATAGTGATTGTAGAACATCAAAGTTTTAGAAGGATTTTGTTTTGATTTAATTTCACCATAAACAATTGGAGCAACTCCTTTTTTTAATCGTAGAATTTCAGATTTTATTCCAGATTTTCTTAATAATTTCTGTACAATCTTTGCACATTCCTCAATTCCTTCATTTTTGGCAGAAACACTAGGTTGCCTAATCAAAGTTTGTAGGTCTGAAATTAGACTGTTCATGTGTGTATCTACGTACTTGATAGTTTTCACGTTAGTCACACAATTTTATCAAAGGGTTTCATTACAGTTGAAATTTCATCTAAAAGATCCATTGAAGTCATATGCAATCCTAATTTCTTTTGGGTAGCTTTTCCTGCAAGTCCATTAATGAAGGTAGCAGCTGAAGCTGATTCCAGAGTATTACGATTCTTAGACAGTAATCCTGCAACCAGTCCTGAAAGAACATCACCGGTTCCACCAACTGTCATGCCAGGAGTTTTTTTCTCAAAAAGATAGGTAGTAGTACCATCAGAGATAACATCAGTTGCACCCTTAAGCAAAACTGTGATGCCATGTTTTTTCGCATATTTTTCTACTAGTTTGATTCGTTCGTTTTTTGAATTAGAAGGAGATTCACCAAACAATCGCTTGAATTCTCCTGCATGTGGAGTCACTACCACATTTTTGTTTGCTAATAATGGTAAAACTTCAGGAATTAATGCACTTGCATCTAAAGACAATCTAACATCTCTGTCTAAGAGGGATTTAACAAGATGTAATAACGCATTCTTTTCTTGAACTGCCAAACCCATTCCAATTGTAGCAGAATCCAAATTGCGTGGCAGTGCGCCAAGAAGTTTGTTGACAGCACCACGCGTAAGTTTTTGATCAACTAATGGAATCACAATAAGATTGGGTGAAATTGAGCGTGTTGGAGGAACATTGATCTTCGGAACAGAGGTGTAAACAAGATCAGTACCGCATCTTAATGCTGCAATTGAAGACAAAATTGGGGCACCATGATAGATGTAGCTACCGCCAACCACCAAAACAGTACCATTATCGCCTTTTCTGGATTTAGCTTTTCTTGCAGGGATGAATTTCTTTACAATTGATACTGTAAGATTTTTTCGTGCCAATACAATATACTCTAAAAAATAGAAGAATAAATCTTGTTTTGATGAATATTGAGCCTATTTCTTTGTAGATTTCTTTGGGGTTTTCTTGGCAGTTTTCTTTGTTTTTGATTTTGTAGTTTTCTTTGATTCTCTACCAAAAAACGCCTTTCTTGCATAACAAAGATAGGTAGTATGACCAATACCCTGGAAAGAATGTCTAGTTTTGCCTTCTCTTGCTTCAATTGTTCGAATGATGTGCTCAGTTGATTCAATGTCAGTAAATTCATTTTCAACCAAAGCCATAGTCAATTTTTCTAATTGGTTCATAGTTGGGCAAATTGCAAAAATTGAACCGCTGCCTTTTAGCATCTGACGAACTTGGGGAATAACTATCCAAGGATCACCTAAATCAATCAAGGCGACATCCATGTCATTTAGTGAAAGTTTTTTGGCAGTTTTTAAATCCAAATTATATTGTGTAACGTATTTTGAAACACCAACTTTTTTGATATTTTTTTCTGCAATTTTCATAAATTCTTTGTCAACATCAAAAGTGTAAACATGCCCACGTGGTTTCACAATGCCAGCAACAAAAGAAGTAAGAGAGCCACTTCCAGTTCCAATTTCTAAAATCTTTTGGCCACTTTGAATCCCCGCTCTCGCAACAATATAGCCAAGATCTTTAGGATACACAATCTGGGTCCCATGCTGAATTTTCATTACATAATCATACATGGTGGGCTCCAAAAGATAGACATACTTGTCTTTGTTTGTAGTTAATTTAGAACCGTATTCTTTTCCAATTGCATCAGAATGTTTGATAACGCCAATATGAGTATGAAGAGAGTCTTTTTTTGAAATTTTTACCAGCCATTTTTTTGAAGAATTATAATAAAACAATACAGGAGAATTCTGTTTTATTTTGGCCATGGATAATTCGTGGAAATTTTAGATAAGAATCTACTGGTTTATCTTGACCTTTTAACAAATAGTTGATATAGTGACTTAGGCAGTGTTTGCCTATAAGTTCACTAAAGCAAAAAGAGTGCATGATAGTTAATTTAGATACTGGAATTAGGACTCAACGAGCCTACAAACTGTTTGAAAGTGCCATACATTCACCTAGAACTTTGATACATTATGATAGAGATTTGACAAGATTTATGGATTATGCAGAAACAGAAAGTGAAGTTTTAGGAATTGGAATAGCTCTAATCATTTTGAATTTAGGTATCTATGTAGGAATACCTGTATTTGCAATTATGAGATTTAGATTCTAAATTCTTAAGTGCAAAATTCTCAGAATAAATTTATGAGCTTTAGGGCAAGTGTGTTCTCAAAAAAAGAGATGGCTATAATTTTAGGAATCTCACTTGCTGCATCATTGGTTTTGTATGCTTTGTATGTTGTTAGGTAATCTGTCAATTTGGAATAAACATAGGCAATATTGTTAAAAATGAAGTAGGGTAGATTGTAATCATGGCAAAAAATGAAATCCAAGAACTAAGAGCAAGATTAAACAAAATGCACAAAGCTGGCATGAGAGAATTAACCAAAACAAAAGACCAAATCGCAAAATTAGAAAAGCGTGCAAAAGATGGCGATAAAATCAATGCCACTTACAAAAGAAGAATTGAAGCCTTAGAAAAACAAGTCAAAAATCTAAAGAAAAAGAAATCTTAGATTCTAAACTCTTAATCGTAAATTATCTCAACTGTAGGTACTTTAATCTCTGCAGTTGGTTTTGATTCTATATCCTCTGAATCTGCTTCACAAGCCATTTCTATCATATCTCTGAGAAATTCTGATTGACATTTTCCTTCTTCATTACAAATCTCTACAAATCGATTGTGTAATTTGCTGTCTAATTTGGTAGATACTGTCTTCATAGATATCTAATAGACATAGTTGATCTTTAAGATTGTGGTAAACCCCGAATAGACTTGGGTAGACTTGCAATTGATTTGTTGTTAAATCTGCTTAGCTAACCTACTGATTCCAATCTATCCCAGTTAATTTTTAGCAATATTGGTAATTCCCAAAAAGGGAGAAGAGAAGTGAGTTTCAGCAGGTTGGACACATCTGATTTTTTACTCTACTTTTGAGTACTCACCTCTCCCAAATCTAATCTGTTTTATCTGATGCTAGATTAGCCTTGGGAGTTTAACTAAATTCTTTATCCTATTCTTCATCATCATCGTCATCATCATCGTATAGTCTTTGTTTTTTCTTTGGCACTCTCAATACACCTCCTCTTAGAATCATCTAAGTAAAAATTTAGAATGGAAAAAATTCCCATTCTAAACTAATCCTCCTAACATGATTCTGTAGAAGGTAATTTCTTTTTGGCGTAGTTGCTGTTGATTTTTGTTCAAGTTTGAATTACTATCAAGTAATTGATTGAATTTGTCAAGTGCTTCATGTCTTTCAATTATTTCTGCACCCAGTGTTTTGCTATCTTTTGCTTTCATTACTGCTCCATATGATGAGCAATCACCTTTTTTGACAATCTTATTCACACCCAAATGTTTTTCTGCCATATCTGATTTGAGAATGACTGATGCAACTGCCATGTGATGATCTGTTGCGCAAGCCTTTACCAAGTAAATCCAAAAACCTTGTTTTCCCTTGTATGGTTCTACTTTTACCTTAGTAAGATAATTGTCTAATGAACCATCATGACCATAATTTATTACTGCATTACCAGGTTGGTATACTGAAAACAAAAGACTAGAAATAATTACAGTAGCCATTATTTTCATTATAGTTTTCGTTGTATTTCCTTTAGGATTTGTTAATGGAATAAATCTTGTTTTGGATTTTACGCACTCAAGTTTTTGGTGTTTTAAAATTTTTATGATTGTCATTTAAAACTCATCCATGATTGTCCAAGATAATCCCTGAAATTCTTCCCAAGAGTTTCTAAGAATATTTCCTATAGCTGAAAGTTTTTCCCCTTCTTGTACTGGTATGCTTTCAACCAGACTTTTTACTGGAGGAGGGTGCCCATCCTTGATTAGGACAAGATTTACTGTCATAGCAAATGGCATAACATGAAATTTGTTATTAAACAAGGCAGAAAATTCATAAAATAATTTTCTGTGAATCTAGTTGCATTGATACGCATAAATACTCAATTATTTTTATGCCTGTATGGGAGTTTCTAATCATACACTTACTGCACTAAAAATTTTTTCTCCAACTTCACTTATAGATGGAAATCTGGAATTTATGGAAATGATGAGATATGACATCAAACAATTTCGAGCAGACCCAATAATTGAAAAAGATGAACTGTTTGAAATGATCAAGCAGAAGAAAAGAAAATTCCCTAAAGACCTCAAAAAGCAATTTTCTGAATTTTTGGAAAAATTAGATTCTGCATTATTCCTTAAAAATTCAGATAATGATGTTACTGAAGTCAACTGGAAGAGAATTGATAATTTTTGTAATTTAATGAGATATTCTGAAAGAAGTAATGAAAGAAAAATTAGGTGGGAATTGTACAATCAATATGCTCATGGAAAACAAATCATCTCTGTAAAGGATGTCTCTACAAATCTTCAAGATTTTAAAATTAAAAATATTGAAAGTTTAATCAAAAAAATCTTAAAAGATGAAGCAAAATCGGGGTTTGATTCAAGTTTCGATGGGAAGAAGATTACCATTAACCATTTTATAGGAGATAAAATTGTTGCACATTACTTTGTTGATGCTCTTGAAGAACCTTTGAGACGTTCTAGAGGAGAATTAGAAGAATCAATTCTTGATTTAATTGATGAAGGTTCATATTCAAATCAAGAAATTTCAAAAATTCTTCAAGTTGATGACACAATGGTATCAAAAAGCATGAATAAGCTTAAAGAAAAAAATAAAATTGTTCTATCAAGTTTTGGACAACGAGGAACTAGATACTTTACAACAAATTGTGATAACTGTCCATTTGGCACAACCAAAGATTCATGCAAAAAGGAATCACTTTCATTCATCATTAATTCATTTCATAATGATTTTGGTATTGACTTGACAATTGATGAATTAAATGATATTGAATCAAATCAAGCACTATTAAAGATGAAAAGGATTATCATTAATGCAAAAAAAGACAAAACCACAAAAATGGAGCAAAATCTGGGTACAAATCTAGATAAATTACTAGGAAGAGTAGTTGAAAATTCATTGGAGTTGAGTGTACCCAAAAAATCTGCTAAAATTCCTCAAATCAAGGTAAAAATCAAATCTGAGATTTCCAATTTGCCTTTATTGTATCAGTTAGGACTTTCCAAAGGTGCAAAAAGTGGAGTACAGTTAGTCGATAGAATTCTAAAGCATGCTATGTCTTCAGTTAAAGATGAAGACCGATTAAGTATCAAAAAGCACGCAAACGAAGAGGTCAAAAAATTCCTTGATGAAATTGGAATTTAATCTGTTTTAGTCATAATTCTTGCTTTCAGGGCTTTTAGATAAGCAGTGAATTTTGCTTCTAGCAAATACAAAAAATCCTATTTTTCTCTAATGTGTGTGTCAAAAATCACACACTTTGCCTTAATAACTGAAATTTTCAATCCTTAATGGAGTATGAAAGCAAGTAACAGAATTTTGCATCACTTAGGCATAGTAGACCCTGATAATGACTATCTCGATTTAGACCAATTCGAATACTAGGCATGAAATGCAATATTTGTCACAATAATTATGATGTGGAAAGCCCAGTTCACAAAGTGTGTAACCTATGTTATGGCAATAAACCAATGTTTGAAAAATATCTAGAATCGCTCCACTTTAATGAGTAATAATTGATTATTATCTACTGATTCTCTTCACAGCCACAATGAATACATCTTTTTGCAGAAAGAATCTCAAACCAAGCAAAATTGTGAACAAATCCTTCTTTACAACTCATAGGATTCTTAGTTAGATTATAGGAAATTCAAGGGTTCTTGTCAAAAACTGTCTCGATCTAAATCTACTTTCTAAACATCATCCATATTCTTGAACCAACAAAAATACCCACAGCCAGAACTATCAAAACTGGGACAATAAACTGACCCTCATCCATATTTAGAAATAATTTTGATCAAAGTTAACAGTTTCCAGAATAGTATTTTAATGCCAACAAATCCATTATTGTAAATTGGCAGAATTCAAACTTCAAGGATCGGGAGGATATGTCATAGCAGACTTGACTGAAGAGCAAGCAAAAAAAGCAGATTTGGGTGTTGGGAAATTATTTTTGGCACCAATTGGAAAGTTAGAATCTGAAAAAATGTTCAAGCATTACTGTAATAACTGTGAAACTGAATTTGCAAATCCACCAAAGATTCAGCTTGAAGAAAACACAAATGAAGAAGTTGCAGACAATTTGATTCTAGTCGAAAGAGGGCAGTACACTTGTGAAAAATGCAACTCAATTATTGGAGAATATCGAGTCTTTCAAAAGAAAGATGAATCAGCAGATGTTGGTAACGCTAGACCTTCACAGTAAACGAATTGTTTTCTTAGTGATTCTTTAATTTTATTCATTTTTCATTAATGATGAGACTTTCTCTAAACAGGATTCGCACAAATGTAAGTGTTCAAATTTTCTAGTTTGGGCCCTCTTTAGGCATATGTGGCAAATCCATTTTGTCATTATCAGATTATCATGGCACAAAAGATTCTTGAATCAGTTAGAAAATTTTACTATACTAAAGCCTAAAAAAGAACACCTTGAAAAAAGGATTGGTTTACACACAAAATAGTGTTTAGTGAGGGCTACTCACAGATAAAACGGGTTTTCATGATTACAGTCATTTATTTTCAATGTCTATCATTAGAACTGGGCAAGATGTGTTTTCAAGAACTTTTCTAGAAACACTTCCTAATTTCAATAAGCTTTTGATTCCTTTGAGTTTTCTTCTCTTTGCCATAACAATTAATTCGATTTTTTGATTCTTTACAATTTTTATGATTTGATCATGTGCATCCCCTGACGCTATTTTTGCATAGGAAGAAATTCCTTCTTTTTCACATAATCTAACTTTTTTTGACATTTCATCATGCATCTTGTCTGCAATAGATTGTGAAACTTCTCTTAATTGTCGTTGGATTGAGGTCATTTCTGAGCTGTGCAATGCAAGAAGTGGGACATGGGGCATATCTTCTACAACATGTAAAATAATGATTTTTGAAGAGTTTGATTTTGCGATATGAATTGCATGTTTTAGTGCTTTATCACCACCAGGAGTACCTGCATGTGGAACTAAAATTGTTTTATACATATTCTGTAAGATTATCTTTGATATTTAAAATTGCAAATCCCTGTTTGCTTTCGATTATTGAATCTTTGATTTAAATTTCCTTTCCACAGTGAGGGCATGTTTTAATTGCTTGAGATTTTATGCCACTAGACTAGAACTGGTAAAAAGTGATCTACCTTTCAAAAAAAGTTAACTCATCATCTACTCAATGGATAAAAACAGTTCACTTTTCCACTATAAGACATGGTATCTTTTTGAGAATTCAGTATGGCTAAAAAAGCCCAATCAAAAAAGGCCCCTGCAAAGAGAAAGGCCTCCAAGAAAGCAGCCCCAAAATCAAAGACTGCATCTAAATCAAAAGGAAAGAAATGATAAATGCCATTCAATCCTATTCTAGAATTATTTGTTGGCCATTATCTAGAAAATGAAGATTTTAGAGATTAAGTCAATCTCTTTCTTTTTTTATTTTAACTTGATTTTTTTAAATTGATAAATTAGATGGGATCAATTTCTGAAAAGTCAATTTATTCACAAAGTTAATTTACTAGAACATTTCCCTGATTTTTTGTGGTAGGCGTTTGCCAAAAATGCCATTGTTCTGGAATAGAGATAGTGAAAACTCCAGTTTTGATAAGTGAAGTAGGAGTTGTAGACTTGCCACTATGTGAAAGTTGTAGAGCAAGTAATTGCTAGAAACGGAGTGAGAAAACTGGATAACTGCAAGGTGTGTGGTAGAAAATTTTTTGACAATTCTGGCAACTATTGCTCTTATCAATGTGAGTTTATTGCATCATCTACAAAAAAGAAATTTTACAACAAAAAGGACTTAAGATAATGAGTGGATTTCTAGGAGACAAATCAGAAAGGATTGTACATCATTTAGCAAACAAAAAGCCGGAGTGTGATATTTACAATATAAAAATTAAAGATCGGGAATATTTTTCACCTGACACTCTAGAGAATGCAAAGTCTAAAGAATATGTCTCCTGTAAATTTTGTATAAACTAATTTCTTATCCAGTAGAATTCATCTAGCCAGAGGTCAAAGTTTTGTGTTCAGATATTGCACATACTGCATATTACATTCTATCAGGGGCAATTATACCAAGTAGATTAAGTGATTTTTCAATTGTAATCTTAAATGAATTAACCAAGCATAAACGTGCATCCTCTAGTTTTTCATCGCCTAGATCAAGAACATGAACATGCTCATAAAATGAATTAAAAGATACAGCTAAATCATGGCAGTATCTAGCAATTACTTTTGGAGACAGATTATTTGCTGAATCACGTACTTGTAAATCAAAGAGACCAATTAATTTTATCAAGTTTAACTCTGAATTCTCCTTTAACAAAGAAAAATCTACATCAATTGACGGAGTACGTCCAGATTTTTCTATTATTCGTGAAGCCCTTGCATGAGTATATTGGATATATGGAGCAGTATCGCCCTCCAAACTCAAAGATTTTGTTAAATCAAATGCAATGATTTTATCAAGATCTTGCTTTATCATCTCATAGCGTAAAGTTCCAACTGACACATTATGAGCAATTTTTTGGATTTCAGAGATATCCATCTCAGGATTTCTTTTCTGGGTTTCTTCAATTGTTTTTTCTTTTAATTTATCATATACAGTATCAGCATTAACATAGAGTCCTTTTCTTCCGGACATTTGTGCTTGTTTTCCTTCTGTATCCATACCAAGAATTTTTGCAGTATCAGAACTCAGAGTCACAGATTCGTATCCGAGATGAACATAAGTATCAGGATTTGATTTGAATTTACCCATTAGTGATGTGATAATTTTTTGTAATCTTGCTTGACGAGAATCAATTACAGTGATTACTTTTTCTCCAACAAAATTTTGTGACGGATAACTAGTTTCATGTAAAGTGGTTTGCCATAAAGTACGAGTGGGTTGTTCTTTTTCATATTTTTCATAATTGAAAGGATCCTTTAGCAAACCAAGTTTCCAGGCTGCATATGGGATATCTTTTGCAATGTATGTTGCAGTGCCGTTACTGCGAACAATTACTTTATCCTCTTCTTTTCCTTCTCCACGAATAACCCAGCATCCAGCATTTTTACCCTCATTTTCAAGCTCAATTAGATTCATTTCTTTGATTTTTTCAAAAATTTCATTCCACAATCCTGAACGAATTATTTGAGATTCAAAATTAAGGCAATCATAAAAAACAGACAGATTCCAACATGTTTCTAATTGATTTTCCAATACACGACGAGTAATTTTGTCAGCAAATTTTGCAGTTTCTGAATGACCATCCTCTAATTCTTTGAGAACATTTTTTCTTATTTCATCAAGACTAGAATCTGATTCATATTTTTCAGTAGTTTTGACATATACGTCATCACCGCAATAATGATCAAATTTTTTTCCTTCAGGGGGTTCTTGATTAAATCCTAAATGTTTGAATCCAACAAGTATATCTGCAACTTGCAATCCTGAATCATCAACATAATTTAGGATGCTAACTTTGTAATTTACTTTTTCTAAAATTCTAGCTACAATATCCCCAATAATGATATTTCTAATATGTCCTATGTGAAGAGCTTTGTTTGGGTTAACACTTGTATGCTCAACTACAATCGAAGAATTTTTTCCAATATCAACATCACCAAACTCAGGAAGATGTGATTCAGAGAGAATCAACTGACTAAGTTTATCCCAATCTGCAAAAAAATTCAGATTTCCCGATGGATGAGCTTCGGATTTTAATACAAGAGTATGAGAACAATTCTGATATTTTTCTGATAGCATCTGAGCAATTTCTTTTGGACTTTTTTTGAGTTGTTGTGCAAGTAAGAATGAAACATTGGAGCTTGCATCACCAAAACCAGGTTTTGAAGGTTCAACAGAGAATTCTAAATCAGCAATTGAAAGATCGCTGAGAACTTTGTTTAGATTATTTTCAATTTCATCAATAATTGATTTGAAAGTCATCTATAACTCAGATAATTTAGGTGCTAATTTATCTAATGCCTCAAGAACGCCATCGCCTGCCAATGCATCTACGGTCATTGTAGCCTCAGATTTTACTTCATCAGATGCATTACCTAAGGCAATACTGGTTTTTGCTACTTTGAATAATGGGATATCAGTTGCACTATCACCAATTGCAATTACGTCATCACGTGAAATAGAGAATTTCTTCATGATTTCTCTGAATCCAGCACCTTTATCGATTCCTGAAGAGTTGACATGGTAAGCATATTGGCTATCAGATAGCACTACATCAAGATTATTTTCTGAAAATACCTTTCGTGCAAGGTCTAAATCAAAAGTTCGCTCCAAGACAACTTCCGTCATTCTAGGAAAAACAGGTTTTTCTTTCACATTATCTATGCTTTTTTTAAGAACATCTAATGCGTTTTTACATTCTTCAATTTTTCCTAACAAGATATGCTCATGAGAGCCATNNCACCATTTTCACCAACAGAAATTTTTGTAGTACCACCAAATATTGATAACAAAAAACCTTCTACTGAGGAACGACCTGTTACAAAAATCACATCGTGGCCCATGTTAGTTAGGCGCCTTAATGACTCCAAAGCATCCAAGTGGATTCTTCCTCCTCCATTTTCAGTAATTGTGCCATCAATATCTACTGCAAATGTTCTCTTTTTCATAGAAACTGTTTTGTAAACCGAATAATATTTGCTACGCAAGATGGCAAAGAAAGGAATTATTGAAGAGATTTTCAGCAAGGCACAATTTGCAGATGATCCAAATACATACAGAGTATTTTACAGAGATTTTGAAAGAATTGTTGAATGTTCATTGCCAGAATTTTTAATTGTGTCTGATGATTTTCAAACAATTCCAATTAGCAGAATAATCAAAATCATGAAAAGTAATACGGTTTTATTTGAAAAGGAGGGCAAAGGAGATGAATAGTATTGGGAATTCCTGAAAAAATTAAAGCCATTCAAGATGAGATGGCAAGAACACAGATTAACAAAGCGACAGAGCACCATCTTGGTTTACTAAAAGCAAAGATTGCAAAATTAAAAAGAGAGCAAGAAGAAAACATTGCCAAAAAATCAGGCATGAAATCAGATGGATTTGATGTCAGAAGAACTGGAGATGCAACAGTTGTCTTTATTGGATTACCAAGTGTTGGAAAATCAACTCTACTAAACAAATTGACTGGAGCAAAATCTGCAGTAGGGGCATTTCAGTTTACTACACTTACAGTTGTTCCAGGCATGATGGAATATCGAGGAGCAAAGATCCAGGCCTTAGATTTGCCAGGAATTATCAAAGGAGCTTCTACTGGAAAAGGATTAGGAAAGAGAATCTTATCAGTTGCAAGAACTGCAGATCTTGTATTACTTGTTTTAGATGTGTTCCAACCATATCATGAAAATGTGTTGATAAATGAACTAGGCAATATTGGAATCAGACTCAACCAATTACCACCTAACATAACAATTGAAAAAGCATCAATGGGAGGAATAGCAGTAGCACAGCAAGTAAAGCTAACAAAAATTACTGAAAAGCATCTCAAAGATATTTTGCATCTTTATGGAATTGTTAGTGCACGAGTTGTTATTAGAGAAGACATCACATCAGAACAGCTAGCTGATCATATTGCTGGAAACATTAGTTATTCAAAGGCAATTACAATTCTAAATAAAATTGATTTAGTTGATGAAAAATTTCTAAAAGATTTGAAAAAGAAATTGAAATCAGATGTAATTGAAGTTTCTGCAAATTCTGACATCAACATAGAACTTCTAAAAGAAAAAATCTATGAGAAATTAAAGTTTATCAGAATATACATGAGACCAAAAGGGGGAGAAACAGATTTCAAAGAACCCCTAATTATGAGAGAAGGAGATAGTGTTGAAGATGTGTGTAACAAACTTCATCGTAGAATGCGAAGAGAGTTCAGATATGGAATGGTTTGGGGTAAAAGTGTAAAGTTTGGAGGACAAAGAGTAGGTTTGAGTCATATTTTACAAGATGAAGATGTTTTAACAATAATCAAAACACGAGGAGCATAATTCAAACAAAAAATAAGAAAATGGATCAAGAATTTGAACACAGATGGTGCAAATATTGCATGACAAAAACAAAACAAGAACTAGTTTTTCTTCCAGAAATGGCAACATACAAGCGTAGAAGGAAGTACAAATGTACAATTTGTGGAAAAACTAGTTGGTTACAAGGCAAAAGACCATCTGCAGAAAGTGTTTACTGAAAATACACGATCAAAAGATATTTTTTGAAAAAAATTACTTCATTATTTGTTATCAGTTTGTGTAACTTTGTTTAGTTTAACCACTGAAAAATGATGAAAATGTCGATTGAGCAATGGCTACAAAAAGAAAAGCTGCTAAAAAGAAAGCAGCTCCTAAGAGAAAAGCAGCTAAACGAAGACGAAAGTAAATTAGTCTATAAATTAACAATCGTCATCTAGACGACGAATTGTTTTCCTTTTTCTAATTCTAGTTAGTGTTAACTGTAATCAAAATTAGTTTTGAGTGTATGTAATTTTTTAGAAATACAATTTGTTTTCAAACTAAAAAAAATTAAAAAAATAATTTAACATAACAAAAATTGTATTGCAGTGCAATGCATTATAGTACATGACAAAATTTTTTTTTGAAAAAACAACACTTTATCTAGTAGTTACTAAAAGCACAATATGAACATGTTAGAATTATACCTTATGTATCATGCTCAAAAAAAAATAATGTGAACAAAGTTGAAAGAAGCCATAACAAATGAACTAATGAAAAAATATGTTTCTGAAAATTCATTTTTAAACATCAACAACAGTCATAAGCAATATCCACAATACTCAGTAACAATTTCAGATAATTACCAAAATTTTTGTGTAGGAGTAGTTGACATCATAGGTTCTTCAATTACCGCTACAAAATTAAAGCAAAATCAAATTGGCAGTTATTATGAGATTTTTTTAAATTCCATGTCTAAAGTTTTATCTAGATTTGGAGGGGTAATAATAAAAAATATCGGAGATTGTCTTTTGTTTTTCTTTCCAGAATCAGGTTATCAGAACAGGAAATATGGTTTTGTTAGTTGCCTTGAATGTATTTTAGCGATGACAGAAGAGCAGGATGCAATTAAAGAAAAATTAGATAGTGAAAAATTACCTCCACTGAATTATCGTATTAGTGTAGATTATGGCAATGTTTTTGTGATGAAATCTAATGAAAATTCTATCGATTTAATTGGCACGCCAGTTAACATTTGTGCAAAAATTAATCATTATGCACCAGTAAATGGCATAGCAATGGGGGGAGACCTATTCCAACTAACAAAAAAGTTCAACGAATATGAATTTATTAAATTAGGAGGATTTCCAATCATAACTAAAAAAACATATCCGATTTATTCAATCAAGAGAAACGAAAAATAATTTTTCAATATTTTTAACTAAACATCTGCCCAGGAGGCTGGGTGTTTGTTCCTTTGATGGATTTTTTTTCTACTGAGAATTTTTTATCAGCAGGAATAATTGATAGTTTTACAGCTGTGCTAATTGCATAATGAGGGGTGCCATCAGGATTTTTGTAATTCGTTGCTTTGCCTACTCTATCCAAATCAACTTTAACTTTAACTACAGTTCCATCTTCTAATTCAAAAGATACAAAATCATTTTCTAATCTTTTGTAATCCAACATTTCAAATTCTATTTTGTTTGGTTTTTCACTCATGTTATTTACCTGCTTAACATAATTAGTAAAGATAGCTCATTAGTTTGATCTGTTCTTCAGTTGTGATGATATTTTTGTTAGTTAAAATTTCTAACAATTCCTTGAAAATTATTTTTTGTTCGGCTGACATTCCACCTGCGGGGCCTTTTTCGCCGGGTGGACCTGGAGGACCTCTTGGACCTGGAGGACCTATTGGACCTTGCTCACCTGCAGAACCTTGCTCACCTGCAGGACCTAATGGGCCGCTTGGACCACGTTCTCCCTGTGGACCCTGTATTCCTTGTGGACCTTGTGGACCTTTTTCTCCCGGTGGACCTGTTACTCCACGTTCACCCTGAGAACCTTGTGGACCTTGTGGACCTTTATCGCCTGGTGCCCCAATTGCACCTGTTGGACCTTTCTCACCAATTGGACCGGTAGGACCTTTTTCTCCTTTTTCACCTACAGGACCTGGAACTCCGGTTAGACCTTTTTCGCCAGCTGGACCTTGTGGACCTTGTGGACCTTTTTCTCCAACAGAACCTTCAGGACCTTTGTTACCTTTTTCACCAATTGGACCTGGTGGACCAGCAGGACCTTTTTCGCCGACAGGGCCTGTAACACCTTTTTCTCCTTTTTCACCAATTGAGCCACTAGGTCCTTGAAGACCTTTTTCTCCTTGTACACCAGCTTGACCAGTAGGTCCTTTTTCTCCAGGGGCTCCTTGAGGTCCTGTTAATCCTTTGTCTCCAGGTGGACCTTGTGGACCTTTTTCTCCTTTTTCACCGGGAGATCCTCTTAGTCCTGGAAGACCTTTGTCACCGGGAGGACCAGTAGGACCTTTTTCTCCGGGAGGACCAGTAGGACCTTTTAGTCCAGTTGCCCCTCTTTCGCCAATTGGACCGGTAGGACCTTTTTCTCCTTTATCGCCAGGAGGTCCAGAAATTCCTTTGTCTCCTTTATCGCCTTTATCTCCAGTAATTCCTTTATCTCCAGTAATTCCCTTTTCTCCAGGTGGACCTTTGTCACCTGGAGGACCCTTGTCACCTGGTGGACCAGGAATTCCATCTGGACCTTTATCACCTGGAGGACCTTGTTGACCGGTAGGACCTTTTTCGCCGGGTGGACCTTGTTGTCCTACAGAACCTTGAAGACCAGCAGAACTAGTTTTAGTTGAACGCTTAGGTTTTTGACTTTCAGTAATTGTTTCAGCTTGTGTTTTTTTTGGTTTTGCTAAGGGGACATCAAATACAGAATGTAACGAGGAGAAAAGATCAGTAACAACAATCCAAATCTTATCTAGATCTTCAATAGATTGTGGAAGTGGATTTTCAGAAGAACCTAATGTCTCAGAAAATATACCATTTGTAACTCTTAGATGAAAATTACCCTTCCATAACGATGTAAATTTTTTATTTTTTAGAGCATCATCAGAAGGCTTGCTATCAGTGATTGCAATCTGTGCTTCATATACACCGGATTGCTTGAATGGTGCCTGTCCTTGAATTTCTATTCGTGACTGAGATGACACATTCGTTTTTGCTTATTCCGAGTATTTCTGTATTTAGATCGCCTGATTATAGTAGAGCCAGCATGGCACTATTAGGCTCATGGGGGAGAGTATTTATCTAGATAAAATTGCATTTTGAGCTAGTGAAAAAGCCATTCAGAAAAAAAACAAAGCAAGTCAAAGAATCAGAATCACAACCAAAAGTTACAAGAGAAACTAGTCTGGTGGATTCAGACTATAACCGTAAGAAATTATTCAAAAAAGGAATAAACTTGATGGCTGACGAAAAACTCGAAGATGCCGTAGTAGTATTTGAGCAGGCATTAAGAATTGATGAGAATAATGTTGAGACTTTGATGAAGCTAGGATATGCAAGATTTCATTTAGATGAACATGAGCAAGCGCTTAAAGTTTATGATAAAATTTTAGATATAGATGTTACAAATCCTGAAGCCTGGAATCTTAAAGGATTGGTTCATTATGAACAAAAACAATATGCAAAAGCATTAGATTCAGCTGAAAAAGCAATTGAATCAGATCCAACATACGGAATGGCATGGTACAACAAAGCTTGTTTCTTATCTTTACTTAATCAAGTTCCAGAATCATTAGAAGCATTGAAGCGTTCAATTGAAATCGATGTAAAAAATGCAAGAAAATCTGTCAGAGATGAAGATTTTAGAAATGTTAGGGTGGAAGAAGGCTTCAAAAGAATTCAAGAAGTCGTAGTTTTAGAATCAATAAGGCAAGGATATCACACACTTGGTTCAATTGTATGGACTACATTTCTAGATAGGGCTGATGCAGAAAATGCAATTAGAAAATTATTAGAAAAAGGACTAATCATACAAAACGAAAAGCGTGATGGTCTAAGTAAAATTCCAGTTTATGATCTTGCACCAAATGTTGCAGAAAAAATTGGAAAAGAGAAAAAAGGGTTGTTTGGAATTACAAGAAAGACTTTGCCAAAGCCTGTAAAGAATTTGAAAGAACTAAGTCATGCAATTCAATCTGTAAAAGAAGCAATAGAAAATCATGATGTTGAGAAAACTATTGAGAATTTTGATGAATTCATAGAGACTGACAGATCAGGAGAACAAATGATTGAAAACTTTTTTGATGAACATAGAGAGATTAGACTATGGAAGATTAGATTAAAAGATAGAGGAGAAGACTATCTAATTGAAAACAAAGACAAGATGTTAGATTTGTTTGATAATATCGAAGTTACAATTACTAAAAAACTCAGAAACGAGATTTCTTAATTATTCTGCAGACAAATCCCAATAACTTGCGTCTTCTTGCTTTTCTGTAGGTTTATGAAGATTTTTCCATTCTTTGAATGAGCGAACGTATAATTTGGTGTTAGGGAGCCCAACTGATTTTAATGCATAGTAAGCCAAACCAGAGAGAGTTCCTACACTTCCACAATAGGTAATTATTTCTGATTTTCCTGAAACTCCTCGATTTTCAAGTAACCTTTTCATATCTTCTTTAGGACGAAGGATTTTATCATTATAGGCAAGGGTTCTGTAAGGAAGGCTAATTGCTCCTGGAATGTGTTGTTCAAGAAAATTTAGGCGTTCTCTATTATCAATCAAAATTACATCATCCCTTTCCTTTGCGGTTTCAAGATAATCAGAAGTTGCCAAAATATCAGGTTGTAGATTCATAGAATGTTCTTTTGACTGGATCTCAGGGGTTTGAGAATCATTTTCTAGTCCTAGAGATTTCCAATGACTATAAGTTGTTTCAAGCAAAGTAACGTCTGAATGTCCAAGATATTCTAGAGTCCAAGCAACTCTTGACGCTAAAGCACCAAAAGTATCATCGTAGACAACAACAGGTGTTTCATCACCTATTCCCATAGAGTTGACAAGTTTCAAAACACGTTCAGGAGAATCATCAGACAAGAGATTTGCTAAGGGTAAATTTACTGCAGTTGGAATATGATCTTGTTTGTAATCATCTTCTCTTCTGACATCAATTACTCGAACACTCTTATCTCTTATTTCTGAGCGTAAAGTGTCAACATCCGTTGTTATTTTACCAGATTCTGTCAAGCAGCGCATTCACCCTTTCCAGTTTTTGTGTGGTAACTAGTATCACTGCCATAATCAAGATAAAAGTCAGGATCCTCTTCTTTTGTGGGAGGAATTGTTAATTGTTCAACTTCCTTTTGAAGATCCTTGATTGATTTTATTTTGGAATCTTCATTATTGCTTACAACTCTATGAATCCATGATTTGAGAGTATCATCGGGTTTTTTGTTTTCTTTGAATACTTCGATAATTTTGAGAATTACAGGAATTACTCTTTTTGCAGGAACACGCATGCATGTTACACCCAACATTGTATCTCCATCAGAACGACCGCCTAAAGACATCTGATAGTTTGGATACATGTCTTTTCCAACACGTGCACCGCCGCCAAAAAATCCAATTGTTGCAATACCATGTTGACCACAAGAGTTTGGGCATCCACTTATCTTAATTGAAGAATCGTTAAGATCCTCATCCTCATCAAGTTTTAACTCAAGGAATTTTCTTTGAATTTCTTTTGCTAATCTGTGAGAGTTGGTTAATGCGAGATTACAGGAAGTAGTTCCAGAACAGCCAATTGGGGCAGCCATAGTTAATGCGCCAGATTTTGCAAGTCCAACCTCTAAAAGCTTAGAGTATAGGCGGGATAAATCATCTTCATGAACAAAACGCAATGCAATATTTTGAACAAATCCATTTCTTGCTTTTCCCTCTGCTGAGAAATTACGAATAACATCTGCTAAAGCACTAAGCTGATTTGCAGTAATATCACCTGCTTCAAGAGTAATAAACACAGAACGATAGTCAGATTGTTTTTGTTTTACAGTGTTAGTGTTAAGCCATCTTGCGTAACCGTCAGGGGTTGAGCCGCCACTTTCATCAGAAATTTTAATCGGTCGTTTTATTTCATCTGGAGTTGTGTCAACTTCAAGTTGTGTTATAACTGATTGAGTAGCTCTAACGATAGCTCTTTCTTTTAAGACAAGATTTTGGAATTTTTCCCATCCCATATCAGCTACAAGATAACGCATTCTATTTCTTGCAAGATTTTTTCTATCACCTAATCTATCAAATATTCTCATTACAGCAATTGACGTGTAAAGTAAATCTTCTTCTGGAGTAAAGTCTTCTAATTGATGCCCAACGTAGGATTTGTTTCCCAATCCACCGCCAAGAAAGATTTTGAATCCTCTTTGTGGAGTCCCATCAATTTCTTTAATTTGTGGAATCAACCCTACATCTACCATTCTTACCATTCCATGTTTCTCACAACATGTGAAATTGAATTTGAATTTACGTGGAAGATTTTGAGCCATTGGATTTCTCAAAAAGAATCTTGCTGTTGCTAATGCGTATGGGGTTGCATCAAATTCTTCCTCAGTACATACACCAGACATTGGACTACACATTACATTTC
>JABAOE010000496.1_pt2 | contig 26577 bp, 18 predicted proteins | sample 7062141 | NCBI WGS metagenome assembly JABAOE01 (sample SAMN14538627, study PRJNA623070) | marine sediment metagenome | biome: marine biome [ENVO:00000428]; feature: marine pelagic biome [ENVO:01000023]; material: deep marine sediment [ENVO:00002113] | place: India: Gulf of Khambhat ...
TTCGACGTCGGCCGCATGGTGATGTACAAGGCCATGTGCGATCTGTTGTGGACGCTGTGGGGCGTGGTGCAGCACGCCAACGACAATCCCGCCGAGGATTTCTGGGCCTACGCCGTGGGACGCCTGGAGCGATGCCGGGCACTCATGGCGGGCGAGGATTTCTCGCGGCAGATCGCGGCGGTTGCCCGGGGACCGCAGTAATGCCTACCACAGCAGCGAGCGGGGAACCGCTGGATGCATCTCAGTACGCCACGGCGTCGATACTGAGCTACGAGTCCGTATACGGCGAGGATTTCGTCAGCCCCGGCGGCCGCGACATGGCCAGGGAGCTGATCGGTCAGCTGGCGCTACCGCCCGGCTCCCGGGTGCTCGACGCGGGCTGCGGTCTTGGCGGAAGCGCGTTCCTGATGGCGCGCGAGTTCGGTTTCCTCGTCGACGGAATCGACCTGTCGCGCAACATGCTGACCCTCGCGAAGACCAAGCTCGCGGCACACGGACTGCGCGAGCGCGTCACCTTGACACGCCGCGACTGCCTCGAGCTCGATCGCGTCGAGCGCTACGACGCGATTTACAGCCGGGACGTCTTCCTGCACATCGCCGACAAGCGGCGGCTCTTTGCGACGCTTCATGCCGCACTGCGGCGCGGAGGGAAGCTGCTCTTCACGGACTACTGCTGCGGCGAGCCGCCCTGGAGAGCGGATTTTGCCGAGTACGTGCGCCGGCGCGGCTACGTTCTGCACACGCTGCCGGCCTACGCCAAACTGATCTCGGCGGCGGGGTTCGAAGCGGTCACCTACCGTGATCTGACCGACAGGTTCATCGAGATCCTCAATGCCGATCTCGAGACAATCGCCTCGCTCAGGCTCGACGAGGCGCAGCGGGAGAAACTGGCGCGAAGCTGGAGGGGAAAGCTCGAGCGCGCCCGATCGGGAGATCATCGCTGGGGGCTGTTCACCGCCGTGCGGAGACACTGAGCCACGGCCCGTGGACCCACACGACCCATGACAAACCCCGGCGCGTCGCCGCGCAGCGATTGCGCAGCGCACGCCGCGGGCACCCCGAGCAGCGCGCCTCGAGCAGCGCAGGGTCTCAGTGGCTCACGGGCAGGCCTTGTGCTGCTCGTCCTGGGCGCCGCGTCGTTGGCGGCCGTCATGTCGCTCGACCCCATCGCCCAGGACCCGGGCTACCATCGCTTCGCGGATCAGCGTGCTTTGCTTGGTGTGCCCAACTGGCAGAACGTCCTGTCAAATGCTCCGTTTCTGCTCATCGGCCTGGTGGGGCTGCGCCGCATCGTCGAGACTCCGCCGCGGGAGGCGCCGTGGTCCTGGGGTGTCTACTTTCTCGGGGTCGCACTGGTGTGCTTCGGCTCAGCGTACTACCACTGGAGGCCCGACAACGAGACGCTGCTCTGGGACCGACTACCGATGACGCTGGCATTCATGGGGATCCTCGTCGCCCTGCTCGGCGAGCACCTGAGCCCGAAGCTCGAAAGATACCTGCTGCTGCCGGCCCTCGGGCTGGGATTTTTCAGTGTTTACCACTGGAGTCGGGTGGACGACCTGCGGCTGTACATCTGGGTTCAGGCGATCCCCCTCATCACCGTGCCGGTTCTGTTGTGGCTGTTCAACAGCAACTACACACACCGGCGCTATCTGGTTTACGCGCTTGCCTGCTACGCGCTCGCCAAGGTCGTCGAGTTCACCGACGAGGCCGTGCTCGGGCTGACGGGGGATCTCATCGGCGGACACGCGGCCAAGCACCTGCTGGCCGCGCTCGGAAGCTGGATGCTCTACGAGATGTTGCGACGACGAAAACGAGCCGGTGCAGGCGTCGCACAGCATCGGCCCGGGCAACCGAGCCCGTCGGTTTGAAATGACCGACCTGCGCCGCCGGGACAAGGCGGAGCTGCTCGCCCAGCTCGCGGCGCTCGAGGCCGCCGGCGTGCCGACGGCTCGCGCCCTGTTCCTCGCGGCGGGCCGGCGACGACGCCGCGCCCTATCGCGCCGGGCGCGGGAGGCGGCCGCCGCGCTTGCCGACGGTCGGGACCTGGCGCGTGCGGGCGCCGACACCGGTTTGTTCGATCCCCTGGAAGCGGGTTTCATTGAGTCCGCCGCCGCCGGCGGTAACCTCACCGCCGCACTGCAACGACTGGCCGAATTTCATCGCCGGCGTGCGGCGCGCCTGAGGACACTGAAGGTTCGGTTGCTGCCCCCGGTCCTGATAGTGCTGCTGGCAATATTCATCCGCCCGCTCACGGATCTGGGTCTGGGCAACATCGACGGCCCTGAGTATCTGCGGCGGACATTGCTCGTGATCTTCACACCGGTGCTTCTCATCGCGGGGCTCTTGCGTGTCCGGGCATGGCTGCACGGCGCACGGGCCCGGCGAACCGGTTTTGCGCAGCTCGCCGACCGAGCACTGATACGCATGCCCTTGTTCGGTAAAACGCACGTGCGACGATGCGTCAATCGCGGGCTCGAGGCGCTCGTCCTTCTGCTCGAGAGCGGTATGCCGATCTCACAAGCCCTGTCGCTGGCAAGCGGCACAATTGGCAACGCTGTGATCGCCGAAGAGTTCCGCCGTGCCGCTGCAGACACGCAGCTAGGCATGACTCTGAGTGGATCGTTTCAGCGCGGTGCCTCCGTATCTCCGCTCGCCCTGCAATTCATCGCCACCGGAGAAGAGTCGGGCAGACTGGCTGAGATGATCGAGCGATACGCCACCCGTCAGAGAGGGAAGCTCGAGAGCTTCGACCGCGAGCTCATGGCGTGGAGCCCGCGGATCGCCTATTTCCTGATCCTCATCTGGGTCGCGGCCGACATCGTCCTATCCGCAGGCGGACTGCCCCGCTACGGCTGATCGCCGCCACGGCTCGTACGGCCACCGGCCTGGCCTGGGTGCGCAGCGCTCGCGTTGACGGCAATGCAGGCCCAGCACGGGGGAATGACGACACCGCATCGTCCCGCCGGCATCACGCTCGAGAAACCCCCAAGCGGTCATGTAGACAGCGCCGCGAAGAACGCGCCTGCGCTCACAGGGCCGGATCGATACCGCCGGGCAGGACGTCGCTCGAGCGATTCCCAGAACCGATCCGCCGGCCGCTCAGCGCGCGAACGGCTGCTGGAACATCGCCCACACCGAACTGCCCTCCGCCGAGACGGCCCCGTCGAGACGCACCGCATGGCGGAACGTCGGGAATCGCAGCCCCGGACCGCCGTCTACCCTGAGATCCTCGGTGAACAGGTCGCCGTCGTACTTCGGCGCTGCCCGTCCCGCCTGGACGAAACCGACCACCCGCCGCCGGTCGATCTCGAAACAGCCCAGCACCGGCATATCACGCAGCGGGTGGGTTTGCGGTATCAGGCGCAGCTCCACCGCCGACTTGTCGTGGAAGCGCGCCGAGGGGTGGGCCCTCATGCGATCGTGACCCCCAGGGAAAGAGCCGTGCTGAGGCGGTGGACGGTGATTGACGATCCGCGGGTTGTCGGCGGCGGCTTTCCACCTCGGCTCGTTGGGCGTCCAGAAACTCAGTGCCACCACCCACTGGCGAAACCGGTTCGAGGTACCCGGATCAAAGTGCCTGGAGGCCTCGAACCCGAGGCCGGTCCAGCTGCTGCTGTCGAACCGGCCGAAATCGCGGGTCAGCGTTAACTTCCGCCGGCTGCCGGAAGCCGGGTTGCGAACGTTCCCCAGCCGCGCCGGACCCCGGACCTCAGGCCCGCAGAGGTTTTCACTGTCCCGGCTGATTGAAGCACGATTTGGTCACCTCGTCGTACATGACAGATCTGTACCCCGTCGAGTGGTACATGTCCCAGATCCGGTCTGCAATGAGTCTCGAGATTCTCATGAATTCCCGATTGCAGTGATGAGGAGATGCCTCCGCAAATGCCCGCTTCTCCAGATCGAAGCCGTTGTCACGCAGCAGAAAGAGATAATGCAGCAGCTCGTGACCCACCCCGTAGGTCACCAGCTCGTGGTGCCACGTATCGATGGTGCGCGGCGCTATGCTGACCATGAGGGGATATTGCGGATAATTCACGGTCGGATACTGAAAACCCATGCGCGCTTTGTGTGGAACCTCCCAGTCGAGCACGAGGGGCGGGGGCGGAAAGTCCGCGGGAGCGCCGACCTCGTCCTTGAGCATCTCCCACACCCGGTTGATGTCCGAGTACCTGAGTGGCGGTTCCTTGAGTTCGATGAAATCGATCGAACCTCGATACACCTTCCCTTGCAGCGGCACCAGGCTGAAGCAAGAAAGCACCAAGAACGCCAATACCAGACCCTGTTTCATAGCGTCTCTCCCGGCCGTTCCGAAGGCATATTGCCGTCTGCCCGGGTACCACATGGCCGGACACGGGCAAAGCTCCGCACTCTCGAGAAGTCGCTTGTCGCCGACGAATGACACGAATGGCACCGCTGTCGTGCCGGCCAGGCCTGGTATTGGGTTCGAGCCGGCCTCGACGCTCGGGGTCTGCACGCGGGCCGCTAACGCACGAATGCGCCCGCAACCGGCTCGCTGCGGGTCGGGGTGAGTTGCGGCCCGGGACGGCTCGCGCGAAAACCGAGGGCAGATCTTCTGCGCGCTCTGCTCAGCTCCCGCTCGCCTCACCGGCACGGGCGTCGTGCAGCAGTTCCTGGACGTTCGCCTCGATCACGCGATAACCGACATTGCCGTAAAGCCTCTGCCGCCCCTCGTTGAGGACAAAGGTCGGGCTTCCCGACACGCCGAGTCGCTCGCGCTCCTGGTAATCATCGGTGAGGGCGGCGTAGGCGCTGCCGTCATCGATCCGCTCGCGCACCCTCTCCACGGGCACGCCGAGATCACGGGCGACCTCGCACCGGGGGCGGACCGGGCGAGCCGCCCCGGCCGCAGCGGATTAACCCCTCGCCGCGGGACGCGCGGCGTGCGTCCCGGCGCACGCCGTTCTCACTGCGCGCAGGCGATCACCTCCCAGTTGTCGTTCTGGTCCGGCGGCGCCTCGTTCTTCTTGACCAGGCGCCAGGCACGGTACATCGTGCCCCGGTACTGAACCTCGTCTCCCTGCTTGTACATGACGCCCGCCTGCCACTCGGGCACGCCGTCGCAGCTGCCGCCGTTGCCGCCGCCACTGCCTCCGCCGTCTGACGGGGTGAAGGACGCGACGAGGGTGTGATCGGCGTGCACGTCGTAGAAGGTATACGTGCCGCGCGCGCCGACCGGCTCGCCGTCTACCGTCACGCCGCTGATCTCGTAGCCGCTCGCCGCGGTGATGGTGAAAGTCGCGTCCGACCCGGGGTCCAGCTTTACTTCTTCGGGTGGGTCGATAGCGCCTCCTTCTCCTGCCCCGACGATGATCGTGTGCGGTGCCAGTTCGGCAATCATCCCCTCGTTCAGAGCGTTCACCAGGTCGTGGGCCACGTTGTCCTGGGACAGCTCCCACAAGAACACGCCCCCCATGCCGTTGCGCCGGGCGAAGGCAACTTTCTCGAGCAGTGACTCCGGATCGTCGTGGGTAATGAAGAGCTCGCGACTCCACCCGCCGAAGTCGGCCCAGTCCCTGAGATACAGCCCCGGCGCGCGGGTGCGCTCGTGCTTCCACCGTGTCCATCGGACATCTTCCTGCATAGCCGCCACGTCTGCATAGGTCACAACCCGCTGATCCTCGGTGCAGGCGGTGCTTTCGCAGCCGGGAAGATAACCCGGATTGTCCCGGTAGAACGTGCAGCGTGCCGCCGGGTCGTCGCACTCGGTGCGGTAATAGAGTCCCGGGTAGTTATCCGGGTCGACGGGAAACTGCGCATCGGCCGTGCCCGGCCCGTCGAGCCGGAAAACGCGGCCGTAGAACGGAACCCCCAGCAGGAGCTTTTCCGGCTCGACGCCCGCGATACGATACAGGTCGAACATGTAGCTACTGTTGAGCCAGTACTGCTGCTCGTAGCCGGCGGAGGCCTCGCCGTTCGCGAAGAGCAGATACTGCTTGGCGCCGGCGGTCAGCTCGGAGCCGGCGCTCTCGTTGCCCTCGATGCCGTCCCAGCGCCGTGCCAAGGCCGCGATGTCGCGCACCTCGCCCGTCTCTGGAATCGTGATCTTGACGGCATCGTCAATGTTTTGCCGGCGGAAGTCCCCGAAGAAAAGCCCGCCGAATCCGGTGCCGTTGTCGTCGAGCGGCATGCGCCAGTGGGGAACGACCTCGCTCAGGTACGCGAGGTCCCACTCTTCCCGGATGCGGCGCTCGAGCTCGGCGTCGCGCATCCCCACGAGGAAGTTGAACCAGTAGGGCTCGCGAAAGGTATCGGCATACAGATTGGCGTGGAACTGTGCCCGGCGCGAAGCGCGCCGGCCCGTGTCCCAGGGCCCGGAGAAGTCGTAGAGCATCACGTTGACGAAGTCGAGCGCCCGGGCGATCCGGTCCATGTGGGCGAGGTAGCCCTTGAGGGCATAAGGGGCGCCTGCCGAGGCGATGGTCAGCAGGTAGTGCTCGCCGACGCTACTTCCATGCGCGTTCAGCTTCTCGCGGATCAGCGTGAGGGTCTCGGCGAAATCGCGGCCATCGGTCGCTACCGATCCGCGGTCCTCGGGGTAATTCGGGTACTCCCAGTCGATGTCAATACCGTCGAAGCCGTAGCGCAGCATTGTCTCCACGGCTGAGGCGGCGAAGATCTCGCGCTTCGCGGGGTCGCGCACCATCTCCTGCCACAGCGGCGTGCGACTGAATTCCCAGCCGCCGATCGCGAGCAGCGTCTTGAGAGCCGGGTTCTTGTGCTTCGGGCTGTCCAGTTCGGGAGCCGGACCGCCTTCGTCCAGCGGCGTCAAGGCGGCTCCCTGTTCGCCGATGGAGACGTTGTTGAGCAACTCGAACACGTTGGTGGCCTTCGCTTCATCGACGTAACCGACGGGCAGGCCGTTGTCGTCGTAACCGGCCACGAGCGCGACCCGGTAATCTGCCCCGATCCCGAAGAAGGCAAGATTGATATGGGTAAGCTTTTCGGCGGGAATGTCTTTGATCGGCAGCGGTATGTCGGGGCAGCTTTCAACGCAGTTGACGCCGGGATAGTTCTCGAGCGCGTCCTTGCCGAGAAAGTAGTACGCGACGATCCGGTTCCGGCTCGCCGCGGCTTCAGTCGCGATCGGAGCGACGGCCTCGAAGAGGCTCGTCTGCGTCTCGAGCCCCGCGTCTTCAGGCGTGGAGCGCGCCGAAGAGGAAGCCCCCCGAGCCGACTCGATCTCCGTGCAGGCCTCGTCCGGACCGCCGTGCTCTTCGCTGCCGACGACGTGCGCCGAAGTGGTCGAGACCTCGATGCAAACGCCTTCGTGCCATACCCAGGCCTTGCGTTCACCGCCGCCGTGGGCAGACAGTGGCGCCGGGCGGACATTGCGCGCGGCTTGGGCTTCGGTGCATGCCTCGTCCGCTTGGGCGCCGTGGCCGATCCCGTCGCGCACGTGCGCCGAATTCGTGGAAACCTCGATGCAGCGCCCGTTGTGGAGCACCCATTCCTTCTCTCCGCCCGGCTCCTGGGCTGACGCGACGTGGCCGCCCGCCGCCAGCACACAGGCGAGCGCGATACGGGTCGGGCAAATCATTTTCACACCCCCTCCGGCGTCGAGACGAGCGCCGGTCGACGACCGTTCACTTCGAGGCCCGGAGCTCTGACGGCCGGTGCCTTCATTGCTTTTTCTCAGTATAGCCGACGGACGACCCCTGCCGGGCCGATCGGCACCGCGCCCCGGAAGGCCGGCTCTGGCTCCCCAGCGTCCGTTACGCGCCGCCCGAGGCCGCCCCCCGGCGCGCCCCGCTGGCCGCAGGTCCAGGCATCCGAGGCGTGTTCGGCGTCGGCGCCATCCGCGCAGAAGTGCGTGATTGACTGAGACAGTGTTTCGGGTTCACCCCGGGACCCGGAGGGTACGCGGCGAGACCGAAACCGGAGAGCAGGCCGGACGGCGCCGCGTCGTCCTCACCCGGGCCGATCCTCTCTCTCCCCACCGCGCCGGTGTGCGGGCGCTACCCTGCAGGGGCGTCACTGATTCCGGCGATCGTACCAACGGTAATAAGCGACCATGGGCGACAGGAACCACGGGGTGCCGCTGTAGAAAGGGCGCGTCGCGAAGGCGACGTCGTCGAAGCCGGTTTGGCCCTCGCCGCGAGCAAGCACTTTCTCGCCCACCCTCATGCCGAGATAAGCGGCCATCGACACTCCCGAGCCGCAGTAACCCATCGCGTAGTAGATGCCGTCATGCCGGCCGATGTGGGCGAGCGCATCGAAGGTGTAGGCAACGAATCCCACCCAGGAATGGCTGATCCGCACGTGGGCCAGCTCGGGGAACAGTTGCGTCATGTCCGCGTGGAGCCGGGGCGCCGTTCGACGCGGGTCGGTCTCGCTGTGCGAGACGCGGCCGCCGAAGAGAATCCGGCGCCGGTCCGGAGACGCCCGGAAATAGTAGACGACCTTTCGGGTATCGCTCACGACTCGGTTCCTCGGCATCAGGTGGGCCATCAGGTCGGGCTCGATGGGCTCGGTGGCAATGATGTAGCTGCCGATGGGAATCACCCGGCGGCGCAGCCAGGGAGTCAGCTTGCCCGTGTAGCCGTTGGTCGCAACGACCACGTCGCCGGCGCGAATCGTGCCCCGGGGTGTCTGCACCCTGAACGCCGGGCCGTCGCGGCGCAGCCCGGTCGCGGGGCAATTGCTGACCACCGTGCCGCCGGCGGTGAGAACGCGGGACAGCAGGCCGTGATGAAAGCGGGCTGGGTGCAGTGCCGCGTGACGCGGGAGGACCATGCCGCCGCAATAAGCGTCGGTGCCGAGTTCGGTCCGCTGATCGCCCTTCTCGACGAGGTAGGCCCCGGTCTCCAGGCCAGCGGGTTCCCGCCCGACGCCTACCGCCAGGCGCGCAAACTGAGCGGCGTTGTGTGCGGCATGAAAACGCCCGGTGACCTCGAAATCACAATCGATTCTCTCCTCCGCGATGAATTGCCCCAGCCACGCCAGCGCATTGTGCCCCTCTCTCAGGATGCGCAATGCGCGGTCCGGGCCGTAGCGCTCGCTCAGCCCGTCGAAATCGGACTTGACGCTGGTGCTGATCTGGCCGCCATTGCGCGTGCTGCAACCCCATCCGGCATCCCGGGAATCGAGCACCACTGTGCTGCGTCCGCCGCGCAAGGTCTTGAGGGCAGCGCTCAAGCCCGTGTAACCGGAACCGATCACCGCCACGTCGGCCTCAAGAGGCGGCGGCGTCGGGGCGAGGTCCGGACGCGGCACGTCGTCCCACCAGTACGGGTCGGTTCGAAAGTCCTCGCTGAACAACCCGCGGGCGGGCCCTGCTGATGTCACGGAATTGACTGGAACACGGAATCGGCGGCGAGCACGATCGTCGTCTCGCCGCAAAAGCCGCACCACACGTCCCGCATCGACGCGACGCCCGTCGTTAGCCCGGCGTGGCTCCGGAAACACCCACGACGGGTAGCATCGACCGGGCGATACCGGCACGCGCCGAGGGAGCGATCGGCCCCACGCGTCGGTGGCCGCTGCCGTCGTCCGGTAAATGCGCAGAACCCCTGCCCGGCGTCACGAAAAAACTCACCCGCCGCGCCCGCTCACGTCCACGCCGGCCCTGCGAAGACCCTCGACGAAATGTTCCAGGTCCCCGGGGTTCTTGTACGGAAGATTCTTGAGCTTATGTTCGAGAGAGTAGTGGGGATTGATCCTCAGCGCCTCGAGCCATGCCGCCTGCGCCTGCGCACACCGCCCCGAGTACCCGTGGCACGCCGCGAGAAGCACGTTCGAAGCGTCGGAATCCGGGTTTCGCGTGAGCCGACGCGTCAGGGCGGCAATCGCATCGTCGTAACGGCGAAGATGAAAGTAGGCAAGAGCTCGAAGGTGCAGGATCATGTCGGGAAAATGCGGATCGAGCCGCACCGCGTCTTCGAGCACGCCAAGCGCCTCCTCCGATCGCCCTGCGAAATGCAGGGCCCAGGCAAGATCGAAACGCGCATGAGCGAGATTTGGATCAAGCGCGATGGCTTTCTCTCCTTCGCCGATGGCCAGGTCGTGCTGCCTCGCCCACAGATGGGCCATCCCCAGCTGAACGTGGGCAAACGAATCCTGCTCGTCCAGCAGGACGGCACGTCGTGCCGTTTCCGCATGCAGGCTTACGGAGCGTTCGGCGGATTCGCTCCAATTGTTGACGGCATCGGCCAGGTGGCTCGCGGCGAGCCATGCACAGGCCGCGGCGAATTTAGGATCCAGCTCCATCGCTCGCTCGAACATCGAGCGGGCATCCGCGTTGGCCTGCCGGGTGAATCGCCACCACTGCTCGCGTCCGCGCAGGAAGCAGTCGTAGGCTTCCAGGTTGCCGGTGGGCTGACGCGTCGGCAACAGCTGTCCGCCCTGCGTCAGCTTGGGCGCAAGCGTTGCCACGATCTCCCGTGTGACCTCGTCCTGGACGGCGAATATGTCGGCGAGTTCCCGGTCGTAACGCTCCGCCCAAACGTGACCGCCGGTGGCGCCGTCGATCAACTGGGCTGTGATGCGCACCCGGTTGGCGGCCTTGCGGATGCTGCCTTCCAGGGCAAACCTGACGCCGAGTTCGCGGCAAACCTCCTGAACATTGACCGCCTTGTCCTTGTAGGTAAAAGCCGAGTTGCGCGCGATGACGAACAAGCCGGATATTTTCGACAGATCCGTGATGATGTCTTCGCTGACACCGTCGCTGAAATACTCTTGTTCCGGGTCACTGCTCATGTTGGCAAAGGGCAACACGACAATGGACGGCTTGCTCGGCGGCTCCGGCGGTCGATCCTCGCCCGCATCGTCCGCGACGGCCCGCGACGGCAGCACGACGCGGTCCGGTTCCGGCACCTGCTCTCCGCTTCTCAGTCGCGCGACAAACGCTCTGACCGGTCGCTCGAACCCCTTCAGCGCCTGCTCGCCGAGGCTGTCGAAGTCGAACGGCAGCCGGCGGGGCACGGTCTCCGATACCGACCCTTGAACCACCACACCTCCGGGCACGGCCAACTGCTCCAGGCGCTGCGCCAGCACGACCCCGGCGCCGGTGATGGTGTCATCGGCGATGATCACCTCGGCCAGACTGATGCCGATGCGCAGTTGCGGCCGAATGTCCTCATCAGAATCCGCGCCGGGGCCGGCATCGCGGGTCTGGTACGCAAGTGCGGCGGTCACCGCATCCGACGCCCGGGCAAACTCGGCCACGAGGGCGTCTCCGCGAATCTCCCGCGTGGAGCCGCCGTGGGAAGTGATCGTCTCGGACAACCGCCGGAAGCTGTCTCGAATACGCTCATGCGCCACCGATTCGTGACGCTGAACCAGCTCTGTCGACCCGACCACGTCGGCGTGAAGAACGACGGCGAGCTTGCGCGAGGGATGCGTTGCCAACGTGGATGTCTGGTTCATCTTTTTCGACACTGCGCCAGTTTACCGTGCCGCTCCCCGCCGAGCGAGAGAGGCCGTCGATCCGTTGTTGTTCGGGAACCGCTCGTAGGATCGGCGGGGCCGAATGAACGGCGCTCTTGCCGTGTTGGCCGTCATCCCGGCCCTGCGAGGAGGACGGCAGACGTCGACCGTCGGACCGGTCGCGGAGCAGCGGCGGCGACCCCGCCGGCGCTCCGTGCGTCCCGCCCGCGATTGAACTCACGCCCGTTTTATCGGCTTCGCGAAGATCGGGTCGCCATTCGCGCGGGCGGGCTCCCGCGGCGACGGCATCGCCCGGCCAGCCGACACGCGTCACCAGGGCCCCGCGTGCGGCGGGTGAACAGCAAAGCGCGCCACGGCGCCACGGATTGTTGCGCCGCAGCATCGAACCGGGTGCCGCAGGCCGGTTGTCGACCCGGTCCCGCGCGCGCCGAGCTTCCCACCCAGCACAGGACACGCCGGCGGCACCCCGTCGCCGCCGGGGGTGCGGTGGTTCGACGCACCGGGGCGGCGGCATGCGCTCACGACGGCTACGAGTGCGCGGCCGCGATGGCTGTCTGCGGACAGTCGTCCGCGTACCGAGAACGAGCGCGCCGGGCATGATTGGTCTTGCACGATGAAGCGCTCAACCGGCGGCCGATACGAACCGGCGCAAAACCGATCCACGACCCAGCGCCCCGGTGCACGCGCGCAAGGACGGTGGTTTCGGCCGACGACCGGAGGGTTTATATTGTTTGCTCGTCCCGACGATTCCGCGAATCCGAACTCACGCATGCTGATGAGAATGTTTCAAGGGAGACAGAAGGCGCTGTGAGCTTCGAAGAGGTGTTGGACCAGGCGATCGCATTGCTCCAGCGTCGAGGGCGCATTACCTACCGCACGCTCAAGCGGCACTTCCAGCTCGATGCCGAGGAACTGGAGGATCTTACGCTCGAGCTCATCAAAGGGCAGCGACTCGCCGTCGATGAGGATGGTGAGGTTCTGGTCTGGACGGGGGGGACTACTGCCTCAGCGGAGTCGGATATCGGAACTCATCCGGCGAGCGAAGGCACTCGGCTCACCCCCGCACAGGCGGGCGCCCCGGAAGCCGAAAGACGCCAACTGACCGTCATGTTTCTGGACCTCGTCGAGTCCACGCCACTTGCCGAACGGCTCGACCCGGAAGAACTCAGAGAGGTCGTTCGTGCCTATCAGGAGGTGTGTGCCGATGCCGTCGCGCGCTATGACGGCCACATCGCCAAGTATATGGGCGACGGCGCAATGGCTTACTTCGGCTACCCCACCGCCCACGAGGACGACGCCGTCCGGGCGACTCACGCCGGACTCGGCATTATCGCCGGCATTCGCCGGCTGAACGCCAACCTCGCGGGTGAGCACGACTTCCGCCTGCGAGTTCGAATCGGCATTCACACAGGGCTCGTGGTCGCGGGCGAGATGGGAGGCGGGCAGACGCGCGAGCAGCTTGCCGTGGTGGGCGAGACCCCGAATATCGCGTCCAGAGTCGAAGGAGCCGCCGAGCCCGACACGGTTACCATCACCTCAGCCACCCATACCCTCGTCAAGGGCTACTTCGTCTGTAAACCGCTCGGGGCTCGCACCCTCAAGGGCGTCTCCCAGCCGGTGGAGATGTATCGTGTCATCGGGCAGAGCGGCGCGCGAAGCCGACTGGACATCGTGGCCGCTCACGGCTTCACGCCCCTGGTCGGCAGGGAGCACGAAGTCGGGTTGCTCTTGGAGAGCTGGAGCCAGGCCAAGGAAAGGCACGGTCGAGTCGTAGTGTTGTCAGGCGGGAGTGGCATCGGGAAATCCAGATTGGTGGAGGTGCTCAAAGAGCACGTTGCGCCCGACGAACACACCCGAGTGGAATGCCGGAGTTCTCCGTACTACCAGAACACGGCTCTGTTTCCCATCGCCGACGCGCTGCGGCGCATCTGGCAGCTCGACGCCGACGAAGGTGCCGAGCAGAAGCTCGACAAACTCGTACGGGAATTGAGCCGGTATCGCCTTCCCCTCGAGGAAACGGTGCCGCTCTTTGCGCCTTTGCTGTCATTGTCGCTCGTGGGAGAACGTTTTCCGCCCCTCGACCTGTCTGCCGAGCGTCGACGTCAAAAGACGCTCGAAAGCATCGTTGCGATCGTGCTGGAAATTGCGGAGCAGCGACCCCTGCTCTTCATCCTGGAAGACCTGCAATGGGCCGACCCGACAACGCGTGAGCTGCTCGACCTGCTTCTCGACCAAGCGCCCACCGCCGCGATCTGCGTTCTGCTGACCTGCCGCCCCTCGTTCCAACCGACCTGGGGTGGTCGCTCCTATCTGACGGAAATCACGGTCGATCGCTTGGCGAGGAACCAGATCGAACGGATGGTGGAACGGGTCGCCGGTGACAGGGCCCTGCCGACGGAGGTGATGCAGCAGATCGTCGACAAGACCGATGGAGTCCCGTTGTTCGTGGAGGAAATGACCAAGGCGGTGCTGGAGTCGGACGTGGTGGAAGACGTCGACGGGCGCTATGAGCTGGTGGGACCGCTTTCGTCGCTGAGCATCCCGAGCACCTTGCAGGATTCGTTGATGGCAAGACTGGACCGACTGGTCACCGCCAAGGCTGTGGCTCAATATGCCGCCGTCATCGGTCGCCAGTTCTCGTTCGGGTTGCTCGCGGCGGTCTCACAAGTCGATGAAGCGACATTGCAGCATGAGCTGGCACGATTGGTCGAGGCGGAGCTGCTGTATCAACGGGGTCTGCCGCCTCAGGTGACGTACGTGTTCAAGCACAGCTTGATACAGGACACGGCCTACGAGTCACTCCTGAAGAGCACCCGGCAACAGTATCACCAGCGCATTGCACAGGTGCTGGCCGAGCACTTTGCGGACATCGCCGAAACACAGCCTGAGCTGTTGGCCTATCACTACACGGCGGCAGGCTGCCGCGCCGAGGCTATTCCCTACTGGCAACGGGCAGGACAGCGTGCCCGGGAGAGCTCGGCTCACGCAGAAGCCATCGCCCATCTCGGCAAGGGGGTGGAGCTACTCGAGTCTCTTCCTCAGAGTCTCGAGCGCGACCAGCAAGACCTGACACTGCACGTCTTGTTGGGCAATTCTCTCGCCGTGACCAAAGGCTGGGCTGCCCCGGAAGTCGAAGACGTGTACGACCGGGCGCGGGAGCTCTGCCAGCGCACGGGAGAGACATCGCAACTCCTGTCGGTGCTTTGGGGCTCGTCGCAGGTGTACATCCTGCGTGCAGACGTGCCGAGGCATCGTGAAATCGGCGATCGCCTCATGCGTCTGGCCCAATCGCAGAAAGACCCCGTATCCGCGATGGCAGCACACTGGGTAACGGGCGTTAACCGTTTCCATGCCGGCGACTACGCGGCCAGCCGTGAGCACATCGGCGAGGCCTATTCCCTGCATGACGCCGGGCAACACCGTTCTCAAATGGCGCTCTTCGGCATAGACCTCGGCGTCTTTGCGCTCTCCTACATGGCGCACACCCTGTGGTGTCTCGGCTATCCGCAGCAGGCCGTACGCAAGAGCCGTGAGGCGCTCGCCTCGGCGCAGAAGCTGTCGCATCCCTTCAGCCTTGCGGTGGCGCTGGCTTATGCCGCCATGCTCTCGCAGTTTCGCCGGCAGAAACAGGCGACACGCGAGCTTTCGCAGGAGATCCTGGCGCTCTGCGAAGAGCATCGGTTTGCCTACTACTCGGCGTGGGGGCGGATCGTTCAGGGCTGGGTGGGGGTCGAGGGCGGCGAGGCAGAGCACGGCACGGGCGAGATGCAACGGGGTCTCGCCGACCTGCGGGCCACGGGGAGCAGCCTGAGGCTTCCCTACTATCGCGCCCTCCTGGCCGCCGCTTTCGGCAGAACGGGCCATGCGACCGAAGGGCTCCGGGCACTCGACGAGGCCTTCAACGACGTTCGGCACACCGGAGAACGCTGGATCGAAGCCGAGCTCCACCGACTCAAGGGCGAACTCCTTCTGGAAAAGTCTCCGAACAACTGCGCCGAAGCCGAGACCTGCTTCCACGAAGCGCTCGACATTGCCCGCCGGCAGCAGGCCCGGTCATGGGAACTTCGCGCCGCCACCAGCCTGGCCCGCCTGTGGCAGTCGCAGGGCAGGCGCCGGCAAGCCCACGACCAGCTCGCCCCGGTGTGCGGCTGGTTCAGCGAGGGCTATGACACGGCGGATCTGCAACAGGCCCAGGCTTTGATCACGGAGTTGTCGTGATCGGCAATTTGCGCACCGTGCCGCGGACCGGCCTGCTGCGTTGCATACCGCTGGTCGGCAGGGCTGAACCGACTCGGGGGGTGGCTTGACGACAGCTGGCAGGAGTCCCCGGGACGATGCACTTCTCCGGCAGCGAGGCGGGGCGCACGCTGCAGGGGAGCACTTGCATAACCCGCATCGTACGAACCTGGGCGGCACTGCTTTTCATCCTGGCCGCTAGCGTTGCCGGCGACGAGCCGCGGGGCACGCCGGCGGAAGCAAAGGCGATGGCGGCGAGGGCGATTGCCGCCTGCGATGCTCGGGACGAGGCCGCTTTTGCAGCCACGGCTCCGACCGGCAGGGAGAGTTGAAAGTATCACTGGAGTTCGATCCGCACTGCAGACGAGAACAACACTGGAAAACCGACCGAACCCTGAACCATAATTCGGCGCTCGAACGGGGCCCGCTTTCGGTCCCTGCTCCGCCCGCAGGGTCTGGGCAAGCACTCGCAGCGGATCGCTGATGGCGATCGGGTCCGCACTTCCCGCTGAGAAATTCAGCCCTCTCGAATCGGGGCGATGACGTCTAGACACAAAGTCGACAAGGCGCTGCGCAGCCGCGTGAGACTGCTGGGCGATCTGCTGGGCGAGGTGTTGCGCGAGCGCGCCGGCCAGGAGGTGTTCGCTGCCGTGGAGACGCTGCGCAAGGGGTACATCGCCCAGCGTCGGCGCCACAGCGCTCGCGGCGCGGCACGCCTCGTCCGGCTGATCAGCGCCCTGGACGAGGACCTGCTGGAGCAGGTCATACGCGCTTTCTCGATCTATTTCAGCCTCGTCAACATCGCAGAGGAGTACTTCGGCCATCACCACCGGCGCCGGCAGGTCCGTTCGGGCAAGCCGCTCTGGTACGGCTCGTTCGACCACACACTGCGTGAGCTTTGCGAGCGCGGGGTCACAGGCGAGGAGATCCTCGCGCTGTTGCGCGACGCGCAATACTCGCCGGTCTTCACCGCCCACCCCACGGAGGTCAAACGCCGCTCGGTGCTGGAGATCCTGCGCCGTATCTTTGTCGTCAGTGAGTCGCTCGACGCCCCCGGACTCAGTGCCCATCAGCGGGGCGAGATCACCGGGCAACTGCACGCACTGATCGAAATCCTGTGGGAGACCGAGGAGCTGCGCCGGGGACCTCTGTCGGTCGAGGGCGAGGTCAACAACGGCATCTACTATTTCCAGGAGTCGGTGTTTCACGCCATACCGACGTTGTACCGCAATCTGGACCGCGCATTCACGAAAGTGTTTCCCGATGTTCGCCGCACCGCTCCCGTGCCGAGCTTCATACGCTTCGGCTCGTGGATCGGCGGAGACCGCGACGGCAATCCGCACGTCACGCCTGCCATGACACGGCTCGCCATCGAGAAGCAATCGCGGGCAGCACTCGGCGAATACCTGCGCCGCGTCACCCGACTGATCGGCACCCTGACACACTCCTACAAGGTGATTGTTTCAGGGGAGCTCGAGCGTTCGCTGCACCGCGACCGCCTTATCGCGCGGCGTGCCTTCGAGAGCGAGCCGCAGCTCTATCTGCACGAGCCGTATCGACGCAAGCTCGGAATCATGCGCTACCGTCTCCGGCAGAATCTGCTCTTTATCGAACAGCGCATGGCGGGGTATCCCGCCCGACGCCGGCATGCTTATCGCTCTCCGCGCGAGTTACTCGATGATCTCGAGCAGATTCGCAAGTCGCTGGAGGAAAACGGCGACGCGCGCGCCGCCAGCGGCGCTCTGGCGGATCTCATCCGTCTCGTGGAGACATTCGGCTTCCATCTGGCAAGTCTGGACATTCGCGAGGAGGCGGCCAAGCACCGCACGGCGCTCGAGGAGATCCTGCGACAATGCGGGCGGAGCGTCGCTTACGGTGGCTTGCCCGAGGAGGAGAAGGTCGCCCTGTTGTCGACTTGCCTCGCGAAACCCGACTCTCTGTTGCTCGACGAGTTCGCGCTCTCGCCTGCGACCCGTAGCGTCCTGGACGTTTTCCACACCGTGAAAGAGATTCACGAGGAGGTGGGCGAGGAGGCGATCGGAAACTATGTCGTCTCGATGACACACGAGTGCAGTCATCTGCTCGAAGTCATGCTGCTGGCGTCTCTGGCAGGGTTGGTGGGTTACAGCGCGGAGGCCGGCTGGTTTTCCTCGCTTCGTGTCACACCTCTTTTCGAAACCATCGACGATCTCACACGCGCCCGGGGCATAGTCCGATCCCTGCTCGGCAACGACGTCTACCGCGCCATGCTTGCGGCATCGGGAAATATGCAGGAAGTCATGCTGGGATACTCCGACTCGTGCAAGGACGGCGGCATCCTGGCATCGTCGTGGCAGCTCTACCGGGCCCAGAGCGAGATCGTTGGGATCGCCCGGGACGCCGGCGTGCGGTGTCGTTTGTTTCATGGCCGCGGCGGCACCATCGGCCGCGGCGGGGGACCGACCCACGAGGCCATTCTCTCGCAGCCGCCGGGCACCGTGAACGGACGCATGCGCTTTACCGAGCAGGGCGAGGTCCTGTTCTACCGGTACAACAACCCGGAAACAGCGGTCTACGAACTGACGCTGGGCGCGACCGGTCTCATGAAGGTGAGCCTCGATCGAAAAGCGGTTCTCGAAGCGGCGCAAGACGAGTTCGATGGCGTGATGAATGAACTCGCGCGTGTGGGAGAGTCCACATACCGCACGCTCACGGAACAGACACCGGGGTTTGTCGACTACTTCTATGACGTCACCCCCATCGCTCCGATCGCTCAGATGAACATCGGTTCACGACCGTCGCACCGCAACCGCGCGGATCGTTCGAAGGCGTCGATCCGCGCAATTCCCTGGATTTTCGGGTGGGCTCAGTCCCGGCACACATTGCCGGCCTGGTACGGACTCGGCACGGCGCTGGAGAGCGTGATCGAGAAGCGGCACAACGGGCTGGCGCTCCTGCGGCGCATGTACGAGTCGTGGCCTTTCTTTCATGCCCTGATCAGCAACATCCAGATGGCCCTTGCCAAGGCCGACATGGATATCGCCCGCGAGTATGCGGCGCTCGCGCACGACCGAACCACGGCCATGTCCATATTCGAGACGATCCGCGCGGAATTCGAGCGCACCGCATGTCGCGTGCGGACTGTTGCCGACGCCGACGATCTGCTTGCGGACAACCCGGCTCTCGCCTTGTCGCTCAGTCGGCGTAATCCATACCTCGACCCGCTCAACCGGATTCAGGTTCGCCTGCTGGCCGAGTTCAACGCCGGCGACGATTCAACCCCGGGAGACGCGCGCGATCCGCGGCCACTGCTTCGCACCATCAACGCCATCGCTGCCGGCCTTCGCAACACGGGGTAATGTGTGGCGGCACAGGGACGACTCATGGACATCGAATCGCTGAACGCAAAAGCTGAACAGACGCTCTCGGCTTTGCTTGAGCTCGCAAGCGGCCCTCAGGTCTATGCGCAACTCGGTCTTATCCTCTTGGCGATCATTCTCGCCTACTCGTTCGCTGCGTTGCTGCGAAAGCATTCACCCATCCTGAGAGAGGCCCCTGTCTCGAAGCCATGGTTGACGCTGAAACGGACGATTCATAGAACAGGTTATTTACTGTTTCCGTTGCTTGTCATTGTGTTTCTCGGCGCCGCCGTCGAACTGAGCGAACTCGTCGTAGAGCAAAGCTGGCTGATACGCATCAGCCAGAGCCTGGCCGTCGTATTCTTGCTCTACTCCATCATCGTCCGCTTCATCAAGTACCGGTTCATCGACCTGGTGCTCAAGTGGGTCATGATACCGATTGCGGTCCTGCACGTATTCGGTTGGCTGGACGATGTCACGACCTATCTGGACACGATTGACCTGGAGGTCGGCAACATCAGGATATCGGCCTACGGTCTCGCAAGGGCCGCTGTCTTCGGGTCCATTCTCTTCTGGTTGGGACGCGTATCGAACAACGCGGGCCAACGCATGATCCGCAAGCAGGAAGATCTCGACGTGGGAACCCGCGAGGTCTTCGCCAAGTTGTTTCAGGTCGTTCTTTTTTCGGTCCTGTTCGTTCTGCTGCTGCAGATAATGGGCATCAACCTGACCGCTCTCGCGGTTTTTGGCGGCGCACTGGGTGTTGGTCTCGGCTTTGGTCTGCAGTCAGTTGCATCGAACTTCATCTCCGGAATGATCATCCTGCTCGACAGGTCCTTGAAGATCGGTGACTACATCGAGCTGGATGACGGTCGGGGAGGCACTATCCGTGAAATAAATATGCGCTCGACCTCGCTGGAGACATTCGATGGCAAAGACATCATGGTTCCCAACGAGCAGTTCATCACGACCCGGTTTGTCAATTGGACGCACAACAACAAGAAGCAGCGGTATTCTCTGGGGTTTCAGGTGGCCTACGACACAGACATACCGAAAATGCTGGATATCGTCAGAGAAGTCGTTCGATCCCACCCTCAGGTCATCAACAACCCCGACACACCGACAGAAGAGCGAGCGGATGCCGAAATAAGCGGCTTTGGCGAGTCCGGCATAGACATACTCGTAGAGTTCTGGATGGAGGGGGTCGATGACGGGCTCAATCGAGTGGGCGCCGATCTGCTTCTCATGATCTGGCAGGCCCTCAAGGACAATCACATCGAGATACCGTTCCCGCAGCGCGAAGTTACTATCGTGAATGCCGGCGCGGCTGCGTCGACGTGATTGACTCAGCAACGCGTTTCGCGTCCTGATTTTCTGTCCGGGAGCAACGGCGCCTCGTTCGGCTGCGCAAGGTCCACTTGAGCCCGCAAAAGCTTCGCCAGACGATTTGCCGTTGGCCGCGCACGAGCACCGCATCAGTTCTTACAATACTGTTGAGTGCCCGCATGGCCCGAAATGCCGGCGGCCTGGCAAATTCCGCAGTCCGCTCCGATATAATGGCGTGTGCAGGCGGTCGACGGCCTGCGCTCCCGAAGCGATAAACGCATGAGCACAGCCAGAATCATTTATACGAAGACCGACGAGGCGCCGGCCCTGGCCACTTATTCGCTGCTGCCGATCGTCAAGACATTCACCGATGCCGTCGGCATCGACGTCGAGACGCGCGACATTTCCCTGGCGGGACGGATTATTGCGAACTTTCCCGAGCACCTGAGCGACGAACAACGCATCGGCGATGCACTGACCGAACTGGGCGAGCTTGCCAAAACGCCCGAGGCCAACATTATCAAGCTGCCGAACATCAGCGCATCCGTCCCGCAGCTGACAGCGGCGATCGCCGAGTTACGCTCCCAGGGCTACGATGTGCCGGAATATCCGGAAGAGCCGCGCAATGACGCGGAGCAGAAAATTGCGGCCCGCTACGCGAAGGTGCTGGGAAGCGCCGTCAACCCCGTGCTGCGCGAGGGCAATTCCGACCGCCGCGTTGCGGCCGCCGTGAAGGCGTATGCGAAGGCCAATCCACACTCCATGGGCGAGTGGAGTTCGAGCTCTCGATCGCGTGTCGCACACATGGACGACGGTGACTTTTACTCCAGTGAGCAGTCCGTTGTCGTCGCAGCCGCCGGCACGCTGCGCATCGAGCTCGATACGGCCGAGGGCATTACGGTGCTGCGCGAAGCAGTCGCCGTTCTCAAGGACGAAGTCATCGATGCAGCGCGCATGGACTGTCGCGCGCTGCGTGAATTCTTCGCCAGGGAAATCCAGGCCGCCGCGGATGAGAAAGTGCTGTGGTCGCTGCACGTCAAGGCGACGATGATGAAGGTCTCCGACCCGATCATCTTCGGCCATGCCGTGCGCGCGTACTACAGCGATGTCTTCGACAAGCATGGCGCACTGTTCAATGAGCTCGGCGTCGACGCCAACAACGGCGTTGGCGACGTCTATGCCAAGATCGGCACATTGCCCGAAGCACGGCAGGCCGAAATCCGTGCCGACATCGAGGCGATGTACGAAGAGCGCCCGCCGCTGGCGATGGTCGATTCGGACAGGGGCATCACGAACCTGCATGTGCCGAGCGACGTCATCATCGATGCATCGATGCCGGCAGCAATCCGTTCATCCGGCAAGAGCTGGGGGCCCGATGGCAGGCTGCACGACGCCGTTTACACCATTCCCGACCGCTGCTATGCGGGCATTTATCAGGCAGTCATCGACGACTGCAAAAAGAACGGCGCCTTCGATGTGCCTACGATGGGCAATGTCTGCAACGTCGGCCTGATGGCGCAGAAGGCCGAGGAGTACGGCTCGCACGACAAGACCTTCGAAATTCCTGCGGCAGGCAGGGTGCGCGTCGTTGACGAGACCGGCGCGGTACTGATCCAGCACGATGTCGAGGCGGGCGACATCTGGCGCATGTGTCAGACCAAGGACCTGCCGATTCGCGATTGGGTCAGACTCGCCGTGTCGCGTGCGCGCCAGACCGGTTCGGCCGCCATCTTCTGGCTGAATCCGAATCGGGCGCATGACAGCAACCTGATCGGTCTTGTCAACCGCTACCTCGAAGATCACGACACCGAGGGGCTCGACATCCGCATCCTGTCGCCCGTCGAGGCCATGCGTGCGACGCTCGCACGGGTGCGCAGCGGTGAAGACACGATTTCCGTAACGGGCAACGTGCTGCGCGATTACCTCACCGACCTGTTTCCGATTCTCGAGCTCGGCACCAGCGCCAAGATGCTGTCCATCGTGCCGTTGCTCGCGGGCGGCGGCCTGTACGAGACCGGCGCCGGCGGTTCCGCGCCTAAGCACGTGCAGCAGTTCCTCCGCGAAGGGCATCTGCGCTGGGACTCGCTTGGCGAGTACCTGGCGCTGGCCGTGTCCATGGAGGAACTGGCCGAGAAGACCGGTAACGACAAGGTCCGCGTTGTCGCAAAGGCGTTGAACGAGGCGAACGCCCGCTACCTGGCCGAGAACAGGACGCCGTCACGCAAGGTCCACGAGATCGACAACCGCGGCAGCACTTTCTATCTCGCGATGTACTGGGCCGAGGCGCTGTCCGCTCAGAAGCAGGACACGGCGCTGGCCGAGAAGTTCGCGCCGGTCGCGGCGGCCCTTGCCGCCAACGCCGGAACGGTCCTCGTAGAACTCGAAGCCGCGCAGGGCCGGCCCGTCGATATCGGTGGCTACTACAATCCCGATGAGGCGAAGACGTCGCGAGCCATGCGCCCCAGCGCGACGCTGAACGCAATGATCGACAACCTCTGAACACGACCGGCCTGGGCAACGTATTTTCGTTCGCCGGGGAGTCGCGTCGTCGCAGTAAGTGCCGTGGTCCCGGGACCTGTCCGTGCAAGCGGGCCGAAAACCACTCTTTGCACTCGCCCGCGTGTGAAGAGTCTTTGGACCGGCGCACGGACACGCTGACCGGTGGTTTCAGGGGCTGATCGTCCGGTGAGCGACCGTGATCACTCCCCAGGGCTCTCGGCGGCATTTCGAAACAGCAAGGCCGCCTCTCAAATGACAACCGCGGGCTCGTGAGCGACGACCCGCCCGAACCCTCTCCGCAGCCGCGCCGGCCGAGCGCGCCGCCATCCGGGCGCGTGTACGGCCGCCTTCAGAAACTTGGTCGCGTCGAGCGGTTTTTACGAGATTCAAGCCTCAGGAGCGGGGCCGCAAAGGCCTGTGGCGGAATCCGGATCAGCCTGTCTGACGCGGTCGCACAGGACAAAACAGGGCTGCCTCATGTGCGGACTGAGAGGACGCTGACGCTCGTGCGCGCCTGCGAAGTGCCGCGTGAGGGGATCGCCCTCCGGCGGGCGAACGCGAGTGCGCGGGTCCGCGCTTGTGGGTCCCCCCTCAGCGGAAGCGCGCCGACCAGAACCGTGGCCCCACTACGCGGCAATTCGCCCAAATCCGTCCGATTCTCAACCTGATACGCACCTGCCTTGAGCATGGCCGCTTAGGTCGCGAAATCCTTCGACGGACCGTGGTCGAGACTGACAGTATCGATACCGATGCCGAAACCGGATGTCGCAGCGTCTCCGCTTCGCTGATCGATGAGGAAAGAAGGCCGACGCATCCCGCGAGCACAGATACAAGCATCGTCAGACTGGGTGTTTTCGTGTCCGACTCCTCGAGGCATGCGTACGCCAAAAGTGCGTCTGAGCCGCTGCTCTCGAATCATCAAGAACGGATATTGGAGGCCCTGCATGAAGAGGGTGAATACAACGTGCAAAGAAACGTATGAAGCCATCGCAACGCTTTCAATCGGGCGTTTGCGCGCGCGCTGTGGGCCGGTTAATCTGCCCGTTCTGCCTTTAATTCGAGAACGAGGAGTCGCGATGGACACTTACGTAATTTTGCGTCGCAGTGCGTGGGTCGACGCGCCCGAGTTGCAGGCCGCCGCGGCCGAATCCGCTCGCGTGGGCAACGAGGAAATGCCGGATGATGTTCGTTGGATTCGTTCCTACGTGTTGCAGGAACTGGATGGCCGGCTCGGCACCGCCTGCGTTTACCAGGCTACCTCGGAGCAGGCGATCCGCGAACATGCCGCGCGCGCGCACCTCGCCGCCGACGAAGTGATCCGAGTCGCGGACACCGTCGTCGTTCGCGACGACCCCCCGAAAGTCACCGAGTGAGGCTACGCCGGGCGGGCGAAGAGCCGGGATCGCCGCCGCCGGGTGGTGGCGAAGGTCGGGTGGCACGCCCGTGAGCCGTTCGCCCGTGCCGTGTTTATCGTGACCCAACTGACACGACACGCGCGACAGGTAGTGCGGTTTTACAATGCACGCGGCACCGCCGAGCCGTGGATCAAGGCGGGCAAGCACGCGCCGAGGTGAGCGCGACTCTCCTGCCGGCGCTTCTGCGACAATGCGGTGCGCCGGCGGCTTTTCGCCTTGCCTTACATTCTCGCGAACTTCCTGCGCCGGAGGGCACTGCCGGGGCGGGCGAAGCACTGGCCGTTGACGACCCGTAGAGAGAAGCTATTCTAAAACCGGGGGCGCGGATCGTGCGCCCTACCCGCTTCGTGACCTTCCGGATGACCGAGGCGGCCGTCCCGACGGTGCTCTTCCGGGCGGATCCTGGCGAGGATTGCGCGCCTCGCACCGCTGGATGACCCGGGTAGCGATGCCGGGCGGCCTGTTCTGCGCTGCCGGAGGCTGGAAGGCCCGGGGCTCCTCTGTTCTCGCGCGCGTGCCGGCCGCCAAGACGGCGAGCATCGGGCCGTTCGGTGGCCGTGCCGCAGCCATCGACGCGCCGTTTTTCCCTCGTGAGGGGCATCCAGCGTGTCGGCAGTGATCGTGTCGGCAGTGATAAAGTTACGGCCGGACCCGCGGATGACGAGTTCACACAAGAAATATCGGTATAATATGCGGGTGCCGCGCAGCGGACGGCGCAATGGGGTTCAAACAACACCGCGCCTTGCTCAGCCGGAGACAGGAACGGTGGTAACGCTCACGTGAACTGCCCGATCTGCCAGGTCCCAAACCCTTCGCAGGCCCGGTTTTGTCTGGCCTGCGGCCATCTGCTGGTGCACGGCGTCGTCTGCAGCGCTTGTCACACCCTGTTACCACCCCAGGCAAGCTACTGCTCGCAGTGCGGCGGCTACGTGGCCTCCCGGGCCGCTGCCTGTGCACACTGCCATGTGCCGCTCGCGCCCGGACAGGCGTTCTGCGGCAACTGCGGCCAGGGCGTCGACCGGCCTGCGGCCACGCCGGCACAACCCGTTCCGGCCGTGGCCGCCGTTGCACCGGCGCCGGTGATACCGCACGCGGCGGCGGCGCGCGCGTCACCCCAGCCGGCTGAACCGACGGCACCCGAGCCCGCGCCGGAGCTCGAGACGGCCGCTGGAACTGACCTCGAGACCCTGCCGGCGGCAATACCGATCAAGCAGATGCTTGCGTCGTTGCGGCGCTATCTCCCGGACGCAATCTATGAGCCACTCGAGCGGCGACCGACGGAAAAGCACATCGAGAGCACACGCGATCACCTCACCTCGCTGCTGCGAATCACGAAGACCTACCTGCCCCTGCCGGTGGTGCTCTCGCCGCAGCCCGTCGGGGAGCCGGCCGGGGGGCTCAGTCGCGGGGTGTTCCTGTTCGGCGACGTCGCCGGGTTCACGCCGCTGTCCGAGCAGCTCAAGCAACTCGGCCAGGCCGGCGCCGAGCGTATTGCGGAAATTGTCAACGAGCTGTTTTTCGACCTCGTCACGGTTCTCTTCAATCACGGCGGCAGCCTGCTGCAGTTCGGTGGCGACGCGCTGATCGGCGTGTTTCCTGCACAGACTGACGACGAGATGGCTGACGGCGCCCTGCGTGCGGTGCAGGCCGCGATGGCCATGCAGGCCCTGATGAGCAAGTACGCCGAGATCGAGGCGGCCGGCGAAACGCGGCAGCTGCGCATCAAGTGCGGCATCTCCTCCGGACCCTATTTCGGCGCCCACATCGGCATGAAGCCGGATACCGACGCCGGGCGGCGCGGCATCATGGCTTACGTCACCACCGGCCACACGGTCAACCGCGCCGAGCAGGCAGAGGGACACGCCGGGCCCGGCGACACCATCATCACCCAGGAGACGCTCGATCTGCTGGGCGACATCGTCAGTGCAGAACTCGTCGAGGAAGGCTTCCAGGCAGTGCGCGACGTGCCGCCGCTCGAGCAGCCGCTCGATCGCCTGGTCCCGGAGGAGCCGCCCGAGGGCGACACGCAGGCGCAAATCACTTATCTGGTGGAGCGCCTGGACCGCCTGGCGCCGTATCTGCCCGAAGAGCTGATCGCCCGCATTGTGAGCAACCCCAACGACGTCAGCATGTCACCGGACCATCGGCCGGTGAGCATCATTTTCGTCAACTATGTTGGCATCAGTGACGTCATCGACGATCTCGGCGAAAGCCATCCCGAGATGGTCACCGAGCAGCTCAACAGCTATTTCTGCCACATGGCGAAAGTGGTGGATCGATACGAGGGCACCATTGCGCGCATGGACCAGTACGCCGTGGGAGATCGGCTGGTGATATTTTTCGGCGCGCCACGG
>JABAOE010013176.1_pt1 | contig 26558 bp, 28 predicted proteins | sample 7062141 | NCBI WGS metagenome assembly JABAOE01 (sample SAMN14538627, study PRJNA623070) | marine sediment metagenome | biome: marine biome [ENVO:00000428]; feature: marine pelagic biome [ENVO:01000023]; material: deep marine sediment [ENVO:00002113] | place: India: Gulf of Khambhat ...
AATCTCTATGTGGGGTTTGTCATCAATCTGTGCATGGCCTGCGTAAAGCGAGCCCGGCCTTCTTATCAGCAACAGATCAAAGAGCGGCTATTCTTGCTCAATCGGCATTTACTCTTGCCAGCAGCTGGTTGCTGCGATCCAAGAACCGCGCCATGCGCTCCTTATCGAATGCCCGACACGTCAACATCGCCAGGTCATAGACCTGGGAGACCAGCAACTCGACACTCTCGTTCTGATCTTCCTTGTCCATTTTCAGGATATTTTTCACGACTGAACTGGACGAATTGACCAGTAGCGATGGTCCCTTGTCCGAAAGCGGGATATTCTTGCCGAGGGTGCGGGTCATCTCCTGGAACCGGCGGTCCTGCTCAGAGAAAAGCGCCATGGCAGGTACAGACTCATCCTTCAGGCTTTCCACCCTGATATCAAGCTTCTCATCCTTGAGATACCGCTTGAAGATATCGACGATCTTTTCATCGCGGGTTTTGCCGTCTTCGCCCTCTACCAGTTCACCGGATTTGTCCTGCTGAATCAGGTTTTCCGTGACATCGGCATCGACGCGGGCGAATTTCAGCTCCGAATTCTTCATTTCCAGGAACTGGATAAAATGGGAGTCGATCTGGGCATCCAGGACGAGAACATCGAGACCCTGCGCCTTGAAAAGCTTCAGGTAGGTTGCCTGTGCGACCTCATCGTTTGTGTAATAGACCGTGGTCGCTTTCGAGGCTGAGCTGTTTTCAAGATACTCAGGCAAGGTCACCCATTCATCTGAACCGCTGACGGCATAAAGCGTGTGATCTTTGAGCTTATCGTAGAACTTGTCATCCCGCATCATGCCAAACTTGACAAAGGTATGGATATCCGACCAGATTGCAGAGAAAACCTTGCGGTCTTCCTTGTCCAGTTCAACCAGTTTCCCGGCCACACGGCTGGTGATGACGTCACGGATTTTACGCACCTGCGGTTCGTTCTGCAGATAACTGCGAGAAACGTTCAACGGCAGGTCGGGTGCGTCAAGGCAGCCCTGCAAAGGCGTCAAAAATTCCGGGATCAGTTCAGGGCAGTTATCACTGACAAAGACCTGGTTACAGAACAGCTTGATGTGGCTTTTCGTCACGTCGAATTCGTTGGTCAACTTGGGGAAATAGAGAATCCCTTTCAGGTTGAAGGGATAATCAATATTCAGGTGAATCCAGAACAGGGGATCATCTGAAAAGGGATAAAGCTTTCGATAGAACTCTTTATACTCCTCATCGCTCAACTCCGTGGCCATCCTGGTCCAGAGCGGATTCTGGTCATTGACGACCTCGCCTTCGAGGTGGATGGCAACCGGCAGGAAGTTGCAGTAACGGGTCAATACGTTACGGACACGAACGGGTTCGAGGAATTCAAGCTCATCATCCTCGAGATGCAGGATGATATCCGTACCCCGGCCCTCTTTCTTGATTTCTGCCAACTCGTAGCTGGTTGAACCGTCACAGCTCCAGTGGGCACCGGCGGCTTCTTTCTGGTAGCTCAGGGTCTTGATCTCGACTTTTTTTGCCACCATGAATGCCGAGTAGAAACCAAGGCCGAAGTGGCCGATGATCTGGCTTTTGTCTTCGACCTTTTTGAACCTCTCGACAAATTCTTCCGCCGAGGAGAAGGCAATCTGGTTGATGTACCGACGCACCTCGTCAGCTGTCATGCCGATGCCGTTATCGCTGATGGTAACCGTTTTCTTGTCTTTATCGATGGAGACATCGACACGATAGTCATCCGACTGCTGCAGCCCCTCTACGAGATTGACATGCTGCATCTTGTGAATGGCGTCTACAGCATTGGAGACGAGTTCGCGTAGAAAAATTTCTTTATCGCTATAGAGCCACTTCTTGATGATCGGAAAGATGTTTTCCGTATGAATTGATATGCTTCCCTGCTCTGCCGACTTCTTTTTTGCCATAAAAAAACCTCCAAAACTTTATGTTCGGGAGGAAGATAGTTACGATAAGCGCGAATGTCAAGTGCAGCAGGCGTTCAGTTCATGCTCCGTAGACGATATCGGCAGGATTCGGGACGTTCTCTGTCTGCCATCCCTGGATAAGATCACGATAATAGTCGACATTGAGCTGCAAATCCGTTCGACTGGGTTGCATGGTTATTGATGCGTCGTAATTTCGGACCCCCCACCCCAGGCACAAAACACAGATCAGCATCGGCAGAGCAACCCGGGCAATGAAATACAGGGAATGTCCTACGGTTCGGCCCCAAAAACGCCGCAACAGTTCAAGCACGGCATCCTGACGACCGGACAACACCAGGTAAAGAGATGTTACCGCAACGTAGAGGGCAAACAGTCCGAAAACAATATGTGCATTCACGATACAGACCCCTGCAAAGAACCACGAACAGCATCACATATATATTATATGCAAAAACAATCCTGTGGCAAGACCCATAAAACGACGTTTTAAATTAAAAAAACATCACTCGCCGATGATCTTGACCAGCACGCGCTTGCGCCGGCGGCCGTCGAATTCGCCGTAGAAGATCTGCTCCCAGGGGCCGAAATCAAGTTGACCGGAAGTGACGGCAACAACGACTTCACGCCCCATGATGGTGCGTTTCAGGTGGCCGTCACCATTATCTTCCCCGGTGTTGTTATGCTGATAAAGGTTCAACGGCTCATGAGGGGCGAGTTGCTCCAGCCACCGTTCAAAATCCTGGTGCAGGCCCCTTTCATCATCATTGATGAACACTGACGAGGTGATGTGCATCGAGTTGCACAGCACCAGGCCTTCCCGTATGCCACTTGCTTTGAGGCAATTATTGACCTGTGGCGTAATATTGATAAAACCGCGCCTGGCAGGCACCTCAAACCAGAGTTCCTTGCGAAAAGATTTCATGCCGCCTCCTTGATTTAAGTCAATGGCTAGAACCAGTGATCATGTTAAAAGTCTGGTGATAAAATTATTAAAATCAGGTATTGTTTACAAGCTGATCGACGCTATCGGCCGACGTACCAGACAACCAATATGCCAGAACACAAAATAATAATATCACGCAGGGTTCTCCTGCTCACCATGATTCTGTCCATCTTTGGTGCAGGTGACTGGCTACATTCAGCCTTTGCTCAACCTTTTTTGGACGAAAAACCGGAAGCCATCAAACCTGACACCACATCAGGCTTGAGAGCCTTCTACCAGGCCCTCGACTACAACTGGACAAACATAGAGGAAGGGGTTCCCCCTTTCATCCTTGAAAGCATTCCAGAAGACATCAACGAGTCCGTCTCCACAAAAGTAAAGAAGCGTTCTTTCTTCATGGGGCTCCTGCCCATGATTCTAATGGCCAACAGAGAAATCGCATCAGAACGCGCTGAAATCCAAAAAATCCTGGCAAGACACAACACCAGACAGGCCCAGACAGGTGACCGGCAGCGTCTCGTCGAAATTTCCCAACGCTACGGGCTACGCGGCCATCCATTGACAGACCACCGCACCAAGACACGACTGTTGGAAAGGGTCGACACGATTCCCCCGTCCCTGGTCCTGGCCCAGGCCGCCAACGAATCCGCGTGGGGGACTTCTCGCTTTGCACGCATGGGCAACAACATTTTCGGCGAGTGGACGTTCAAACCGGGGACCGGGATTGTACCTGAAGGAAGACCGGACGGCGCAACTTACGAAGTGCGCAAGTTCAAAAGCATTTACGAATCAATCCGCAGCTACATGAATAACCTCAACCGGCATAGCGCATATCGAAAACTGCGCAAGATAAGAGCAGAATTACGTAAAGACAAGCAACCCGTCACAGGCAAAGCCCTCGCCAGGGGCCTGGAAAGGTACTCAGAGCGTGGAGAAGAATACGTCATGGAAATCCAGGCAATGATTCAGCACAACAAGCTGGAACGCGTCAACACTGCGAAATTAAGGTTGCCGGAACGGGAGGTGTTGACGAGTATCAGCACAACCGGGGCCGGGTTGTTCTCATCTCGCAACAGAATCATCGGGCATCGCGCTCCGAGTCGGCCAGACGAATAACTGGCTGAACCAGTACCAGGTTTGCCCCTTTCTATCTGAAGCGGTTACCGTGTACTTGCTGCGCCTACCCTCGAGAGGCTGCATCGCCCTGACCTCATAAAGATTGTCACTCCCCTCAACCTCCTCAACAGCACATACCGGCTGCCCGGGCACATAGCATTTCAGAGTCGATTCAGCGATATCGGAACTGTTGATGTAAAACTTTAAATAAGGCCTTCTTTCCTTCGCCAGAACAGGTGATTTTAGAGACAGGACCTCAACTGGCAAATGCCGCATAAACAGCTTGCTGCGAAAGCTTTCCGCAGCAGCAAAGCCAGCCCCCACCGGAAATCTCGGCAACGAATACATCTCCTGCCCTGTGCTGATAACCCCCGACTGTTGACCGAAAGCAGCAATAAACCCTGCCTTCTCTACAAGCGTTGCCAACTCCGGGGAAAACTCGCCGTAAGGATAGGCAAACAGCTCCGGGACAAATCCCAGGTTATCGCGGAAGGCCTGCCTGGATCGCTCCAGGTCTGCGTTAACGTGCTCGGTCCAGCCCGCATCATCCATGTCGTCAAGCATATAGGAATGTGCTGCAGAATGATTGCCAAGCTCGACACCCTCTTCCCGCAACAACCTCAACTCGGCCCAACTGAGGTAATCGCCCCCCGAGACGCTATCGGTACTGACGAAAAGGGTTGCCGGATAACCATACTTTTTCAGTAACGGCCACCCGGCAGTCAAGAATGACTGATAGGCATCGTCAATGGTGATGACGGCGCAGCGCTGCGGCAGCTCTGTACCGCTCTTGAGCCGTGCCACAACCTCGCCAAGCGTCAAGACTTGAAAGCTGTTATCTCGCAGAATGTCGAGATGGGTGCGAAAATCCTGTGCCGAAATGTTGGTCGACGGGTAACGGGAATCATCGAAACGGTGGTAGACAAAAACATTCGCCTGGCCCGCCGAAAAGGCCGGCGCAGTGTGCATAAGGGAGATAAGCAGGGCGAGGCACAGGATCCTGGGCAGGTAGCTATTTCTGCTTTTCCTTGCCACCCTTGACCTTGGACCGCAGGTAGCGCCTGATGCTGTTCCGGGCCCTGGGCGTGACGGCCCACTCCAACCATTTTGGCAAAACATTGGGTCGTTCTGATGTCTCAACATCGATCTGGTCTCCGTCCATAAGGCGCGCCTTGAGCTGACGGGTTTTACCATTGATACGAACACGGACAGCATGCAGGCCAAGCTGTTCGTGGATATTGAACGCGAAATCGAGAGCGCTGCTGCCTTCCGGCAAGGTGCGCACTTCTCCGTTCGGTGTATAAACCTGGATAGAAGCAGAAGCCAGACGCAGGCTCTCCATATCGAAGGCAGACTCCCCTTCGATCAGGGATTGCATCAATGCTTCAAAGCTGGAACTTCTGAACTCGAACCCCGGCGCCAAGACACCGGAATCATTGAAACGGGAGAGTTTGCGCGTGGTTATTTCAACACGCAGCCTTGCTTCTCCTGCCTGTACGCTGGTCTTCAGGGCCTGGTAACCGTACTGGGAAGGCGAATTCAGATGATCGCGCAGCTTGCCCGGGATTGGCGGGTAGAGTCGGTGCAGCAGGCCAAGCGCATAATAAGCATCCCTGAAGCTGTCAACCAGCACATCAAGAGTGTAGAGGCCCGGCAATCCGCGGGTTGTCATGCGGGCGGCGACAATGGAAAACGGCCTCCAGCGATCCTTGACCAGGGCATCGATCTTATGGTGCTCGAGGATATTATGCACCTCCGAGCGAATTTTGCCGAGTGTCGACTCATAGAATTTGCGATGCTCATTGACCGCCGCCGCATAGCGCCTGGCACGGGTCGGGTAAAGGATTGTCAGCGACAGGGCATCGAGTTCCGTAGCGACACGCCCCATGCCGAGATGCCTGGCCAGGGGCACATAGATTGTCCTGGTCTCCTCGGCTATCAGACGCTGTTTTTCCGGGTTCAGCGCCTGTATCGTCTGCAGGTTGTCGATCCGGTCCCAGAACTTCAGGCACAGGACGCGAACATCCTTGACCGCGAGCAGCACCGTCTTGCGATAAGTTTGCTCCTTGAGTGCGCTGCGGCTGAGCAGGTCGTCATCAACCTTGGTCAGGCCATCGACCAGCAAACTGGTCTCTTCTCCGAAGATCTTACTGACATCTTCCAGGGTCGTGGGCGTATCTTCGACCACGTCGTGGAGAATAGCGGCATTGACAGAGGCAAAATCCATCCAGTGCCTTGCGGCCAGATGGGCAACCCTCAACGGATGGAAAAAGTAAGGTTCGCCTGACTTGCGAACCTGCTTGTGATGGGCCTTTTGAGCGAGGCTGATCGCCTTCTGCAAGGTATCAATCGACTCATCAAGCACCTTTTCGCTCAAGCTGCCACCGTAATGAGTCACGAGCAGCTCCATGATTTCATTAATCAGGCGCAGCTGACGTTTGTCATCATAATTTTCCGGGGCATCCGGCTCAGCGATAGGTTGATGAATCGTTTCCATGAAGAGCAATCCAGAGTTATCGATTTTGAAAATATTAGACCAGTTGAAAAAGTGTCGCAACCGTATTGCGTATCATCGTCTAAATTGTTCGCCAGAATTAACCCGGTGGCCAAGTCATATCACGCCCGCCGAGGAGGTGGAAATGGATATGCCAGACAACCTGGCCTCCCCCCTCATTGGTATTGTTGACAATACGAAAGCCGTCTTCGGCAAAGCCGGTATCGTGGGCGACCTTGCCTGCGACCTGGTAGATATGGCCGATGAGTTCATTGTCGGCAGTCGTCAAATCCAGCGTCGTACGGATATGCTTCCTGGGTATGATCAGGAAATGGTTGGGCGCCTGGGGGTTGATGTCTTCGATGACGATGACCTTATCGTCCTGGTAAACAAGCTTTCCCGGTATTTCTCCGGCTATGATTTTACAGAAGATGCAATTGTCCGGCATGTTCTCCTCCCTCTTCTTCGCTGTTCGTTTCAGCACCATCCCCATCCAGCGGAACCACGTGCCAGCGTTCTTTAGCGGCACGCTTACCCAATTCCATGTTATGGCTGAACAGGATCAATTGTCCATCGGCCGAGGCCAGGTCCACCATATTCAGAGCCTTGGCCAGTCTTTTCTGGTCAAGATGAACGAACGGGTCATCCAGCATCAACGGCAGTGAGCGCCCATCTCCCCTTACTTTGGCCAGGGCAACACGCAGGGCCAGGTAAATCGCATCGACGGTACCTCGGCTGAAATTATCGACAGGCACCCACCGACGGCCATCGATTTTGACTGAAGGCAGCATATTTTCATCAAGCCTGACTTCATTGTACCGTCCTGCCGTAATTTTACCGAACATTCTGCCGGCTTCTTCGTTCAGCTTCACCAGGTGTGAACGGCTGAACTCGTCGACGGCGCCCGCAAGCAGGTTGACTGATTTGCGCAACAAGCTGATGCGTTCTTCAAGCTCGTATTTGCGTTTATACAGGGCGCCGCCACTCGCCGAACCCTGGGCTGGCCGGGCCTGGCTCGCTTCCTCAAGCTGCACTTTCAGGCTTTCCAGCCTTGACTCCTTCTCTTGCAGCTGACTCTCGAACTCTGCCATGCGTGCCTGCAATTCCTGCACTTCCGGAGAAGAATCGCTGTTTTTGGCCGGAGCTTCCTGCGCTTCGACTTTCGATACAGCGCCTGGCTTCGGCCTTTCTTCCGTCTTCACATCGGGCCCTGCTTCTTCCTGCCCACTCCAGAACCGATCGAGCAGGCTGCGATGCTTTGCAACAAGCTTTTGCAGGCGGACAAGGTCGATTGGCGACGAAGGCAAACCGAGCGCTTCACATCGTTCGCTCAACTCCGCCTGCCTGGCCTGAGCGGCGTACTTCTTCTGGTCCAGCCGACCCCGTTGCTTTTGGCAGTCTGCCTGGGCTTTTTTCCTGGCAGTCTGTCTCACCCCTCCCCAGCCAAGGAGTGCGGCAGTGATAAACCCTGCTCCGGCAGTGACTGGAATGGCATACAATGAAAGCCACCAGGCAAGACCGGCAAGCACAACACAGAGAACGGCCGCTCCTCCAAGGGCGACCCAAGGGACGTCAGGGATTTTCTTCTCTTTTTGGTTCAGGATGGAATAAGGCTGTTGCAATTCTGCCATTTCCTGCCTGATGTCAGTGGCTTCTTCCAGCAGAGCGGGAAGTTCCCTGGGCGGCTGCGCCGGCAAACCAGCGGCGGTCAGCTCTGCGGACAGGCTCCCGGAAACAACTTTCTCCGCGGCTGGTTCGTCGATAACTTCGATATCAGATGCGACCACTTCAGCCACTCCTGCCGCTTCAGCCATTTCCGCTGATGTCTCGCGTCGAACGCGTTCGACATAACGCAGTCCTTTTTCGTACTCGAGCCGGTCCCTGACCAGCTCGGCAGTCAGGGCTTCTATCTGCGCGGCAATGTCGGCACCGGCATCGATTTCAACAAACATCGGCACAGCTTCGTGATCGCCCTGTTGTTCCAGCTGCCGGCAGACTTCTTCATATTCGCGTTCACGCTGTTTATCACGCCCCCAGGGGTTGCTGTTGGTCAAGCTGAAGTGTTCATCGAGCAGCCCATCCAGGATAGCGGCATAATCGGCTTCGGCCGTACCGCTGACCAGGGTGCGCAGGCGCTGTGCCAACTCATCACCGCTCCACTCCTGGGGGTGGTGGCCGAAGAAGTAGGTCGCCCTGAACAGCTTGTCGTCGCCGACACCGAGCAGGGACTCAACCAGTTCCCGGTATTCACGACACGACGCACTGCGACCACGCAAAGGGGCCTTGCCAGAGAACTGCGACAAAACATGATAGAGATCGTCTTTTTCAACCAGCTCGACCTCATCGGTCAACAGGTTGCGCTTGACCTGGATCGTCCGCCCGCCACCTTCAAAGAACAACGCCGCAGAGCAGGCATTGCGGCCCCACGTCTTGTATTTTTCCAGGCGATTCGTCCCGAACAGGACGGCCGGCACAGCCTCGGCAAGCGTTGACTTGCCTGCTTCATTCGGACCGATCACAAGGTTCATGCCGCGACGGAACTCAACCGTCTTGTTCTTAAACTTGCCAAAGCTCTCTAACTCTATACTGCGCAGAATCATCAGACCTCTCCCTCCAAAGTCTGAAAACGACTTAGCAGCAGCTGCAGGGCCTTCTCCAAAAGAGCCTGTTCATCATCGTCAGCGTTAGCCGCCTGTTCAAGAACAGTCCTCACCAGGACGCCACGCACGCTTTCCTCCTGCGCCAACGCCTGTATATGCTCACTTGTGAGCAAACTTTTCATGCCACTCCCCCATGGTCTGTATCATTGTTTGACTTTGATCCGCCATCTTCTTGTTGGTTGCGCTGCAAATACTCATAAATTGTCCGCGTAGAAATACTCCGGGTAATAGCAAACGTTCTGATGGCAGGCTGCACCGAACCTTTCATGGTGTGCTGCCATGGCCCGGCGCTTGTAATCCGGGAAATCGTCGCACCGCTCTGCCAGCTGGATAAATTCTTTCGTCAAAGTGACATTTCTGACTTTCTGCATAGCAGGCGCCCCCCGGCCAACCAGCTTCAGGCCGTGAATGCCTGCTTGCATCAGGTGAGGGATCGCACAGAGCCCGCAACCGTGACGACGATTGGTTTCCGACCAGCTGTCCTGCCTCTTCATGGCGACATCAAGCTTACCTTCATCGCCCTCGTAAAGGGGTTTGATGTCATACTTTATTTCGCAGGGCCAGATTTTGTCAGGACTCGAATGGTGAAAAGTGCAAAGGCCTTCCGTATTGGGACATTTACCGACCAGCAGAAACGCGTCGAACCTAAGATCGGGGACCTGCCTGATGATGGCGGCCATATCTGCGACCGTCAGATGCCTTGGCAGCACGGCGCGCTGCATTCCCAGCTTGTGCATGAACCGAACTGCCCCAGCGTTACCCAGGTGGGCCAGGGTGCTGGCATGGTATTCAAGCTGAGGATGCCTTTTCTTCAGCGCGCGCAACAGGCCAAAATCAGCGAGGATCAGGCTATCGACACCGAGGTGAACCATGCGGTCGACATATTCAAACAACAGCGGGAACTGTTCATCCGTGTAGAAAGGAGCATTCAGAGTCAGTGCAAACGACACCCCGGAGCCGTGGGCCAGCCTGATGATTTCGGCAAGCTCATCCTCAGTGGCAATCTGGGCACCACTGAAAGTTCTCTGGTTGAGAGAAGCAGTCAGGCTGTAATCCTGCCACTCCGGAGGGAGATAGCCGCCATAGAGCTCATCTGCCCCGGCCTCCAGCAGCAGTCCTGCTTCCTTGCAATTATCTACAGGAGAGATGATTCGCATCTCAAGAGTTCCCCCGGAACTTCCAGATGTTATCCCGGCGATAATCCCACCAGGCCGGGTCGGCATCGGCAGTCAGGCTCTCACCGACCATCAACAAGGTAAGCGCCGGTCGCGGGTTAGGGTTTTCCAGGTTGAAATAATCCCGTCCCCCCACCTCACCGACAATCGTATCGAGGGTGGCAATGACGACTTCTTCCTCCGGCAAGCCTATTTTATGGGCCAGCACAATCGGCACATCCTTGCCGTACCCACCACGCAGGTCTTTGACCAGCTCTGGCAGGGGGATATTGTTCATGTAGATCAGCAGCGTGACCCCCGGCGACGCCAGGTCACCCATGGTCGGCGCATCCGGGCCGTCACCCAGGGTCCGCGGAGAGGCCAGGATCGCCCGGCTGCAGACTCCCGGCAGGTCAAGAGTTTTCTTGATAATAGCCGAAGCAGCGTTAGCAGTGCCGACACCGGGCACCACCACGGCAAGGTCTTCCAGGGCATCAACGACGGCCTGGAAAGGTGAATAAAACGTCAAGTCCCCGGGGACCAAGAAGGCAACCGGCCCATCATTGAGCTGGCCTTTGATTTTGGAAATAAGCTCGTCGAAATATAGATCAAAGGGGATGAACAGTTCCTTACCATGCAGCAGCTCTGCAAAGGTCTGGTCATAAAGAGGGGGCACGTAAACAACATCGCACTCCGCGAGCAATCGCACCGCACGGCGTGTCAGCAGCTCCGGATCGCCGGGACCTGCTCCGAGAAAATAAACCTGATGACTCATCGACTCGACTCCGTGCGCAGATGAATGAGAAATTCTCGATTGCCTTTGGGACCCAGAATCGGGCTTTCGCAGAGTCCCAGCACCCGGCAGCCCAGCTCAGAGGCCAAATCCTTGATGCGGGCAATCACCTGTTCATGCAGTTCGGGGTCGCGGACCACGCCCCCCTTCCCCACGAGCCCCTTGCCGACTTCAAATTGCGGCTTGATCAGCGCGAGGACATCACTGCCCGGCTGCAACAACTTCAAGGTTGGCGGCAACACCTTGTCCAGAGAAATAAACGATGCATCGATGACGGCCATGTCAGGGGTTTCGTCAAGCTGCTCCGGTTGCAGCGTCCTGATATTGGTGCGTTCGAGATTGACAACCCTGTCATCCTCGCGCAGTTGCCAGGCCAACTGACCGTAACCGACATCAACGGCAAACACTTTTGCCGCGCCTTTCTGCAACAGACAGTCCGTAAACCCCCCGGTGGAAGCGCCGACATCGATGGCCGTACGACCGGCGACATCCAGGTCAAACGTCTGCAGCGCTTCAGCCAGCTTTAATCCGCCGCGCGAGACGTAGGGGATATCATCTCCCTTCAAGCGAATTTCCGTGCCTGCATCGACCCGGGTTCCGACCTTGTCGACCACCTGCTCATTGACCAGGACACGACCGGCCATGATCAGCGCCCGTGCCCGTTCGCGTGACCCGGCAAGTCGGCGCTCAACCATCAACTTGTCGATTCTCTCTTTTTCGGCCATGACAAGACAACCCAGGCAAGTTTACATGGTCGACAACAGGCGACCGTGCGCCGGGGACGAATCACCCTGCAGGCAACGTTCAAGAAACCGCAGGAAATGATCGGCCAACCAATCCATCTCTTCGATCAGGGCATGCCCGGCAGGGAGCACATGCAGCCTGGCCCGATGCGTACGGGCAAAACCGAGCACACCATCCAGGGGCACGATATCATCCTCCCAGCCATGGACAATTTCCAGGTTCCGCAAGCTGGGCTGAACATTGTGATTTGCATATCCCGGCATATTCAAGGCCGGGGCCATCAGGAACAAACCGATGGGGTCAATCACTTTTGAAGCAACAGCCGCGACATACCCCCCCATGCTGGAACCAACCAGCACCACGGCACCTTCTACAGACTTCGCTTCATTGATCAGTCGACTCACGCGCAGTTCAGGATCGCGGGTGTCGCTGTCATCCCGGCTGATGACCTGGCAACCCAACCCTTCGGCGACCTTGGCAAGGGCCCTGATCTTCACACCCCATGGCCCGCTTTCCCGGCCGTGAGAAAAAATAACCGTGACGTTTTGCATGCTGATCCTCTAAGAAAAAATGATTGCAAACTATAGCATGATTAAAGGCCAAATCCCACACTCTATCAGAGAGATTTACAAGGTCCGTTCAATACGCGGACAACAGCGATACAGCAGTGCTTTCTGACCAATAGAATGGTTCCCCGGGAGAGGACGCAAAGCCGCAATGGCCTCCATGTTCAGGGGCAACAAGGGTTACGCGTGGGTTCCCGTGAAGCGAAGAGTCCGGGAAACATGAAGGAGGCAGGAAAGGATCATTTTTGGCATTAATAATCCAGACCGGGATTTTGACGTACTGCAGATACTGAAGACTGCTGCATTCTTGCCAATAATGAGCCGCATCGCGGAAACCATGCAAGGGGGCCGTGTAGCGTCCATCAAAATCATGAAATGTCTTCAGTTCGGCGTAATCTTCACAGGGGAAAAGCTCCGGGTATTGAGCGGCCTGGAGCCTCACCTTGTGGCCCATCAAGCGCATGAATCTTTTCATGTAAATCAGGTTAGATCTTTCAGCGAGTCGTGCCGAGGCGGCAGCAAGGTCACAAGGTACGGAGAGACACACAGCGGCCTTGACCCGGTTCGGCACCCGATCGGCGTCCCTGCCCAGGTAAACCAGGGACAGGTTCCCCCCCATACTGAAACCGACCAGGACAACGGCCTGGTAATCATGGCTGGCCAAGGCATGGCTGACCACGGCATGCAGATCACCCGTCGAACCGTTATGGGTAAAGCGCGGCTGCCGGTTAATCTCGCCGCTGCAGCCACGAAAATTCCACGCCAGAACGTCCCAGTTACTGCGATGGAAAGCATTGGCCATCCCGGCGACATAATGTCGATATGAATCTCCTTCCAGCCCGTGCGAGATAACGACCAGCCGCGAGCTGCCCGACTGCAGCCAGTCAAGATCGATGAAGTCATCATCGTCGGTTGTAAGCCGTTCACGTCGGTAAGCAGGCTTAGGGACCATTCGAAACAGGGAGGGCCAGATCGTTTCGAAATGCCCGTTGGGCAGATACCAGGGGGGCTTGTAGGTCGGGATATTCATCAGTTCGGTACAGATTCAAAAAGTCCGGCGAATTCTTCGATATCCTGCAAAGGCTCCCGGCAGGCAAACCCCTGGCAGACGTAAGCCGTTGCACGACCACCCACAGCCTCCATGGCAGCCACAAACGGGCACAGTCGGACTATTTCATCGGGATCATTGCAAGATTTGAACAACACGGTTACCCCCGGTTGCTTTTTGCTGCGCGCAACCGCCAGCATCTCTGCGGTGTCGCCGGCGCCTGCCTCGCCAACAACCACGATTTCGAGAGTTGGCTTGAGCAGCCAGTTTGATGACTGCAGAAATTGGGTATAACCGGCAGGGTAACGACTAATTTCAGCAGACATTGACGACATGAGCTGCTCCGCTGCGGTTTGCCATGCTGAATCGCCCGTCAAGAGATACAGACGCGCAAAAACTTCCAGCGCAATCGAACCGGCGGCCGGCGTGGCTCCATCGAAAGTGCTGGCGGGACGAATCAGAAGCGGCTCCCCATCGGTCGGTGTATCGTATAGCTTGCCGCTCTCAGGATCCTGGAAGAGATCGATCATTTCGTGCGCGAGAACGGCGGCCCTGCTCAGCCAGGTCACATCAAAGTCAAAAGCATAAAGGTCAAGAAGGCCCCGGACCAGGAAAGCATAATCCTCAGAAAATGCCCTAATTGCGGCTTCTCCCTGGCGATAACGGCGCAGCAAGCGCGCCTGCTCATCTGTCATGCGTTCACAGATGAACTCTGCCACTCTACGCGCCCGTTCGAAGTGGCCCTGCTCACCGAAGGCCCCGGCAACACCGGCAAGCGCCGAAATCATCATGCCATTCCAGGCGGTGATGACCTTGTCATCCAGGTGCGGACGAATGCGCTTGGCCCGCGTGGCAACGAGCGCTTCACGGTCATCCTGGAAACTTCGCATCAACTCAACAACATCACCGGCAGCAGGGGCCAGGTGCAGGATATTTCGACCACTCAGTTGACCGCTGACTTCATCGTGAAAATTACCGACCTCCTTGACATTGTAGGCCTGACAGAAATCATCGCCTCTCTCGCTGAGGACTTCGTTGATCTGCTCCCGGGTCCAGAGGTAGAAGACACCTTCCTCACCTTCAGAGTCAGCGTCTTCGGCGGAATAGAAAGCCCCTTCCGGCGAGGACATGTCCCTTTGCAGGTAGGTCAGTATCTCGCGGGCAGTGGCGGCATAAAGCTCTTTCCCGGTCAGCCTCCAGGCCTCGAGGTACGCCGTAATCAGCCCGGCCTGGTCATAGAGCATTTTCTCAAAATGCGGCACCAGCCATTTTTCGTCTGTAGCATAACGATGAAAGCCATACCCAAGCTGATCGTATATCCCACCGCAACGCATGTGGTGCAAAGTCTTCTCGGCGATTTCGAGGCAGTTCTGATTACCGTGCAAACGATAACGCTGCATCAGGAAGAGCAGATCGTGCGGGCGTGGAAACTTGGGGGCGCGACCGAACCCGCCGAAACGGCTGTCATGTCCCTTGACCAGGCTTGATTCTGCCTGGTCATGCAGGGCAAGCCCGGGGAAAGGGCTGTTTGCAGCAGGGTTGCTGCGCTGCATTTCGGTGATGATTTCGTGGGCCGCGTTGGTGAGGAACTCCGGCGACTCCTGCCATTTCTGTACAACCCAAGGCAGCAACTGCATCAACCCGGGGCGCCCTTGTCGACCGTGCTTGGGGATGTAGGTCGCTGCGTAGAACGGCCGGGCATCAGGTGTCATGATGATCGTCAGGGGCCAGCCTCCGCTGCCGGTCAGCCGCTGGCATATCTCCATATACACCTGGTCAATATCGGGGCGTTCCTCGCGGTCAACCTTGATCGAGACATAATCACCATTTAAAAGTTTTGCGACTTCATCATCTTCAAAGCATTCGTGGGCCATGACATGGCACCAGTGACAGGTCGAATACCCAATCGACAGGAAAATCAACCTGTTTTCATCGCGGGCACGGGCAAACGCGTCTTCAGCCCAGGGGTACCAGTCAACCGGGTTGTCGACATGCTGTAAGAGGTAGGGACTTTTTTCATTGCTTAAATGGCTCATGACTTAAAGCAATTTATCACCATATCATCGATTAGTTCATTATTTACGGTTACTTGCTGACAAAACCCGCCGGTTGACTTGCCAACGCACAGAGTTGCGATAAAAGTAAACCAAGAGGCTTGATTGAACAGGGCAACGGAGCGTCCATGGTTGAATATGCAGTGGTCTTAAGCGGGTCATTCGGTGAAAGCTTGCGCAACACCTGGTATGACCTGACCAACCTTCTCAGCACCATTCCATCCTATTGGTACATAGTTGCCTTGATCGGCCTTGTTGTGCTCATCAAATTGCTGACCAGCAAATAATACTTACCCCACCTGAATTGAACGGCCTGAACTGCGCCACCTCGCCATATGCCCATCCAGCAATTGCAGGTTCTTGTAGCCTTTCAATTTCAGGAAAAGTTTCGCCACTTGCGCGCGCGGACCGTGCTCGCAAACGATAACCACCGGGCTGTACCTGTCTTTGACCGCAGCCTCCAAGGCGCTGAGGACAGCGGGCAAAGGCGCGTGAAGCGCCCCGGGGATATGACCGGAATTAAATTCCAAACCGCTGCGCACATCGAGGATTACAGGGGCTTGATTATTGTCGAGGAGGTCTTCAAGCTGTTCCGGAGTCATCTTCTTCCTCTAAAAAGTCACCAGGAGTTTCCAGGGTGATCCGTCCGATCAACCCGGCACGGAGTTCACGCAAAAGGAGTTCTGAGGCGCGCTGCTCATCGATCTCACCGCCGGCGACCAGGCATCCTCGCTTGCGCCCAATCAGTTCAACCAGTTCCAAAGCTGAGGCAGGCAGTTCTTTCAGCTTGTAGCGTGCACGCAAAGCGTCAGGATAGCGTTCCATCAAAAACCCGGCCACGTAACGTGCCACGCTGACGTAGTCCATGGCACCGTCACCAATTGCTCCGCTCGCAGCAAGTCGATAGGAGCTTTGCTGATTGCGGATGTGTGGCCAGAGCATGCCCGGCGTGTCCGCAAGGTGAATGCCGTTACGCAGGTCGATCTGCTGCGGGCATGTCGTAATCGCCGGCTTGTCGCCGACCCGGGCCATCTTTTTCCCCGCCAGGGTATTGATCAAGGTTGATTTCCCGACATTGGGGATGCCGACAACCATGGCTCGCAAAGTTTTCCCGGGGACACCGCGGTTGGGGACCAGCTTTCGGCAAAGCCCTGTCAACTGTCCCACCGTCGCACGTTTTGAGGCTTCGATCGGGATGGCCTTGACACCTGCCATATGGTCAAAGTGCTTGACCCATAACGCGGTCACCGCGGGGTCAGCGAGGTCACTCTTGTTCAGAACCTTGATACAGGGCTTTTCTCTACGTAATTTTTCCAGCATCGGGTTGGAACTTGACACCGGAAGTCGCGCATCGAGCACCTCGATGACGACATCGATTCTGGGCATGTATTCGGCAATCTGCCGCTTGGCTTTCGCCATGTGCCCGGGATACCACTGGATAGACATCAAACAATCCCTCTACTTCAAATCAGAAAATCACACGCCATTTAAATAGCCATCAATAGGACTTGCGGAAAACAGTCTTGTGACATTTGGGGCAAGGCGGAATCCGGGTTGTCTTGGTCATATGCATTTCCGCTTCGCAGCCCTTGCAAGTGAGCGTCCCCGAGCTGGTGATCTCGCCGGTTTTGTACTCCAGAGATTTTTCCGAGCGTTCGGCCAACTCCGTCAAAGTCTCTGCGGCACTGGTCAATATCCTGGAGAAGGCGCTCTGTGCACCGGCGGCCAACCGCTGTGGTTCGACAGCCTTGAGGACGGCCTCTCGGGCTTTATCTGCATTCTGCTTGAGATCGCGCCTAACATACTCTCCCAGCCTGTCGGTCTGTTCACGGGAAAAATCACCCGCAGAGGAGAGCTCTTCCTTGGCTTTTTTCAATGCCTCGTCGAAAGTTTTCTTGCCTTCCTCGAGCAAATCAGCGGTCCGGGCCGCCAGCTTCTCGTATAGGCCGACTTCTTCGTGTTCATTCTTCTGATTATTTTGATCGGTCATGATGTCTCTCCTGTTTATGGTTCATTATGTTTCTATAATAAGACTACCACAAAGAATCGTGATTATATCGGACCAAATGCTGATCCAGATGCTATATTTACCTGATCATACCACAAGAACTTTGACGAAAAAGAATAGCTGATAAAATTTGAACAAATTTTCAGAAAGTGCAAGAATACCGCTTACTTCATTTTGCAGATGCCAACGATTGGAGGAAACTATGCACAGCAGATATATCATGACCGCTTTCGGTAAAGACCGCCCGGGTATCGTCGCCGACGTTACCGAGCTCCTCTACGAAAACGGCTGCAACCTGGAAGACACCAGCATGTCAATGCTGTCCGACGAATTCACCATCAACCTGCTGTTCTCTTGCAGCATGGCCGACATCGAGTCAAAACTGCAGGCCGAGTGTCAAAAGCTCGAGCAGGAGAAGAACATTTCTGCCTTCATTCGCCCGCTCAAAACAAGGTCAGCTGCTGCCCACGTCAAGTTACCCCTGTGCACGATCCACGTCGAGGGCCTTGATCAGGCGGGAATTGTTTACAAGATCAGCAGGTACCTCTCCGAGAGCAGCTTGAACATTGTCGATCTGAAATCAACGGTCAAGGCAACCCCGGAGAGCGGCACATCACTTTACTTGATGGATATTCACATTCAGCTCCCGGCCGGCGTCTCCATAAGCACCATCGAAAGCGAGCTCAGCCAGGTTGCCGAAGAGCTTAATGTCGAAATCACAGTCTCCCCCTGACCACTTTGACTACTGACCTCTGCACCAGGAAAGGTCGCCCACCTCGGGCGACTTTTCATATTTTTAGAGCAAGAATGAGCCAAGGACATAAAAACTTTATTCACAAGGGCTTCTTCGTCAGTCTCTTCCTGCTGGCTGCCCTTCCCTTTGTGTCCTCACCGGCCGCTTTGCTGGCGGGATTTTGTTTCAGTCTGCTGTTCAGCAATCCGCTGCCTGAAAGAACGGCCTGGGCCAGCAAAAACCTGTTAAAACTGTCGGTGATCGGACTTGGCTTTGGCATCGATTTCACGCAAATGATCGACGTGGGGGCCAGCTCTATACTCCTCACCCTGGTCAGCATCACGGCAACCGTCTGCATGGGAGAACTGCTCGGCCGGGCGTTCAACGTCGATCCTAACACCCGAAAACTGTTGTCCTTCGGCACAGCGATTTGCGGCGGTAGCGCCATAGCGGCGATGGCCCCGGTCATCAAAGCCAAAGACGAGGAGATTGCCGTATCGCTGGCAACCGTTTTCACACTGAATGCAGTTGCTCTTGTGCTATTCCCGCCACTTGGTCATTTCTTCAAGCTGAGCCAGGAACAATTCGGCCTTTGGGCCGCACTGGCAATTCAAGACACCAGCAGCGTTGTCGGAGCAGCGGCAACCTTTGGAGCGGTTGCCCTCTCGATCGGAACAACGGTCAAACTGACGAGAGCGCTCTGGATTGCACCATGCACACTGGTTGCCAGCGTATTGCTGAAGTCAGACAAGCGCACAGGTATTCCACCTTTCATCATCGGCTTTATCGCTGCCGCATTCATCAACTCCTGGCTGCCAGATCTTGATTTTTTATGGAATGGGTTTTACCTGGCCTCTAAGCAGGGTCTGGTCATGACCTTGTTCCTGATTGGGGCAGGTTTGACCAGAACGGTCCTAAGGCAAGTTGGCATCAAACCCCTACTGCTTGGAACAGCACTGTGGGTTGCCGTCAGCGTGTCTACTTTAGTGCTTATTTTAAAGGGAGTTATTTCCTGATCGGTTTCAGGGCAAGGTTTCTAGTATGCATCCATCATCAATCAATGGACGAGAATAAGCAGGCAACACTCTTCTTTGAACTCGACTTCCTGAACGCGTATAATTGACACAGTCTCGTATATGCAGGTTTCTGGGAATTGTTTATAATTATGACTACCGACCAAGCCATCCTCTTCAGTCTGATTACCCTCATTTTTATTTTTCTCATATGGGGCAAGATACGTTACGACGTGACCGCATTTGCGGCACTTGTGGTGGCGTCTCTGGCCGGCATTATTCCAAAAGACCAGATTTTCTCAGGATTTGGACACCCGGCTGTCATAATCATCGCCCTGGTACTGATTGTTAGTCGCGGGCTTTCCCGTTCTGGCGCCATAGACATGCTGGCAAGCAAGCTTGCCGATTCGTCGCGCACCTTAACAAAACATATCGGCCTCATGGCATTTGTATCCGCAGCACTTTCCAGCATCATGAATAATGTTGCCGCGCTAGCATTGCTGATGCCTGTTGATATGCAGGCTGCCCAGCGGGCCAAACGGAGTCCGGCGCTGACACTGATGCCACTTTCCTTTGCCTCAATCCTTGGGGGCATGGTCACCCTGATCGGCACCCCGCCTAACATCGTTATCGCCACATTTCGCGAGGACGCCCTGGGCGAACCCTACAGCATGTTCTCTTTTGCCCCGGTAGGATTGGTGGTAGCGATAGTCGGGATATTATTTGTTTCCTTTGTTGGCTGGCGACTGATTCCAGTCGAACGCGGCAAGCACGATACTCTCCTGGAACTTGGCGATTTACAGGACTACATCTCAAACGCCAAGGTTCCGGAAGCATCCAGTGCCGTGGGGAAGCCGCTCAAGAATCTCGAACCGCTTGCCGAGGAGAGTGATGTCAACATTCTCGGACTGGTAAGGCGTGGCAAGCGCCTTCCAGGTTCTGCCCGAAGAGAGGCCATCCGGAAGAATGATTTGGTGGTGCTGGAAGGGCGTCCAGATGCCATAGACCAGTTCATCGGTTCAGCAGAACTAGAACACGTTGGCGCAGACAGGCATGCCGGCATACTCGCCGATGCGGTGTCCCTTGTGGAAGTAGTGGTCCCGAAAGGAGCGATGATCGAAGGTCGTACGGCAATGGATGTCCGTTTACTTAACCGTCGCAACGTGACCCTGCTTGGCATCTCACGCAAGGGACGAAGAATCCGTGAACAAGTACGCAAAGCCCAAATTAATGCGGGAGATCTCTTGCTCTTGCTTGGCCCCGAGGAGCAACTTCCGGACGTGGTTGACTGGCTTGGCTGCCTGTCACTGGCCGAACGTGGTTTCGAAGTCCCCCAGCGGGGCAAAGCATGGACGGCGGTGGCTGTTTTTGCCGCCGCGATTATTGCCGCCAGTACTGGTTTGGTTTACCTGCCAATGGCGTTGGCTGCCGTGGTCGTAGCCTATGTCCTGCTGCGCATTGTCCCATTATCACAAGTCTATGGCTCGGTCGAATGGCCAGTCATTGTCCTTCTTGGCTCGATGATTCCGATCGGAGCTGCTCTGGAGAAAAGTGGTGGCACTACCCTGGTGGCCAATGCAATTGTTGACTGGACGGCTGGCTGGCCAACCGTCGCAGTTCTTACGATTCTGATGCTAGTCACCATGACCCTTTCGGATGTGTTGAATAATGTGGCAACGGCACTGATCGCTGCCCCCATCGGCATCGATATCGCCACTCGGCTCGATGCCAACCCGGATTCATTCCTCATGGCGGTTGCCGTAGCTGCATCCTGTGCTTTTCTGACTCCCATCGGGCACAAGAACAACACCATCGTCATGGGTCCAGGTGGTTATAAATTTGGGGATTACTGGCGAATGGGACTGCCGCTGGAAATTCTCGTGGTGCTGGTTGGGATTCCGATGATTCTACTCGTCTGGCCTCTTTAGAAATAACGAGAACAGCAGTTTTCTGAAAAGTTATGGCATATGAATGTTTTCGTGATTCCCAGGATGCATGGCATGTAGAACTAACCGTTAAGGTGGGTTTTTAACTTCAATTAGGAAGAACAGGATTCATAAGACGGCCCTATGGACAACAGGGTATAAAAGCGTCGATGAGAATAAGACTGTGGACCAGGAGTAATTAATGAAGAACGTTTTCGTAAGCAACGTACTTGAGTATACCGGCCCGGGTGTGGTTGAGATTTTAAGTCGTTCGGGGTATCAAGTGATATGCCATGACCGATCTTTTGCAGAACAAACCAACAGGGTCGCATACGGTAAAAAAGAGAATGTTACTGCCATTGCCGGGCAAACTCCCGAGGAGATAGCTGCTGCGCTGGAAAGTTTTGGCTTTGTATCTAAATATGTTTTTAACGATGCTCATCCGAATTCCCCAAAACCGTTCGAGGAAATCTGCATTGAAGAGTTAAAAGCTGCGCATGTCTCTTTAGTTGAGTTCCCTTTCCGTTTATGCCAGTTAATACTCCCCATGCTAAAACAGGAGAAAACAGGTTCCATTGTATTTGTCACCTCTGCTCGACAGTTACAACCCGAAGCTGGATTTGCCGTTGCAACAAGTGTTCGAGCTGGAGCGACAGCTCTTGCCTTGGCTGTTGCCAGAGAAGCCGCACCGTACGGCATACAAATTAATGCTATTCAGCCAAACTATCTTTATAGTGAAATGTATTACCCCAAAGCCAAGTTCATTGATAATCCAGAAGGCAGGGAGAAAATCGCCAGCATAGTTCCTGCAGGACGTTTAGGTACACCCGAGGAGTTCGGTGAACTGGTTGAGTTTTATGTCTCTGGCCGATCAGCATTCACAACAGGGCAAGTTATAAACTTCACCGGCGGATGGCCGTAAGTCCATTTACTGAATTGCAGGGATTCCTGAATTAGCTCATGATCTCAGAAATTTATATACTTGAAAGTCAGGAATAGGACTTTCAGTAAATCCCCAAGCGCACCTCATCACCGCCCCATTGTCTTTCCAAAGTTCAAGAAAAAAGCTTCAATTGAGAAGTGCAAGAACTAATTCTACTGATATATTGTACTCAAAAAGTTAACAAAACTCGAAAGGGGAATAATGTTAAAAACCCCTGGGTCGACAAGAAAGGTTCGCACTCCTTAAACTTACCAGAAATATCCAGATCTGACCGGTGACGGCTAGGTGAAAATCGAATCGGGAGATCAATATAAGATGACATCACCAGTGCGTTTGATAGTGGTAATGATCGCAGCAGTCGGACTTCCAGGAGGCCCAGCTGTTTGCGAAAACGTAAAAATGATGACATCACCCGCTCACGGAAGTGCGGTTGACCAACGTATCGTGCGCATCGAGTACAGTTCCGGATCGCAACTCGAGCAGATCATCAAAGACCTCAACTACAAACCGGAAAGTTGGCAGGCCGGCATCCGAGAGGTGCCCAGACTGTTCATCACCGACATTCCTCCGCGCTGGCGCAACAAAAACTTCCAAGAACTAGACGTGATGACCAAAAAGCGTATCTTTTTCCGCTTTGTTGGCCCGCTGATCCTGCACTCTAACGAGCTCATTCAGACAAATCGGGATCGGGCTGCGTCAATCATTGGGGCGCTACGTGCAGGCGCCGTAGTCAGCCACCAGGACCAAACCTTTCTGCGCGAAATAGCAGAGGCTTACAAGGTGGCCGAAGGTAAGACCGACCTTACGGATCACTCACTTCAGGATAAGCTACTCCGTCGTGTCGATACCGTGCCACCATCACTCGTACTCGCACAGGCCGCCGAAGAGAGCGGCTGGGGAACCTCTCGATTTGCCGTCGAGGGCAATGCCCTGTTCGGAATGTGGACTTGGGATAGCAAGGGCATTACGCCATTGAAGCAGCGCTCCGGGCTGGGTGACTACAAGATAGCTGTTTACGAAACGTTACTGCAATCAGTTATAGCTTATATGCACAATCTTAACACCCATCACGCATACAAGAAGTTACGCGCACGGAGGGCCGAACTGCGCATGACCGGTGCCAAAGTGACCGGATGGGATCTTGCGAGCACCTTGACAAAGTATTCAGAGCGTGGTCAGGCGTATGTTGACTCATTACGAGCCTTGATAAAGGTGAATATGCTCCAGCCAGTCGATGACGCCTACCTCGGCGATGGGCCAACAATCCTGCTCATCCCGGTCGGGGACAAGGCCAACAGAATGGCGAGTCGCTAGTACCAAGTGACGAGGCTTTAGAAGATACACAATCTATAAATGACGGGTTACGAGAGAAAAACGGGCCTCTTATTGAGAGAGATATTTAAGAGGCTCTTTAATCCAAACGAAAATGGCCACCTGGGGATATGCAATAACTCTGGAGAGGGTCATAGTCTGCTTAGAGATTTTATACTTCCGTGCAGAAAAATATATTTTATTTGCTAGACTGCTAAGATGACATCAATAACGGCCTTGCGGATCTACGGGTGAGGTTTTGCCATGCATAAAGACAATGTTCTCAATGTGCTTCAGCAGTCAGAGGAAAAACGTGCTCGTTTCTTCGCTGCATGGAAACATGGTGTCGAATTTCTCGGGACAGAACTCTTTGGCCCGGGGTCACCGGAGACGGCAACAACCAAGGAAGAGTTGAAACCTCTGCGCGGAATTGTCGAAGCGTCATTTGAAGAAGAAAGTGAAGGGGAAGAGCAGTTTCTGGCGGCAATGGTGAGCTTCTACGATCCCGCCTGGGGTGAGGAACTGGCAGAGAGAATCGAGTGTCACAAGTCGCTTAGCGGCCTCACCCTTGACCTGGATCACGAATGCACCGAGATCGTCTGCGAGTTGCTCCGGAACTACGAAGGGTGGCAATGACTGTAGCAGGCCATTACTTCAAGCCCACACCCTACCCCTCACAGTATTAATAGTCTTAACTGCGACAGATTGAGAACGGGCTTGCGGAATCGGGTGTCTGATTAAATCTCAGCTTCCGCGGCAAAGGTCTCCCGCAACTCATTGCGTCTGCGCCGGTATGGAATTCCGAAGAGCAAGGTCGCGTGAGCAGCGTGGTGATGTTCAATCTCCTCACCCAGTTTGCGGAACAACAGCTTGACAGCAAACACAGCAGTTGCCCAAACCAAGGCAATCGCCCAGGCCCACCAGGTAAAGAAAATTTTCACTCCGGCCAGCACCAGCAGCACCATGGTAGCGAGACCACCGAAAACATAAGGCAAGACATAGTAACAGAAAAGCCCGATAGCAACTCCCACCAGTGGCAGCACGACTGCAAAGAGCAGAAAAGCACTGATGATACTTAGCAGAAAGACATCCATGGGTTCCTCCTTTCTGAAAACCCGTCAAAAAAACAAAAAACCGGGGCCAATTGATATGGCAACCCGGCTGTCCGAGGTAGTTGTTGTGGGCGGATCCGTAGCTTTCCGCACCTACCTTACGATAGGGATGGCTTTCGCATACTGTATAAAATTTATATACAGCTTTGCGATATGTCAATGTCCCGAAATATTAATTTAAACCAATCTCCATAACCGACTGATTACAGTCACTTAGAAAACTAAAAAAATACGCAAAAATAAGCACTTGCGAATGCAATCTGTTTATAATCGGTTATAATGCAATACAAGCAACGTTGCTTGTAACGTCAACCCCTCTCAAGGAGGTCTGCCTATCGATACAAAACCTGATCATTGTGATGGTTGTCTGATTTGCCGGCAATTTTAAAAGCCGGAATAACCCGTGATGAGGGTAAGAATGATAGGTAAAATAAAGGCCTGCGCGACAAGTGGCAGGCCTTTCACTTTATATTGCGGTTATGCTACTCGCCCCGCTGTGAAACGAGTTCATCACAGAGGGCATGGTAGATATCTTCACCGGAGACGAATGACTTGATCTGCACGCCCATCCCGCCCTTCATCTTATGAATCACGTTGGGGGGCACTTTCTTGGCCCAGCGAACTTCACCGAGGAACGCGATGAGACCTTGGGGTTGCTTGATTTCTACTTTGATAGTGACACCAGGTTTGGCGACAACGGCCGAGCGAATAAAAAGACCACCATGATTTATATCATCGGTGAAGCCAAACTTCTCTACCTTGTCGACACCGAAAGTTAATGAAATACGCTTGCGATGTCGCTTTTTGAAGCGGTTTTCAGGCATCGTCCCCCTCTCACCACAATGTTATTGAGAAGAAAATTTTTCTCGTCTTTCCTTGAGGATTTTCGCATGCCTGACTTCCTCGCCGGCCAACCAGGCAAAGGCTTCCTTGCCGTCGTCTGTTAGCGCCATCGAACAGGCCAACTGGAAATATTCAGCGAACTTCTCTTCGGCTTCAATCGCCATGTCGAGAGCCTGGATATCAGCCGTCTCGGTTTTCAATACAGCTTCAAGACGCTCCGCATCAGGAAAAATTTTATCATCAGCAAACCGGGTGAGATAAGGCAGGAACTCCTCCTCATTGTCTGTAAAGGAACCGTCTTCATATTTTGATTCCAACTGGTTCAAGCGCTTCAGGTGCTCTACTTCATCCTGTGCCAGCCAGGTAAACAGTTCTTTCAACATCGGGTCTGTCGCACGTTCAGACATGGTTGAATAAAAGCGATGTCCGTTCTTTTCGACTTCTTTTGCTGCCCTGATCACTTCAAAACCACTGAAGTATTTGATACCACTCATAAATCTACCTCCATGTTAATGACTAGTTTTGTAACCCAGCCAGACGAGTCTGTCAATTGCCAAAGAGCCCTTTGAGTGAATCCTGCAATAGCTTTTTCGCCGGTGTCTCCGCAGGCTGTTCCTGTGCTTCCGGTTGCGTCTGCCCCTCCTCCTGGGCTTTGGGCGCACCAAACAGCTTGTCTATTTGACGTCCCAACTCCTTGCCCAGAGCCTTGGTTGCCTGTTTCTGCACACCTTTCGGATCCAGGCCAAAGCTTGGCGAGGCATAATTGCCAGAGACCAGCAACGGCACCTGGCTCCAGCCATCGTCATCGGTCAGGTATTTTGACACCTTGCCACCGGAATCGAGGCGACCGGCGACCTGTGGGCTCAAACGGGTATCCAGGGAAAGATTCAAGCTGCCATCCAGTCCAATCGTGCCTTTTGGGAAGAGCTTGATCTCGTTGCTGAGGATACTGCTGTCTATTTGCAGCTTGCCATCGGCAATCTTGATTTTGCCCTGGAAATTCTCAAAGAGGATTTCATCCACGTTCGATAGCTGCAAAAAGGACGCGAACCCTTTGACCAGCCCCGGGCTCACGACACGCCCATCAGCAACCAGCATATCTCCCTGCCCCGAGAGCTTCTTGCTCATTGTTTCC
>JABAOE010000088.1_pt1 | contig 26505 bp, 25 predicted proteins | sample 7062141 | NCBI WGS metagenome assembly JABAOE01 (sample SAMN14538627, study PRJNA623070) | marine sediment metagenome | biome: marine biome [ENVO:00000428]; feature: marine pelagic biome [ENVO:01000023]; material: deep marine sediment [ENVO:00002113] | place: India: Gulf of Khambhat ...
GCTGGTGTCTCCACAGACCCCGCAGTCGATGCTGTCGATCGTCAGATCGATGCCGCGCCCCATGTTGATCGTCGTTGTGTCCGCATGCAGCGGTAGACCGTCGACGAACAGCGGGACCCCCACGTAGGTGTTGCCCAGCTCGAGGATCGGGCAGCTCAGGTTCGCATTGCCGATGATCGGATTTCCGTCGGGGCCGGTGCCGTAGCGGTTGGAAAGGTGAAACGTNNTCGCCTCGCTGTGGAACGAGGTAGAAGTCAGGGTTCGGCTCGCCCACGTCCCCCTCTTCGCCGTTCTCGATGCGCAGGCTCTGACCGTCTACCGATTCCAGCCGGACCTTTACGCGGTAGCCGCCGGCGGTGACGTTGGCAAACGTGCCGTCGGGATTGAAGCGGCCGCTGTACAGACCGTCCCCCGATTCCTCGTCCCCGTTCGACCCGTCGTCGAACAGCGGAACGATCCACGACTGCCCCTCGTGGGTCACCGTCGCCGTGGCGGTGAGCCGGGTCATCGGTAGGCCCCAGGCGAACTGCGCGAGGATCGTCACGGGCATGTCGAGCGGGGCGCGCTTCGGCATCGCCCAGGCCTCGGCCTCGATCTCTGGATGGTCGACGTGGGCCACCCAGGAGACCCGCGTGGCGGGAACCTTGGCCTCCCACTCGCCGGCGATCACCGACGGCGGCGGCATCGGCTCGCTCTTGTCGATGCGCGCGATCCACGTCCCGGCTTCCGGGTTCGGCACCACGATCTTGCGGTAGATGCCGTTTTCGGCTTCCGGCGGCAATCCGGACGAATGAACCGTCCCGGTGGGGCTCTCGATCTCCACGGCCGTCAGCAGATTCAACACCGGGAGGCAGACGCCCGGCGTTGGATCCGGATGCACGCAGGTGCTGTTGGCCAGCCAGCTGAAGGTCAGCGACTCCGAACCGTCGGGCACGACGAAGTTCTTCTGCTCGACGGTGCTGACAAGCAACGGCTCGAGCAGGGCGCGCTTCTCGAGCACCTCGGTTTGCTTCGAGATCGTGTGTCCCATGCGGGCGATGGAGGTCTTGATCTCGAGCGGATCGGGCTCGCCGAAGAGCGGATCGCCGGCGTTCTCGGTGCCGGTGGTCCAGGCGATTCCGCAGGCAGCCAGGTCGGCCAGTGCCGTCGAATCGGCGTTGCCGTAGGCGATCGTGTGCACGTTGATACCCAGGTCGCAAGCCGCCACCGCGGCGTCGTAGGGGTTGATCGCGGCGTTGGGGTCGTTGTGCTTTCCATCGGAGAAGATCACGATGTCCCGGGTGGATTTGGGAACGCCGACGGCGCCGTCGATGTGACTCGTGGCCAGCGCGATGGCGTCCCCGATGTTGGTGTCGAGCTCGGCGATGGGGACGTCGAACGAGGCCAGGGCCCCCACCTTTTGTTCAAAGGGGAAGCTGAGACCGCCGTTGCCCGCGGTTGCCGCGCTCACACCGGTATTGAAGGTGTAGACCCCCGCAAATTTACCGACGGGTACCCTGTTGTAGAAGTAGATCGCCGCATCGAACGCCAGTTCGATCGCCTTCGCTTCGGGCAGGCTCTCGTCGTCGTAATTCATGCTGCCCGAGCGATCGACCAGCAGCGCGGGGTTCGAATCGGTCCCGAGTCCGTCGATGAACCAGTCGCAGCTCATCTGCGGCGGCAGCCCGATCGAGTTGATGTCGGTGTAGACCCCGTCGACATGGATGTTGTTCAGATCCGTCCGGATGATGCCGCTGTCTTCCCAGCAGCTGTGATCGCGCCACTTCTGCTGCCAGCCGACGGCGTTGCCGAGATCGTACTCGACATCGTCGGGGTAGGTCGCTCCGGCCGGGATCCGGTAGACGTGGTTTGAGCGATCGCACCAGCGCCGCCGGTAGGGGTCGCTGCCCCGCATCAGGCAGACCTCGTCGACGACGTCGTCGGTACCCATGGACAGGGACGTCTCTGCCTTGCAGATGCGCTTGACGTGATCGTCGTTGCTGTCGTCGATCTTGTCGTCACGGTCGGAGTTCCCGCCGAGACACACGCCGCCCGGGCAGCCGTCGTCGCCTTCCTCTTTGCAATCAATGCCTTCATTGTCTCCGGTTCCGGTGCATTCCCATTTGTAGAGACACGGGCTGGACTCGTCGCACTCGGCCTGGAAATGCTGCTCGTCGCAGATCACCCCGTCGGATTCCTCGGGCGTCATCAACATGCTGTTGTCGACGTACGTGTCGGCGCAGATCCCGGTCCTGCCCCCGCGATGGTCGTTCCAGCTCACGTACTCGTCGGGCAGGTCGTAGAAGAAGTGCCCGAACTCGTGGTGCAGCAGCTGGGCGATCACGCTCGGATCGGTTCGCGAGATGAAGTACGGATCGTTGTCCGATGTATATCCCTTTTCCTGAAGCTTGATGAACTGGTTGTTGTAGGAGGCCTCGGAATTCGCCGGGCATTTCTGACATTCTTCGAGCGTGCAATTCCCGCTGACGATGCAGGTTCCGCCGTCACAATCGTCGTCGCTTCCGCAACCGCGTCCGTGTCTGCCACCCATGAAGCACTCCTCGTTGCACGGCGTGCCGTCGGTGCTGCACTCCTTGGTGATCCAGTGCCAGCGGACGTCGCGTGTGTTGGCGGCCTGCATGAACCGGACGCGCTTGATCCAGTGGTTTCCCTCGGTGGTGTAGTAGAGCTCGCGGCTGAATTCCTCGAAGATGGCGCAGTAGTGGGCTTCGGCCAGCGGATCGTCGATCGGCGGCGGCAGCTGGCCGCAGTCGTCGCCGGCGTCCTCGAACGAGACGACCAGCGTGATCCCCCCGTCCTGGCCGATCTCGGCGGCTCTCGTGGGAGATGTCGCAGTCAGGGCGATCACGCAGAGTGCGAAAAGGCAGGCTCTCGAGCCGTTTCCATGCATGCCCCCCCCCTTGTTTTGCTACTTGGTTACCGCGATGGCTCCTCCGTTGTCAACGGCTCTTCTTGATTGTCGCGGCCAGCCTGTCTTTTTGCGTGGCTATTCAGGCCTTTGGCGCTGCGGGGAACCACGGTATCAAACGTGACGTCCTTCGCCGGTACGCCGCATATTCCGGATACTTTGACGCCGAGATGGACTCGGTGAACGCGGTCGAGCCGTGGAACAGGAGTGTCAACAACACGGGACCGAGCAACGCGACGTTCCACCACGAAGAACCCGCCGCAATGGTGAACAGGTAGAACGACCACCAGATGCCCTGCTCGCAAAAAAAGTTCGGGTGGCGTGAGTAACGGAAGAGTCCGGTGCTCAGGAACCCGGGACCGTCGCCGTGGCCAGCCGCTTTCTTTAGATGGAAGTTCCACTGCTGTTGATCGGCGATGGTCTCTCCGACCAGGAAGATCAGAAAGAACCCGCCGGCGATCGCGTCCCATACGTTCAGATCGGATGGCGGCAACGTCGTCATGATCCACGCGGGTAACGCGAGTAGCAATAGCAGGCCGTGCTGGAAGCCGTTGATGAACACGACGTTGAGGATCGCGAACTGCCCGGGAGTCATCCGCCGCCGCAGAACCTCCCAACGGTAATCCTCACCACCCCTTCGATACCCGCCCTTGCGCGCGAAGTTGTAGGTCAGACGCGTGCCCCAGGCGGCGACCAGAACGGCCATCAACAACAGCCGCAAGTCAAAGCGGCCCGCCGATAAGGCGAACCAAACGACATAGAGGACCGGGGTGATGGACCACAGACGGTCGACCCAGGAGTGTTCCTTTGTGAGCATCGAGATCACCTGGCATGCCACGGCGAATGTCGCGCACCCATAGATCGCGATCGTCAGGTTCGCCGGCATGTCCATCCTTCGTCCCGACCGCTCATTGCGCCGAAACCTCCGTTGGTCTGCAACGCACACCCTCCCCCACGGATCGTGTGCCCCGCCAGGATAGACTGCCCTCCCAGGAGGAGGTAAGCGATGAATACCGTGCTCAAAGCCAGCGTGGCGATCGCCGTCTTCGTGGCGCTCGTCAGTACGGCCCTGTACCTGACCGGGTTGCACGAGAACCCGCTCGTTTCCGGACCGGGATTCTTGGTCCTGGTTATCGGCGCGACCGTCGCGATCGTGTTCTGGGCGCTGAAGCAGTCGGCCGGCGAGAACGGCTACGGGCGGCAGCTCGGGAACGCAGCGCTGATCGGGCTGATCGGCGGCGTGCTGGTCTTCGCCGGCTCGATGCTGTTGCTCACCGTGTTCCCGAATTATCTCGAGGAGGTCAAGACCGCGCAGATCGCCGGGCTCGAGCAGGGGAACCTGCCGGAGGAGCGGATGGAAGCGCAGATCGCCCAGATCGAGGCGGTCACGCCGGTGCGTTCCTCGCTGCAGGGCACGGTCGGGACGTTCTTCACCTGTCTGATCGTCGGCGCGATCGTCGCGATCTTCAAGCGCAAGAAGGCTTAGAGCGGCCAGAAGCGCAGGATCACGGGTAGGCCGACCGCGACGACCAGGATCTCGAGCGGCAACCCCATGCGCCAGTAGTCGCCGAACTTGTAGCCGCCCGGCCCCATGATGATCGTGTTGTTCTTGTGCCCGATCGGGGTCAGGAAGGCGCACGAGGCCGCCACCGCCACGGCCATCAGGAAGGGGTCGGGGCTGACTCCGAGCTGACGCGCGACATCGACTCCGATGGGTGCCGCGATCAGCGCGGTCGCGACGTTGTTGAGCACGTCGGACAGCGTCATCGTCACGATCATCAGGGCGCCGAGCACGACGACGACCGGCAGGCCCTCACACCAGACGACGATCGTCTCCGCGATGAGCGCCGTTCCTCCGCTCGTCTCCAGGGCGCCGCCGATGGGGATCAGGCAGCCGAGCAGGACGATCACGGGCCACTCGATGGAATCGTAGAGCTGCCGGGGCGGAACGATGCGCAACAACACGTACACCGCGACGACGGCCCCGAGGGCCACGGGTAGGTAGACGAGGTCGACGCTCGCCAGGGTGACGGCAGCGGCGAAGGCCAGGACGGCGACCCACGCCTTGCTGCGCTGCAGTACCTGGATGCCCCGGTCGGCCAGGGGCAGGCAGCCGAGCCAGGCGATGACATCGGCGAGCCGTTGTGCGGGTCCGAGTAACAAGAGGATGTCCCCGGCCTCGATGCGCAGCTGCCGCACGCGCTCGCGGAACCTGCGCCCCCGGCGCGAGACCCCCAGCAGCGTCACACCGTTGCGGTAGAGCAGGCGCACGTCGAGCGCCGAACGGCCGACGATGCGGGCGCCCTCGGGGGCCACCACCTCGACGAGATCGAGCGTCTCGCCGGCGATCCCGCCGTGCTTCTCCGCACCGGCATACTCGAGGCCCGCGGAGGCCAGGAACTGCTCGATCGCCTGCGGCGCGCCTTCCATGACGACCACGTCCCCGACGCGGATGACCCGGTCGCGAGCCGCGCCCGGCAACCGCTTGCCGTTGCGCACCAGGCCGAGCAGGTTGATGTCGTCCTCGTCCGCGATGTTCTGCAGGTCGCGAAGCCGCTGGTCGATCGCCTTCGATTTCTCCTGCACCGTGCCCTCGGCGATGTACCCGCGGAGATCCCGCAGCTCGGCCGTCGTGTCGTGCCCGCGACGCTCGACCGGGATCAGGCGCCAGCCGATCGCCGCCACGTAGGCCACGCCAGCCAGCGCGACGACCAGGCCGACCGGCGCGAAGTCGAACATCGTGTAGGCGGCTCCCAGCGACTGCTCGCGGAAGGTCGCGATGACGACGTTCGGCGGCGTGCCGATCAGCGTCACCATGCCGCCGAGGATCGAGGCGAACGACAGCGGCATCAGGGTCAGCGCCGGGCTGCGCTTCGCCTTCGCTGCCGCCTGCAGATCGACCGGCATGAGCAACGCGAGCGCGGCGACGTTGTTCATGACCGCCGAGAGCGCGGCGGCGATCGACGACATGACGGCGATGTGCAGGCCCACCCGGCGCGAGGCATCCACCAGGTGACGCGCGATCACCTCGATCACGCCGGACCGGAACAGACCACGGCTGACGATGAGCACCAGCGCGATGATCACGGTGGCGGGGTGCCCGAAACCGGCAAAGACCTCGTCTTTCGGGACGACGCCGCCGAGGTAGGCGACGACCAGGGCGCCGAAGGCCACGATGTCGTAGCGGATGCGCCCCCAGAGGAGCATCGCGAAGACGGCGGCGAGAAGAACGAGCAGGAATACCTGGTCGGACGACATGGCCCCGGAGTCTACACGACGTCAGACGTAGCGCCGGTAAACCGGCTCGTACATCCCCTCGCGGACGTGGCGTTCGAGGTCGGCGGGCTCCGGCCCGCCCGCCAGATCGCGCGCGTAAGCCACGCGGGCGACCGCCGTCGCGATCGATGCGGAGACCTCGCGGATGCGCCTGAGCGGTGGGTAGACGCGTCCGAGTGCCAGATCGTGCTCGCTGGTCGCCTCCGCAAGAGCCCCGGCCGCCGCGAGGAACATCTCGTCGGTCACGCGCCGTGCCCTGCTGGCGATGACCCCCAGGCCGACACCGGGGAAGATGTAGGCGTTGTTGCCCTGTCCCGGAACGAACACGCGGTTATCGAACTCGACCGCCGGAAACGGGCTCCCGCTGGCAAACACGGCCCGTCCCGCGGTCCAGCGATAGGCCTGCGTCGCCGTGCACTCCGACTTGGACGTCGGGTTGGAAAGCGCGAAGACGATCGGTCGTTCCCGGATGGCCGCCATCGTCGAGAGGATCTCCCGCGTGAAGGTCTGCGGCCTGCCGGAGACACCGATGATCGCCGTCGGCCGGATCTCCTCGATGACGGATTTCAGGTCGGCGACCGGCTCGTGGGCCTGGGCGTAGGGCTTCTTGTGCGACTCGAGCCCGGGTCGATCGCGCACGACCAGCCCTTTCGAGTCCAAGAACCAACAGCGCGACATCGCCTCGTGGCGCCGTAGTCCTTCCTCCATCATCGCGGCGACGATCGTATCGGCAATCCCGATCCCGGCCTCCCCGGCTCCGACGAAGAGAACCTTCTGCTCGTGCAGCGGGGTCCCGGTGATCCGGGCCGCCGACAGCAGACCTGCCAGCGTGACGGCGCCCGTTCCCTGGATGTCGTCGTTGAACGTGCAGACCCGGTCGCGATACTTCCGCAGCAGGCGGAACGCGTTGACGTTGGCGAAATCCTCGAACTGCAGGACGGCGTGCGGGAAGACCTCCTGCACGGCCGTCACGAACTCATCGATGAACTCGTCGTACTCCTCGCCGCGAAGTCGCGGTTGGGAGATCCCGAGGTACAGCGGATCCTCGATCAGATCGGTGTTTTCCGTGCCCACGTCGAGTGTGATCGGCAAGCACTGCGTCGGAGGGACCCCCGCGCATGCCGTGTACAGGGAGAGCTTCCCGATCGGGATGCCCATCCCGTTGGCACCGAGATCTCCGAGACCGAGGATGCGCTCGCCGTCGGTGACGACGATGACTCCGACTTCCGGTGCGGGCCAGTTTCGCAGCACCTGCCGGATGCGTCCTCGGTCCCACTTCGAGATGAACATGCCGCGGGCACGACGAAAGATGTGCCCGTACGACTGACACGCCTTGCCTACGGTCGGGGTGTAGACGATCGGCATCATCTCTTCCATGTTGTCCATCAGCACGCGGAAGTAGAGCGTCTCGTTGCGGTCGTGCAGCGCCGTCAGGTAGACGAATTTCTCCATGTCGTTCGGCTTGGAGTGGTAGTTCTCCATCACGCGCCGGACCTGCTCGCCCTGCGTGCACACGCGGGGCGGCAACAGACCGTGGATCCCCAGCGCCTCGCGCTCGGCCTCGGTGAAGGCCGTCCCCTTGTTCAGCGTCGGGTCGTGGAGCAGCTCCTCGCCCCGCAGGTTGATCTTCATGTCTTTCGTCGCATTCATCGTCATCGGTGCACCGTTTTGCCCACCGGGTCGGCCACGGCGGACTCGGACGCCGCGACCCCGGCGTGGCCTCAACCTCTTACTCCCACGATTGACTTAATAAGGATGCGGGGCAAGGCGTCGATGTACGTACGAGGTGTAAGGGTTTTCCGAAGAGGCTCGGAAGTAGAGCGGTGGCGGGCCCTCAAGTGCGATCGGAGAGGTGCTCCATCAACTTCCGGAAACGCGGATGGTCGCGCAAGGGGTCCAGATCGGAGTCGTGCTCGATCCACCTGCGGTGCCCGAAGCCGCCGACCACAGCCCTGCCCAGATAATCGATCGCCGTATCGAGCTCTCCGGCCTGGGCAAAGGTGCACGCAGCGTTGAAAAGGACCGTCGGCTCCTCGGGCTCCATCTCGATGGCCTGGCGCACCAGGCTCAGCCCGCGCTCCCGGTCCCCGGCCTGGACCCAGCGACCCGACGCAAGGTACAGGGCCCGCACGTCGTCCGGGTTGAGCTGGAGGTGGCGCTCGACGATCTCGAGACCCCGCTGTGCCGCACGCTCGCTCTTGTCCTCTTGCCCCAGGGCGAGGTAGACCTGCGGGAGCAGCAGCGCGGCCTGGTAGTCCTCGGGACGCACCTCGATGGCGCGCTCGAACAGTCGTGCGGCTTTCTCCAGGCGTCCGCGAGAGAGGCAGTCGCGCGCGAAGAAATAGCACGCCTCGAACAGACGCGGGTTCAGACGCAGCGCCGTCTCGAAATGCACCTCCGCGGCATCGGCGCAATCCTCGCGCCAGGTGAGTGCCAGACCGAGGGAGGCATGCGCCTCGGCGAGATCGGGGCTCAGCTCGACGGCGCGACGACTCGCGGTTTCGGCGCCGCGGATGAACTCCTCGCGCTGCTCGTACCACAGGTAGAGGAAGGCGTAGCAATCGGCCAGGCCGCAGTGGGCGAGGGCGTAGTCGGGATCGATCTCGATGGCGCGCTCGAACATCTCGCGGCTGAACTCGAGGTTTCGCCGGGTCAACTTGTAGAAGAAACGCCGGCCCCGCAGGTAGTGCTCGTAGGCCTCGAGCTCCCTGGCCTTGGGCTTGCTCAGAGCCTTGCGCTCCGTCGGTGTCAGGGCGATCTTCAGGGCCTCGACGACGCTGTGAGCGATCTGGTCCTGTATCTCGAAGATGTCCTGCATTTCACGGTCGTAGCGTTCCGACCAGAGCTGATAGCCGTCCGAAGCGTTCACCAGCTGGACCGTGACCCGGACCCTGCTGCCGGCCTTGCGTACACTGCCCTCGAGCAGCGTCGTCACGCCGAGCTGGAGCGCGATCTCGCGGCTGTCGATCCCCTGCCCGCTGAAACGGAAGGTCGACCCGCGCGAGGCGACCCGCAGTCCCTCGATGCTCGTCAAGGCGTTGAGGATCTCCTCGGCGATGCCCTCGCAGAAGTACTCCTGGTCTTTGTCCGGGCTCAAATCGGCGAAGGGCAGCACGGCGATGGAACGCACCGACTTCCCGCTGCGGGCCTCGTTGCGGATCTCGTTCAGCTGGTTGAGGACGTCACGTGCGGTCTGCACTCGCCGGTCGGGGTGCTTGGCCAGACAGCGTTGGACCAGCCGGGCCAACGGCTCCGGGACATCGGAACAGGTCTCGTGGGTCAGCGGGGCCTCGTCCCGCAGGATCGCGGAAATCAGATCGGCCGGCCGGTCGGCGTTGAACGGCACCTGGCCGACCAGCATCTCGTGGAGCACGACGCCGACCGCGAAGATGTCGGCGCGAGCGTCGATCGGCTCGCCGCGCAACTGCTCGGGTGCCATGTACTGCATCGTTCCCTGGATGCGCGTTTCCAAAGTGATCGTCGGCGAGTCTTCGGGCAGCGTGACTTTTTCCGACTTCGGCAACAGCCGGGCCAGACCGAAGTCCATGATCTTCATCTGGCCGTCTTGGCTGACGATAACGTTGGCCGGCTTGAGATCGCCGTGCAGGATCCCGCGCTCGTGGGCCGCGACGACCGCGCGCAGCAACAACCCCGCCATGTTGTAGAAGGTCCCCAGGGACAGACCGCCTTCCGGGATGATCCGGTCGAGAGATCTTCCTTCGACCAGCTCCATCACCAGCAGTGCGATGTCGTCGACCTCCTCCACCGCGTGGATCGTGACGATGTTGGGATGATTGAGGGCGGCGACCGCGCGGGCCTCCCGCCGCAGACGGGCCATGCGTTCGGGACCGTCGTCAAGGTCGTCGCGCAGGATCTTGAGCGCCACGGGGCGGTCGAGGCGGTGGTCCAGGGCTTTCCAGACCACACCCATCCCACCCTCGCCGACCTTTTCGATCAGCCGGTAGTGCAGTAGCTCTTGCCCCGCCTCCGGTCTCACGAAGCCTCCCCGCTGGATGCAACCATTCTAGAGAGCCGGGTTGCCGTGATCCACCACGGAGGCGAAGCAAAACAAGAGGCGGAGGACCGGCTATTGCAGGCCCTTGATGTACTCGGCCAGCGCCTCGGCGTCCTCTCGGGTGACCAGGCCCTCGTAGCTGGGCATGGCCGCATCGGCGTAACCGGCGACGCGCTTGGCCTCCGGTTGGAGGATGGATTCAACCAGGTAGGCATCGTCGATCGGAACGACGCTACCGTCGTCCAGCTCGACGGTCGTGCCGTAGATCCCAAGCAGGCTCGGACCGATGATCCGCTCCCCGTCCAGCGAGTGACAGGCATAACACCCGTTCGCCTGAAACAGCTCCGCTCCGACGCCGGCGTCGGGGACCTGGGTTCCCAACGAACCAGCCGTCGTCGAGAGAGCACCCGAGCCGCTTCCGCCGGCAACGAATTCCGTTTCGGGGTATTCCCAGCCGTCGAAGCCCCAGATGAGGATCACGAGCACGGCAGCGGCAATCAGGAGCCGTTCACGCGGCCCGAGTGAGCGGTCGGCCGTCTCCTGCGGCCTCGCCGTGTCAAGCCAGCGGGGCAGGCGGTCGATGCGTGTTTGCTGGGCCATCCAGATACAGCTGCCTCCGATCATTCCCGGGGTTCTCATCGGTCGCTCCGTGTCAGGTGAGATTCGTTGATAAGGGGATTCGGCGGGCGGTTGCCCGTGGATTCAGACGACCCGTTCGTTCACCATGAACCGGCCGCGTTTTTCTGAAACCGTTGCCGGCCGGCAACCGAAGAGAATGGAGAGTGGTAAGGAGGGTTGGAAACAGCCAGCGGAGAGGCGTCAGTTTGACCGTAGGTCCCGCTGGGACCTCGCTGCCCGCTCCACACTCGTCCCCCTCTTGTGGAGCGGGCAGCTGTTTGCCTGGTGACGGGGAAGCGCCTCGGAGGTGCGGAGTTGCAGGATCAGATTTTCACCGCGGAGCAGGTCGTCCCACTCCCACGAGAGACCGTCTTCGGCTTCTTCTCGGAACCGCGCAACCTGGAGGCGATCACCCCACCGTGGCTGGCGTTCAGGATCGTCGACCAGTCGACCGCCGGAATGGAACGGGGCACCGAGCTGACCTACCGGCTGCGTATCCACGGCATCCCGGTGACCTGGCGGTCGAGGATCGACGAGTGGACACCCAACGAGCGCTTCGTCGACATCCAGCTCAAAGGACCCTACGCCAAGTGGCATCACACCCATAGTTTTCACGATCGCGGGGGTGCTACGCTGATCCGTGACCGCGTGCTTTACCGGCTGCCGCTGGGTTGGCTGGGCCACTGGGTGGGCGGTCGGTTCGTCGCCTCGGACGTGGAGAAGATCTTCGCCTATCGTGCTGCCAGGACCGACGAGCTGCTGCGGTGACGGCGCTGCTGTCACTCTGGCTCCCCGGCTTTGCCGCCGCTGTCGGTCTGCTTCTCCTCGTGTGGCCGATCAGCCTCTGGCGGCGGGACGCGAGCATCGTCGACATCTTTTGGGGCCCGGGTTTTGCTCTGGCGGCTTTCGTCTATGCCCTACTCTCCGACGGCTGGACTCCCCGCGAGACTCTCGTGCTCGCGTTGGTTTCCGTCTGGGGGCTGCGCCTCGCGGCTCACATCCTGGCGCGCAGCCTCGGCAAAGACGAAGACTACCGCTACCGGGAGATGCGTTCGAAGCACGATCGCCGCTTCTGGTGGGTCAGCTTGTTCACCGTGTTCTTGTTTCAGGGCCTGCTGATTACGTTGATCTCCGCCCCTCTGCTGCAGGCGATCCGCTCTCCGAGTCCGGCCGGCTGGACCGGTTTTGACCTCGCCGCTGCTGCCCTGTTCGCGTTCGGCTTCCTGTTCGAGGCCGTGGGTGATCTGCAATTGAGCCGCTTCCGCGCGGATCCCTCGAATCGCGGCAAGGTTCTGCGGCACGGCTTGTGGCGTTATACCCGGCATCCGAATTACTTCGGCGATGCCGTCGTCTGGTGGAGTTTCTTCTTCTTTGCCCTCGCGACACCCGGCTCCGTCTGGACCATTTACAGTCCGGTTTTGATGACTTTCCTGTTGCTCAAGATTTCGGGTGTCGGATTGCTCGAAAAGAAGCTGCATCGTACCCGGTCCGAGTACGTGGATTACGTCGAGACGACGAATGCGTTTGTTCCCTGGTTTCCAAAGTCCGGGACTCGCGGTTCGTGGGGAGCGTGACGTGAAGGGCGCGTCCGGCACCGGACCGGTCATCGCACTGGCGGGAGGGAGCGGGTATGTCGGCGGACGCCTGCTGAAAGCGCTCGAAGCCGACGGCTACCGTGTACGGTGTCTGGCCAGGCGCCCCGATTTCCTGGCGAGCCGGGCCGGGAGCTTGACGACCGTTCTCCGCGGCGATTGTCTTGACGCCCCCACGTTGAAACCACTACTTCAGGGTGCCGAACAAGCCTTTTACCTGGTTCACTCGCTGGGATCGAAACAGGACTTCGAGCGACAAGATCGCGAAGCGGCGGTGAACTTCGGACGTGCCGCGAAGGAGGCGGGAGTCCGCCGGGTCATCTATCTCGGCGGGTTGGGCGATTCCGAGGAGCGACTTTCGAGCCATCTCCAGAGCCGCCAAGAAACCGGCGAGTTCCTACGATCGAGCGGTGTGCCCGTCGTTGAGTTCCGGGCATCGATCATCCTCGGGTCGGGAAGTCTGTCCTTCGAATTGATACGGGCTCTGGTCGAGCGGCTTCCGGTGATGATCTGTCCCAGGTGGGTCCAGATGAAGGCGCAACCGATCCACATTCAAGACGTGATCAGCTACTTGACCGCTTCGTTGACCTTGGACGACAACGGCTCCCGCGTGTTTGAAATCGGAGGGGCGGATCAAGTCTCGTATGCGGAGATCATGGGCGAGTACGCGCGGCAGCGCGGCCTGCGTCGCTGGATGCTTCCGGTCCCGTTGCTCACACCGCGCCTCTCGAGCCTGTGGCTCGGCTTGACCACGCCGGTTTACGCCCGGGTCGGGCGCAAGCTGGTGGAGAGCATCCGGCACGCCACGGTGGTCCGTCGGGATGATGCGCGGCGCTTTTTCGACGTGACTCCGGTGGGCATGGCCGAGGCGATTCGACGAGCGATCAGGAATGAAGACCAGGCGTTCGCCGCGACCCGCTGGTCGGACGCCGTCTCCGCAGGTGGCAACCCCCGCTCGTGGGGTGGCGTCAGGTTCGGGACGCGCCTCGTCGACGTGCGTTCCGTCGCCGTGCCTGCGGCTCCCACGGAAGCGTTCACTCCGATTCGCCGCATCGGCGGCGCGAACGGTTGGTACTACGCCAATCTGCTGTGGAAGCTCCGCGGCTGGATCGACCTGCTTGCTGGTGGCGTGGGCTTGCGCCGTGGCCGGCGAGACCCGGAACATCCGATCGTCGGTGACGCGCTCGACTTCTGGCGCGTCGAGGCCTACGAGCCCAACCGCCGGTTGCGTCTCGCGGCCGAAATGAAACTTCCGGGGCGCGCCTGGCTCGAGTTCGAGGTTCGTCCCGGCGAGGACGGAGCGGTCATCCACCAGAGCGCCGAGTTCGATCCCCTGGGCCTCGCCGGATTGGCCTACTGGTACGGGATCTACCCGCTGCACAGCAGGGTCTTCGCGGGAATGCTCCGGGGGATCGCCCGGCGTGCGAGCGCTTCGCCGCTCGATTCCTGATGAGGCGGTTGCCGACCAAGCCGGGGCAGGAGTCGGTCTGGGACTATCCCAGACCTCCTCGCCTCGAACCCGAGCCCGGCCGAATACGCATCGTCTTCAATGGCGAGGTGATCGCGGACACCGCGAGGGCATACCGTGTGCTCGAGACCAGCCACCCTCCCGTCTACTACATTCCGCCGCAGGATGTTCGGCGGGAGCTCCTCGGACCCTCGCGTCGACGCTCGTTCTGCGAATGGAAGGGCCGGGCCTCGTTCGTGACGTTACGGTTAGGATCGCGCGCGGTCGAGGATGCCGGGTGGTTCTATCCGGAACCGACCCCGGCGTTCGAGCGGATCCGCGGCTACCTCGCTTTCTACGCGGGCCCGATGGACTCTTGCAGGGTCGGGGACGAGGAGGCCATGCCACAGCCCGGCGGATTCTACGGTGGCTGGATCACGTCGAACATCGTAGGACCGTTCAAGGGAGATCCGGGCACCGAGGGCTGGTAAAAGCCTGATAGGCTGACGGGATGCGCAGGCTTCTGGAGGACTTCGATCACGTTTTCGACCTGGAACACCGGTTCCATGGCGTGCCCCTGTACGAGCTGCTCGAGACGGCGATCACCGATCTCGGGGAGCCCAGTCAAGAGTGGGGGCAGGAAGGGCAACGGCACCAGCTCTATTCGGAGTCCGGTCGTTTCGTCAGTTTCTTCTATCGCCCGCACCTTTTCCCGGGGATGGAACCGAAACTGCGCCTCGCGCACGAGTTGCAGTTCAGGCTTCTTCCACAGAGCCTGCCGGCCGAAGCTCCCGTGTCGATCTCGGCGGTCCTCGAATCCTACTGTCACTTGAGCGGTGATCTTTTCGGATGGGAGGTGCTGCGCAGCGGCAGATTCCTGATCTGGATTGCCGATATGGCCGGTCACGGGATCCGTGCCGGCCTGGCCTCTGCCGTCCTTCACGTCTTGATCGCGGACCTGAGACAGCGGGACAGACTCGGTCCGATGATGTCCGAACTGAATCGGATGCTTCACGATTGCCTGCGGCCCGGGCACGACTCGCTGTACGCGACCTTGTTCGTGATGACGTTGGACCAGGGAGGCGAGGCAGCCTACTGCTCGGCGGGCCACCCACCCGTCCTGGTGCGCCGTGCCGGCGGTTCGATGGAGGAGCTCGAGTCGACCGAGTGTCCGGTAGGCCTCTTCCCGGAAACGGAGTACAGCAGTCGGCGTTTCAGGCTCGAACGCGGCTCCCGACTCTTGCTTTACACGGACGGCGTCATCGAGTCCAAGGGCCGGCACAACGAGTTGTTCGGTCTACAGCGGCTGCGCCGCGTGTTCGAGCGTGTGGAGTCGGGACCGCGTGAGTTGACGGACACGATTTATCGAGAAATCGTCGGCTGGCAGAACATCGACAAGCTGGATGATGACCTGACGTTTCTCGCGGTCCAGCTGTGACGCGTCGGCTTTAACCGATGCCGAGCCAGCGACCGATCCCGTAAGCCGCCGAGGTCACCGTCGCCGACAGCAACGTTCCCCAAGCCAGATCCACGACGACGACCTTGACCGGGAAGTCCCGGAACAGCGCCAGACAGGTCAAGTCGAAGGTCGCATACGCCATGAAACCCAGAAAGGCTCCCAGCGCCGCGGCTCGCGCCAAAGACCCGCTTGACAGGCCGGGAAGCACTGCGAAGACAAGCAAGCCGACGATGTAGATGACGTAGAACAAGATCGCCGCACCCCACCGGACCCTGGGGGCGAGGAACGCCCCCAGGTGTCGTTCGTAGAACTGTGCGGCGACGACGCCGATCCACACAAGATCGATCGCGAAGAACACAACGGCAGTGAGCAAAAAAAGTTTGATGAATTGAACTGGGCTCATCGGCGCTCCCGGGTCGGCGATCAGTTGGTTATCGTACTCGAGTTGCCTTTCATCGCCTTGAGCCAAGACAGGGCGTCGATGACGGTCGACAGAAGCTCCGTCGCCAGGCGTTGTCGACCGAGCAGCGTGTCCTCCTCGAGGAGCAGTTGACGCAGGGACGCCTCGACAGGCAGGCCCGCGCTGGTGGTGTTCACCGCGAGCTCGAATGGAAGGTCTTGATGGCGGATGAGTGGCTCGTTGCCGCGTAACATGCCCCTGAGTATTCCATAGGAAGCCAGGAGCTCGAGCCGCGCCTGCTCGATGATTTCTCGATCGCCCGTGCCGGTTCTTTCGGGCTTCGGAACGACCCGCGCCTGGGCGTAAGGCTTTTCCGAGAATCGCGGCTCGAGCGACACGCGACACATGCCCGCGAGTTGGATCTCGAAACTCCCATCCTCGAGCGGCCGGGATGCTTTGACTCTGCCGACGGTTCCGAGGCGTTGGAAGCCGTCGCCGGCCTTCAGCGCGATCACGATCAGACCCGTCGCCTGCTGCACGTCCAGGAGCATCGCCCGGTAGCGTGGTTCGAAGATGCGGATCGGTAAGAGGGTTCGGGGGAAAAGGACCGTGTTCTCCAGCGGCAATACCGGGAGGACGGAGGTCATCCGTCGGGCGGTCGGGGTCGGCTGGAGCGAGGTTGCCATGATCCCCGGGTTGTTCGTCCGGGGAACGGCATCGGATTCAGCCGTCAGCCCTGAATCCGGATGCAGCCCCCGCGCGAAATACCGGGTGAAACCCGAGGAGATTCAGGTTGGGCAAACCGGTTCATGTGGTCTTCGGCGCGAGCGGTGGGATCGGGAGTGCCACCGTTCGGGAACTGGCGGCGGCGGGTTGCGAGGTCGTTCTGGCCGCTCGAGGCCGCGCTCGCCTGGATGCGCTCGCGCGGTCCAGCGGCGGAACGGCCGTCGAACTCGACGCCCGCGACGCGACGGCGGTGAGCGAGGCTCTCGAGGACGTGTCGTCGCGACATGGGCGAGTCGACGGCGTCGCTCACTGTGTGGGTTCCTTGCTCCTGAAGCCGGCCCACTTGACGACTCCGGAAGAGTGGGCCGAGACGATCGAGGTCAATCTCGGGACGGCGTTCAACGTCGTGAGGGCTGCGGGGCGGTCGATGCGCGAGGGCGGGTCCGTCGTGCTCGTTTCATCCGCCGCAGCGCGACACGGGTTCGCGAACCACGAAGCGATCGCCGCCGCGAAGGCGGGTGTGATCGGGCTTGCCCTCTCCGCCGCGGCCAGTTACGCCGCGCGCGGTCTGCGGTTCAACGCCGTCGCTCCGGGACTGGTGCGGACGCCGATGACGTCGCGGATCACCGGGAGGGCCGGCGCAGAAAAGTCGTCGACGGATCTGCATGCGTTGGGTCGGCTGGGAGAGCCGGAGGACGTCGCCGGGATGATCGCGTGGCTCCTCGATCCGCGACAGACGTGGGTCACGGGCCAAGTCTTCGGAGTCGACGGGGGTTTGGCGACGGTTCGAAGTCGCCGGGCATAGCGGGGTTTAACGCGCTTGTTTGCGCCGCGTCACGTCAGCCACAGAACCAGGAGCAACGCACGAAGGGTCCAAGCGATGGTACGGATCCAGTTTGTCGCGACGAGCCTGCGGTGCGTCGCGGTGAGGAAAACCCGTTCCAGTCTCCGGTGGGCCGGAATCTGGAGCAACAGGGTCGAGACCCAGATCACGGCGACCAGGAGGAGGCCCAGCCATGCCTGCCAAGCGGGAATGAAGTCGGGAGGGCCGAGCGAGATCATGACGGCGGTGACGGCTTCGACGATCATCGGCGCGGCCACGACCCAGCTCGTCCGACGCACGTGCTCGCCGTGGTAGCCGGCAAATGTGTCCTCGCCGACCCGCTTCAGCAACGGATAGTGAACGATCTGGACGAACCAGATCAGGCCGGTCAGGCTGAGCGTTGACGCGAGGTGGATAATGAAAAGGGTGGGGAGTTGTGCGAGGTTCATGACATCAACCAGCGGTGGAGGACAGCTGTGAAGGGCTTCGTCGCGGCTGCCCCGCTGGATTCGTAGGGAGATGAATCCACCGCGCCCGGAGCCCCGAAAGTCTTGCTGGAGGTCGAGCTTCAGTCGGCGAGGAGGTGCGTCTTGAACAGCGTCCCCGCGAATCGGATCCGCCCGCTGAATTCGAACCCCGTCCGCCGCGACGGGGGGTTCGTGCTTTATTGGATGGTGGCCAGCCGCCGGACGCGGTCCAATTTCGCCTTGCAGCGCGCGGTCGAGCTGGCACGTGAGACGTGCCGCCCGCTGGTCGTACTCGAGGCCCTGCGATGCGACTATCCGTGGGCCAGCGACCGGTTCCACGCGTTCGTGCTCGACGGTATGGCGGACAATGAGGAGCGATTTCGCCGAGTCGGCATCCCTTACCTGGCGTATGTCGAGCCCCGTGTCGGCGCGGGGAAAGGGTTGCTCGCGGCCCTCGCGAAAGACGCCTGCGCGGTCGTGACGGATGATTACCCCGCGTTCATGCTCCCGCAAGTGGTGGCCGCGGGGGCCCGTCAAGTCCGCGTTCGGATGGAGGCCGTCGATTCCAACGGATTGATGCCGATGAGCCTGGCGGACCGCGTGTTCCCGACCGCCTACGCTTTTCGTCGCTTCCTGCAAAAGGAGCTGCGCGACGAGTTACTCGTGTTCCCGAAGAGCAACCCGCTGGCGCGTCTCGATCTTCCCACCCTGGAACGGTTACCCGAGAAATTGGCGGATCGTTGGCCGACGGCGACTTCGAGCGAACTGCGCGACCCGCGGGCGCTGCTCCAGACGCTTCCGGTGGATCATGCGGTCGGGTCCACGGCGAATCGCGGTGGGTCGGCCGCGGCGGGCAGGCGACTGCGGGGGTTTCTGGATCGTCTGGATCGCTACGCGGAGGATCGGAATCTCCTCGACGAGCCGATCACGAGCGGCCTTTCCCCTTACATCCATTTCGGTCACGTATCGGCCCATGAGGTCTGTCGCGCCGTCTTGAAACGGGAGCACTGGACGCCCGACCGTTTGAGCGACACCGCATCGGGGAGCCGACAGGGCTGGTGGGGCGTCGGCGCGTCGGCCGAGGCGTTCCTGGATCAGCTGGTGACCTGGCGCGAGCTCGGCTTCAACATGTGCCGCCTCCGGTCCGACCATGATCGTTACACCTCGCTGCCGGACTGGGCGCGCCAGACCTTGCAGGATCACGCGGGAGATCGACGTGATCACGTGTACTCGCTCGAGCAGTTCGAGTCCGCGGACACCCACGACGACGTTTGGAACGCGGCACAGAGACAACTGCGGCGCGATGGAACGATACATAACTATCTCCGAATGCTGTGGGGTAAGAAGATTCTTGACTGGTCCGAGAGTCCCCAGACGGCGCTCGACATCATGATCGAGTTGAACAACAGGTACGCCCTCGACGGGCGCGACCCCAACTCGTACAGCGGGATCTTCTGGACCCTCGGGCGTTACGACCGTCCGTGGGGCCCGGAGCGTCCGGTCTTCGGGAAGGTGCGGTACATGAGCTCGAAGAACACACGGCGCAAGTTGAACGTCACTCGCTATCTCGAGCGTTACGGATCCGATCGATGCATCGGCTGATCCCTTTGTTCGTGGCGGTCGGCGTCTGCATGCTCGTCGGGGTTTCCGGATCGGTCGTCACGGCGAGCTCGGTCAGGGAGTGGTACCCCGGCCTCGCGAAGCCGTCATGGACGCCGCCCGCGTTCCTGTTCGGACCCGTGTGGTCTGCGCTGTACGTGATGATGGGAGCCTCCGCATGGCTGGTGTGGCTTGCGGAGGACAGCGCCGGACGAACGCGGGCCCTGGTGCTGTTCGGTCTGCAGCTCGTGCTCAACGCCCTGTGGTCCTTGATCTTCTTCGGTCTTCGCAGTCCAGGTTGGGCGTTCGTCGAGATCGTCGCACTTTGGGTAGCGATCGTCGCGACGATGGGGGCCTTCCTGAAGATTCGCCCGATCGCCTCCGCGCTGCTGGTCCCCTACGTGCTCTGGGTATCGTTTGCCGCTGCGTTGAATTGGACGATCTGGAGCCTCAACCGTTGAGCAGCGGAACGTAGCCCCGTTCCTGGTACCATTCGCCGGGTAGGAGCACGGAGGAGGTCGAGATGCGTCCACGATTCCTGGTCACGATTCTTGTTGCGTTTCTCGCGGTCAACCCGTTCGGGGCGGCCAAGGAGGAGGACCCTTATCTCTGGCTCGAGGAGGTCGAGGGAGACAAGGCACTCACCTGGGCCAAGGAACTGAGCGCGGCGACCGCCGCCGAGTTCGAGGCGGTCCCCGAGTTCGAGGAGCTCCACGACCAGCTGCTCAAGATCTTCACATCGCGCGATCGGATCCCGCGTGCGGGAATCCGCGGTGCTTGGGTCTACAACTACTGGCAGGACGAGGACCACGTACGGGGAATCTGGCGCCGCACGTTCCTCGATGAGTACGTCAAGGAATCCCCCTCCTGGGAGATCGTGCTCGACCTCGACGAACTCGCCGAGGCCGAGGGCGAGAACTGGGTCTGGAAGGGCTCGAGCTGTCTGCCTCCCGGATACCGCCTGTGCATGGTGACCCTCTCGCGCGGCGGGGGCGATGCGTCGGTGCGGCGCGAGTTCGATACGGTGTCCAAGAAGTTCGTCGAGGGCGGCTTCTACGTCCCGGAATCCAAGGCGCGTGTCAGCTGGAAAGACGAGAACACCCTCTGGATCGGGACCGACTTCGGTGCAGGCACGCTGACGAAATCCGGCTACCCGCGTTTCTCCAAGGAGTGGGAACGAGGCCTGCCGCTGGAGGCTGCGACGACCGTCTTCGAGGGTTCCGTCGAGGACGTGTCGGTCAGCACGTTCAGCATGCACACCCCCGAGGGGCGCTACGACATCGTTCGGAAGACGCCGGAGTTCTTCCGCGGGACGAGCTACATGCGGCTCGGCGAGCGGTTGGTCAAGATCGACGTCCCCGATGACGCCAGCATGCAGGGCGTGTTCAAGGACCGGATGCTGATCGCCTTGCGCTCGGACTGGACCGTCGGCGGCAAGACCTATCCCGGCGATGCGTTGCTGGCGATCGACGTCGACGATTTCCTCGCCGGCGGCCGGGACTTCGACGTGCTCTTCGAGCCCGAGGAGCGCGTCTCCCTGGGCGGCGTGAGCAGCACGCTCAACCACCTGCTGCTCACGACGCTGGACAACGTGCGCGGGCGCCTCTACCGCTTGACCCCGGGCGAGGACGGCTGGAAGAAAGAAGAGATCTCCCTGCCCGGACTGGGCACCATCGGACTCGGCAGCACCAGCGACGTCGACGACAGCTTTTTCTTCACCTACACCGACTTCCTGACCCCCTCGAGCCTCTACTTCGTGCGCGACGGCGGAGAGCCGCAACAGATCAAGACCTCGCCGTCGTGGTTCGACCCGGAGGGGATGTCGGTCGAGCAGTTCGAGGCGCCGTCGGTCGACGGCGTCATGATCCCCTACTTCGTCTTCAAGCCGAAGGGGTTCGAAGCCAACGGGGCCAACCCCACGCTGCTGTACGGCTACGGCGGATTCGAGGTCTCGCAGGTGCCGCGCTACTCCGGCTCGACCGGATCCGCGTGGGTCTCCCGCGGCGGCGTCTACGTCCTGGCGAATATCCGCGGCGGCGGTGAGTTCGGACCCGAGTGGCACCGCGCCGCGATGCAGGAGAACCACCAGACGAACTTCGACGACTTCGCCGCGGTCGCCGAGGACCTGATCAAGCGCAACATCACGTCACCCGATCATCTCGGCATCATGGGGGGCTCCCAGGGGGGCCTGCTGGTCGGCGGTACCTTCACGCAGCGGCCGGAGCTGTTCAAGGCGGTGGTCTGCCTGGTTCCGCTGCTCGACATGAAGCGCTACAACAAGCTGCTCGCCGGCAACAGCTGGATGGCCGAGTACGGCAACCCCGACACCGACGACTGGGACTACATCAAGAAATGGTCGCCGTACCACAACCTGGACAAGAAGAAGGACTACCCCAAGGTGTTCTTCGCCACCTCCACGCGGGACGACCGCGTCCATCCGGGCCACGCGCGCAAGATGGTCAAGCGCATGCTCGACATGGGCAAGGACGTCTACTATTACGAAAACACCGAGGGCGGCCATGCGGCCGCGGCCAATCTCAACCAGCGAGCCTACATGTCGGCGTTGAATTACGCCTACCTGTGGATGATGTTGCAATAGTCGTCGACTTTTTGTGAATCCATCCGGTTCCTCCCGGCGAAGACCTAGGTGACCCCATCGTGGGGCGAGACATTCGGCAGAATCATTTCCTCGGAGGATCGGAAAGATGAAGAAGAACGTTCTCAAACATGCGGTCGCGGGAGCGCTGGCCGTCCTTGTCATTTCCGCGGGCAGCCTGGTTTCGGCCGGAAGTTGCGGAAACCAGCACGACATCGTGGACACGGCCGTCGAGGCCGGATCTTTCAACACCCTGGTCGCCGCCGTGAAGGCCGCAGGCCTGGTCGACGCGCTCAAGGGCGAGGGGCCGTTCACCGTTTTCGCACCTTCGGATGAAGCTTTCGCGAAGTTGCCGGAGGGCACGGTCGAGTCGCTTCTGAAGCCGGAGAATCGGGACAAGCTGACGGCAATCCTGACCTACCACGTGGTGCCGGGGAAGATCCTCAGCTCCGACGTCAAGCCGGGCAGTGTCGAGACGTTGCAGGGGAGCAAGCTCGTGGTTTCGAGCGAGAAGGGCGCGCTCAGGGTCGACCAGGCGACGATCGTCGCCACCGACGTGACGGCCACGAACGGCGTGATCCACGTCATCGACGAAGTGATCATCCCGGGTAGCTGATCTGTCCGCAGACTGTTGTTGCTAGGCCGATGCTGCCCGCTCCACCGTCCCCCGCGATGTGGAGCGGGCAGTTTTTTAGTAGACTCCCCGGAACCGTCGAGATAGGGACCGAGAGAGGGAGTTGGCCGAGAACGATTCACTTCTGGCCCGGGTTGCCGCGGGTGACGAGAGCGCGATGGGGGCGTGCCTGGATCGGTACGCCAATCTGGTTTGGTCGCTGGCTCGTCGATTCACGTCCAGCGGTGCCGAGGCGGAGGACGCGGTACAGGAGATCTTCATCGATCTCTGGTCCAGCGCCGATCGCTATGACAGTTCCAAGGCGTCCGAGACCACGTTCATCGCGATGATCGCCCGGCGCCGGTTGATCGACCGTCTGCGTAAGACGAAGCGGGAACCGGGGATGGAGGAGATCGAGGCTGCCGCCGATCTCGATACACCCGGACCCGCGAAGGCGACGGAAATCAAGGACGAGGCGGAACGCGCGAAGCGGCTCATCCGCACGCTCAAGCCCGAACAGCAACGGATCATCGAGCTCGCCGTGTATCACGGGCACACCCATCAGAGCATCGCCGATGCGTTAGGACTCCCGCTGGGCACGGTCAAGACCCATCTGCGACGGGGACTGCTCAGGATTCGCGAGGCCATGCAGGCATCCGGCGCCGCACCAGGTGGGGAGGCGTTGTCATGAGTGCTCAGGAGCGCCTCCTCGACCTGCTCGCGTCCCGCGCGACCGAGGGGTTGTCGGAAGAAGACGCCATGGAACTCGACGGAACGCTGCACCAGCTCACCGGTCTGAGCGAGGACGACCTGGAACTTGCCGCCGCCGCCGCGGATCTCGCGTTCGTCTCGGATGCGGCCGACGTCGAGCCGATGCCGGATCATCTGAAGCATCGAATCATGGCGCAGGCGCGCGACCATCTTGAGTCGAGGACTGCGACCGTCACACCGTTCCCGCAGCCGCTGAAAGAGAGAACGGAGCCGGGCTTTCCCGCGGGTCGCTATCTCGGCTGGTACGTCGCGGCCGCGATCCTGATCCTGGCACTCTGGGCGCCGTGGTCGACGACGGAGAGGACGCCGACACCGGCACCGACGCTATCCGAGCAACGCGAGACGCTGCTCGGTGGCGCCGCGGACACGATCCGCGTCGCTTGGACGAAACCCGAGATTCCCGAATATGCGGGTGTCGAGGGGGATGTGGTCTGGAGCAACGAGCGGCAGGCCGGTTTCATGCGGTTGAAGGGTCTGCCCCCCAACCGGAGCGATGTCGCCCAGTATCAGTTGTGGATCGTCGATCCGTCACGAGACGAGCGCCCGATCGACGGCGGCGTCTTCGACATCCCCGCCGGGATGGACGAGGTCATCGTCCCGATCGACGCCAAACTGCGTGCAATCAGCCCCGCCGCCTTCGCCATCACGCTGGAGCAGCCCGGCGGCGTCGTCGTCTCGGACGGTCCCCTGCTCGTCGTCGCGCCCGTCGACGCCTGAGCCTTCAAAGTCACTGAATCCACCGCCGGCCGAGAGGCGAAGTCCTTGGTGAGGCCGGTTAGAGCCGGAGAAACGGGACTCGAATGGGTGGATTGAGGCAGCTCAAGGGTCACGAAGACTCGTTTTCGAGGGTGTTAGAATTTGGCGCCGGTCATCATCCGCCCGGGAGGCACGATTCGAGCATGAGCTCCGCTGGCAAGTTCGTCGCGCAGATGCTTGAAGCGAGCGCGTCCGGTTACGCCGGCCTCGCTGCGAGCCTGCTACTCGAACGACACCCGGAGATCGTCGAACGTTATGATCCGGACGCCTTCGCAAACTGGAAAGCCCAACTGCAGCGCTGGCTGGTGGACCTCTCCGCGGCGCTCGACAGCGGCGCGGCGAAGCTGTTCGAGAGCCGCATGACGTGGACCCGCTCGGAATTCGCTTCCCGTGGCGCCCCCGTGGGTGATCTGCTCGCCGCGCTCGCGGCGCTCCGCGACACGCTGCAAGAGAAGCTGCCTCCGAAGGTTGCGGCCACGGCAGTGGACCCGATCAGCGACGCGCTTCGGGCGCTTGAAGGCACGGGCGCCGTGGAAAGGGTGTCGTCCGTAGCGGCCCCCGCGGCCGCTTTGGCCTACTTGGAAACGATCCTTGCCGGGAACCCGCGCGAGGCTGTCGATCGCATCGTCGGGCCGGTCGATGCCGCGAGTGCCGCGAGGGAGGTTTATCTGAACGTGTTGATGCCGGCGCAGCGCGAGGTGGGCCGCTTGTGGCATGCCGGTGAGTTGACGATCGCCGAGGAACACGTCATCACGACAACGACGCAGCGGGCGATGGCCCTGCTGTGTGAGAGAGGACGGTCTTCGGCGAGTACAGGAAAGACCGTCCTGCTCGCGTCCGTCGCGGGCAACGTCCACGACATCGGGATCCGCGCGATCTCGGACTTCTTCGAGATGGCCGGGTGGCGATCGGTGAACCTGGGACCCGATGTGCCGGATGACGAGATCGCGCGGAGTGTCGCCTACTTCGACGCGGACGTTTTGGTGCTTTCCGCCGTCTTGGACCCGCACCTCAAGTCCGTTCGTCGAGTGATCGAGCGCATCGGCAGCCTCGATGGGCGCAAGGCCAAGGTGATTGTCGGCGGCCCCGTGTTCGACCCACTGCCCGATCTTTGGCGCAAGATCGGCGCCGACGGGCACGCCGCGCGTGTCGAGGACGCGGTGCCCCTGGCCGCCAAGCTCACCGACTGACGCGTTAGCGCGGACAGGTTCGCCCTCAACAAAGCCGGAGTCGAGCTCGCCGTCGTGATCCGGGGCGGCAAGGTGGTCAAGGATTAGACCTGTAGCTTCTTCTCGTCCACCTGGTACAAAAGCCCGTCGGCCAACAGGTACATCAAGGGCGCGACGACGATCGCGGGATATCTTTCCCGAAGCACGGCGGCCTCACGAACCACGGACTCGGCCGCCCCGCCGATCTCGAACTGCGGCGCGAGGCGATCGAAGTGCGCTTCCGCCTCGGGTTGACCCCAGCCGGCTCGATCGACCAGACCTCGGACGAACGCGTCACGCCGCTCGTGGAGATCGACCATGCCGCATTGATCGTGGCCGATGACCGCGATCGCCCTCACGCCCCCGACGGCGACCGCAAAGGAGATCTGGAACTCGAGTCGAAGGATCCTGGCCCCGCCGACGCGCATGACGTACGCGAACCTCTCGGGGATGTGGAGGCGCTTGCGATGGTCCATGCACATCCCGACGAGCATCTCGGCCTGGTCGTAGGTCCGGTGAGGCGAGCCGAGGTTGTGATACGCCAGAAGATCGGCGATCGGCGTGTTCCGGTAGGCCGGCAGGACGTCTTCGGTCTCGCGGACCGGAAGCAGTGCACTCATCTCTTGACTTCCCTTTTCTTGCCTTTCCTTTGGCGTTTGCCGCGCGCCACCTCGGTGGCGAGCGCTTCCAGCCTCGGTCCCCAGAAGCGCCGGAACTGCGACAACCACTGATCGACCTCGGAGAGTGGGATCGTGTCGATCGTGTAGATCCGCCTGGCGCCGCTCACGGTAACACTCGCAAAGCCGTTTTCGCGAAGGACCTTGAGGTGCTGGGAGACCGCCGACTGCCCGATCCCGAAGTCCCGTCCGATGATCTCGACGATCTCCCCGGACGCGTGGTCACCCCGGCTCAAGATCTCCAGGATGCTCCGCCGGACGGGATCGGCAAGAACGTCGAACGCGTGCATCAGGCGCCCGTGAAGAAGCCGGCCGTGCGTTTCGCCATGGCCTCCGCGACGGCGGGATCCTCGCCGGCCTTCACGTGAGCCTCGCCCCAGCTCTGCGCGGATGCACGCATGAAGGCCTTGCCCTCGTCGGAGGTCATCCACGCCATGCTTTCTTCCTTGTCGAGCGTTTGCCCGCCGCTGTCGATGTGCAGGGCGAGTCCGACGAACGCGAGATCCCATCCGACCCCGCCGGCGCCGGGCCCGTATTGCTTCCAGTGCTCTTCG
>JABAOE010004682.1_pt2 | contig 26468 bp, 26 predicted proteins | sample 7062141 | NCBI WGS metagenome assembly JABAOE01 (sample SAMN14538627, study PRJNA623070) | marine sediment metagenome | biome: marine biome [ENVO:00000428]; feature: marine pelagic biome [ENVO:01000023]; material: deep marine sediment [ENVO:00002113] | place: India: Gulf of Khambhat ...
AACAGGATATTCGATTGGTCTTGTGCTGTGTAAGCCGTCCACTGAGAATGCCGCTGCGCGTGCAACGCTGAATGTATCCCAACGTTTCCACTCAGGTTTCCAGGCGTCGACAGCGAGCAATTCCATGAAGGTAGCGAAGGCCTCATTGAGCCATAACCCATTCCACCAGGACATTGTGACCAAATCGCCAAACCACATGTGGGCATTTTCGTGGGCGACCACGTCCGCAATCCGTTCGAGTTCCCCATGAGTGCCAGTGCGTTGATCGACAAGCAGAGCGGTTTCTCGGAAGGTGATAGCTCCGAGATTTTCCATGGCCCCCGAAGCAAAGTCTGGGATGGCTAGAAGATCTAGCTTGTCACCTGGATAGGGAATGTCATAGTAGTCTTCAAAAAATTTCAATGAGGCGGCCGCGATTTCCTGGCCAAATGAGGTGAGTGGTTGTTTGCCAGGCAGCGTCCAGAGACGAAGCGGCGTCTTCCCGACAAATCGTGGCACGGTCCCTTCCATGTGTCCCACGATAAAGGCTACGAGATAAGTGGACATCTTAATGGTATCGGCGAAGTGCACAACCTTCTTGCCATCTCTGATCGATTCCGAAACTATCGAGGTGTTCGAGATTGCGGTCAGACGGGGATCGATAACGAGGGTGGTGGCGACCACAGCCTTGAAGTCTGGCTCATCCCAGCAGGGAAAAGCTCGACGGGCATCGGTCGCTTCAAACTGAGTGGCTGCCATCGTCTGCGTCATTCCCGTTTGGTCTTTGTATGTGATGCGGTAGAAGCCGCGGAGTTTGTCGTTGAGCTTGCCACAAAAAGTGAGATGCAGGCGCCATGTTCCAGGCGTGACCGACTCGGACAACGCGAGTTGGCAACGCTGGAGTGATTCGTCCAGCTCAACAGCAGCTTTGACCCGTCGACCATTTGAGTTTTCTATTGCAGCGGATTGGATTTCAAGCTCAGCTACGTTCAACGTGATTATGGTAGTCGTTTCTTCGACAGTGAGTGTAATTATTTCGTGTCCTGAGAAAACCGCGGTGTGGAGGTCCGGCTCAAGATGTAGATCATACCGGCTCGGCCGTACATGTCGGGGCAGTCGAAAGGGATCACCTCTGTCGGTATCTACTCCAAGACTCATATCATTGTCTATCGGTATGGTCGTGATAGCTCCAGCATTAGGGAATGCGAGTATGGAGAGAATTGACGTGCCACCGGGTACGTCAGAGGGGAACAAGCCGCCTTCACCAGCCGAAGAAATATACCGCAGTCACACGACTGCGACGTCATCATTCAGGGACATGCACGATCTGGACACCATCAGGTGCCCCGATAATCAGGACATGCGTTCGTCTGATAAACAGACCCGTTTCAACTACACCAGGGATTAACTTCAGCGCAACTTCCAGGTCCCGCGGGCTGTCGATCCGCGCGAGATGCAAATCGACAATCATATTTCCGGACTCGGTTTTAAACGGTGTCCCATTCCGTTCTCTCAATACGGCACGGCTATTGGTGATTGTTTCGATCTCGTGCGCAGTATTTCCCCAGCCGAACGGAATGACTTCGATGGGTAACGGAAAGGAACCGCCGAGTACGGGTACTTTCTTCGTATAGTCCACCAAGATAATAAATTGTCTGGCTGAGGTGGCTACGATCTTCTCCTTGAGCAGGGCACCCCCTCCCCCTTTGATCAGATTGAACTTCGGATCAACTTGATCCGCTCCGTCGATCGCGACGTCGATTTCCCAGCGATTGTCAGCCTCGATTAAGGTGAGGCCACACTGTCTCGCGAGCGCAGCGGTTTGCTGAGATGTCGGTACAGCCCGCAACTTCATCCCGGTGCGAACCTTTTCGCTCAGAGCGACTACGAAATGTTTCGCAGTGGTCCCTGTCCCGAGTCCAACAACCATACCATCGCGGACGAATTCGACGGCTTTTAAGGCGGCGGCTCTCTTGAGGCTGTCGAGATCTTGCTGTGGTGTCATAGTCTGGGAGCGAGGGAGAGAGTACTGGCGATAAAGGCCGCACCAAGCAGCGCCGTGTGCGGGTTCATCACCACCTTGACAGGCATATCACGCATGAGCCGTTCGTATCGACCCTTATTGATAAACGATCTCATGAAGGTGCCGTCCTTCAGCTTTTCGATAAGCTTCGGTGCAATACCCCCGCCAACATAGACCCCGTCGAGGGACAGCGCTTTTAGCGCTAAGTTCCCGGCCTCTGCCCCATAAATGGATGCGAAGAGATCGAGGGCCTGTCTGGCAATCTCGGCTTTCCCTGTCAAGCCAGCCTCGGAAATCTCCGCGGCTGGGTTGCCGGCCTTGATCTTTTCCGCAAGCCAGGTCGGTTCGTTTTTCTTGGTGTCTCGGAGGTATTCGTAGATCGCTTCTAGTCCAGGTCCTGACAGAACACGCTCATAACTCACGTGCAGATACTGACTGCGTAAATACCGAAGTAGCTCGATTTCGTTGTCGTTGTTCGGTGCAAAATCCGAATGGCCACCTTCTGATGGCATCGGACGATAGGAATTCCCATCCCAGAAGAGAATCGCCTCGCCCAATCCCGTTCCGGCCGCGATCAGAGCAAGTGCCCGCCGTTTGCTGGGAGAGATGCCGAAATTAAGCACCTCGAGCTCATCGGGACGGAGCAATAAAATGCCGTAGGCAGTCGCCTCGAGGTCGTTGAGCAGTTGCATATGAGCAATATGAAACCGCTCGGCGATTTTCTGAGCATCTATTATCCAAGGCAGATTCGTGGTTTGGCTCCGGTTGTCGATGACTGGTCCCGCGACACCAAAACAGGCGGCCATAACCGTCTTCGGATCGCCAGACATCCGATCTTGCTGTGCGCCATCCATAGCGCGACTTGCGGTCTCGAACTTTCCCGCTTCCCTCGACGGCGCAGAGGGAACGAGGAATTCTTCGAGAATTTCTTCGAGGGATTGATAGTCACGACTCTGGAAGGACTCAAGGCGAATCGGATCGGTGCGCTCGGTTGCCCACTCATAGAGTGCCAAATAAGTCTTTGTTCCGCCAATGTCACCAGCGAGAATCATAGCCCCTTTTCCACTTCCCTTGTTGGTAATCGCTCACCGGTAGGCGGCCAACTGCGCCGCTGCGGATTGATCAAGCATCCAGACCAGTCGGCCTCCTTCCGGCACCACCATGGCTGCCGGGAGCTTCCGATCCGTTGCCTCCTTTGGCTCCAAGACAGCTCGCACCGTGGAAGCCTTCCTGGAACCAGTAACAAGGAACAGTACCACAGACGCCCGGTTGATCACACCCAAGGTTAGCGTGATACGTGATCGGATTCCGTTCGGAGCTTGACCGATTGCAACAGCCCTTGTTTGCTCACCTAGCACTGTCGTTCCTGGAAACAACGAGGCGGTATGTCCATCTTCGCCGAGACCGAGAAGGATTACGTCGATCTGGGGGAGTTCTGGAGCCGCACATTGGGTAAGTCGGCGAATCCTCTCCTCGTACTCCTTCGCAGCGGATACCGGATCGTCGCACTCACCTTTCATCCGATAGATGTGATCAGACCCAATCCTTAGCGGCGAAAATAACGTCGTTTGCGCCATCGCAAAATTGCTCTCAGGATCATCCGGTTGAGTACAGCGTTCGTCACCAAACAGGAAGAAAGTGTGTGACCAATCGAATCGCTCTTTCCATTCTGGGGTAGCTAAAGCCTGGTACAAAGTTCTTGGAGTCGAGCCGCCAGAAAGGGCCATGAGGAACCGACCCTTCGATTTGATCACCTGTTCACTAATGTGTAACAGAAAAGCAGCCGCCTGATAGCTCCAGTCCTGACCGTCGCGTGCGATCCGGATGTCGGGCAGACCGGGCATGTCACCGACCGACAGTCCGGCGTGCGTGCCTCTTGCTGCCAGCTCGCCGACTGGTGGACTGACACCGCACCAGAGCCGCAGCTAACCCGTTTACGGTGGAAGCTGGGTTCCGCCCTAACTGAATGCGAACGGCAAAGAGGTGACGGGCATGAAGCGATTCCAGGTCCCCGGCGGCTTGTGCTTGGGCCAACGTGCCGAACGAGAAGCATTTCCCTGGTATCGCCACACCGGGCGGCATCTGATCAACCAATTGCAGGAAAATTCCGGTTTTCGGGCCACCTTTGTGCAGCTGACCCGTCGAATGTAGATAGCGAGGGCCATATCCAAACGTCGTAGCGACACGGAACCGTGACACGAGTACCTTGCGGAGACGGCGCACTGCTGCCTCGAACGATCTTGAAGGAGTTGTGTACGCCAAAAGGGAAACATAGGCACCGGTCCGAAGATGGGAGAAGCAAGATCGCGCTACGTGATTGGGACTGCTGTTTGCTTGTTCTGGAAGTCGGCCTTCCATTTGGAATGTCCATAAGACCCTGTTGGTGTTATCTTTACTCTCTTGGACATTCGGTTGGTTAAAGGGATGAATGCCGAGTACATGTCCCGCAATGGCCGTGGCAAACTCCCATCGAAAGAACTCGGCCGCGAGATCGTAGCGATCATGCAGATCAAGCTGGAGAACCGGATGCCGAGCCTGCAGAAGGGCCCGAACCCGCCGATCAAGATCGGCGTTCTTCTCTCCCTTCAATTTCAAATAGATAAAGAAGCGATCGGGTCCATAGTCGGTAGGTCTCAGGACTGGTTCTTGTGCGACAGGAATAAGACCGATCCCCTCCTTCCCGGTGCTTTCGGCGAGAAGTTGTTCAACCCATAATCCGAAAGTATTGAGGGATGACGATGCAACCACGGTTACCTTGTCACATCCCGCTTTCGCCAGGCTTCCCATCACCACGCCCAGATAGGCGCCGGGATTCAATTCGACCGTTGTCTGAATGCGGCAGCGCTCGGCCATGCCGGCCGCTCGGTCTAAGAGTCTTGGAATATCCAGCCCAAGTAAGGCTGCAGGAACGAGGCCGAAGAGTGAGAGAACCGAATAACGCCCGCCAATGTCAGAGGGATTGAGAAAAGTCTGCTCGAACCCATGGTCATGCGCTACGATCTCCAGACTCGTCCCGGGGTCGGTAATCGCGACGAACTGTTTTCCACCCTGGTTGTACTTAGTTTTCGTCACCAGGTCCCAGAAGTGGGCAAAAAGCGACATAACCTCGATGGTTCCACCTGACTTACTCGCAACGAGAAAGAGCGTGCGAGCCGGAGTGATGGCCTTGGTTACCTGTCGAACCCATCCGGGAACGGTCGAGTCGAGAACCCAGAAACGGGGGTACCCTTTTTGAGATCCAAACGATGTACGGAGAACTTCCGGCCCTAGGCTGCTCCCGCCCATTCCGAGCAGCACGACATCAGAGATGTTGCGATCTTTAGCTACAGACACGCATCTCAGTAGGTTGTTAAGCTCTCGGCGCATCTGGTCGTGCACGGTCAACCAGCCAAGGCGGTCCGCAATCTCCTTCGGCTCCGGCTTCCATAACAGATGGTCCTTCTTCCACAGACGGTCAACAACATGATTGCGCCTCACCATTTCGAGGGTCGGACCGACCACGGCCGGGAATAACGATGCAGGTGTGTTATGCCACGAGGTGGACATTGAGGGGCTCGCTCGGGTTGTTTACTTCAATACGGTCCATGGGGAAGCAAGGCGGCATCTTATAAATCCAGACCAGAAAAGGCAACGCCAAGCCATTGTCATCTCGGCGCTTCTCTACTCGTCAGCCATTCTGTATTGGCGCGACAGGTCAGCGCTCGGCGTAGCTCACATTTATGCTGGTACAACCAGAGGGGAAATGAAGGGCCGGGAATGCCAACTCCTATGCTGCATCAGTAGACAGGACGAACACCATCGTCAATTCAATTTAGATAACACCACAGCTCCCCTTCGTGGTAAGAAGTGCTAGTTTTTCAGATACTTGAAGGCTTACGCCAGTGAGTGCCACCGGGTTCCGTGACCATCTGGTACTTAGAGAACAAATGCACCATAAGGAGAGGTGATCAGCTAGACCGAATAGCTTGGTCTAGTAGGTTGCCGCTGCGGACAGATCGCAAAATTGACAGGTCTGGAAGCCGTCCATATAATGGAGTGTTCTTTGCAAAGATAGGTTTGGTTGATGTCATAAGAGGAGCATCATGTCCTTCACGTTCCGGCAGCCGTCTAACTTAAAAAAGAAACGCGAGCACGGTTTTCGTAAGCGGATGAGCACGAAGAACGGACGAAGGGTCCTAGCCCGCCGGCGGGCCAAGGGGCGGGCCCGATTGACCGTTTAGACCAGGTGCCTGGCCTGCGGTTGTGCCAAGTTCGCACACTTGCCTGCGCGCTGCTTTTTAGGTTGCGTGCGTTCACCTGCCACGAACATTCCTTCCCAGGACCAAGACGGATTGCGTTGTAGGGGGATGGTGTTTCCGGTGATATTGAAGCCGCAAAGACAGAAAGGCATTTTCTTACGAGCCAGCCGAGACATCGAATCGATCAAGCGACAGGGGCAGCGGATCTCGACGACACTTTTTAATCTGTTGGCGCACCGGATCGATAATGCGCCGGGCCAGGTTGGAATTGTTGTCAGCAAGCGATTCGGAAATGCGGTCCGGCGAAATCGGGTAAAGCGAGTTTTTCGGGTGCTTGTGAGGCAGACGTATCAGGATTTACTCCCGGGCCTGGCTCTATTGGTATTCCCGAAGCGGGAGTCCCTTGTACAAACATTTGACGAGTTGAAGCGGGTGTGGGGAATATCGTTGCAACGAGCTCGCCTTTTTCGCCCAAGGACAGACTGAAATGCGACAACTGTGTTTGTGGATCATCCAAGGATACCGGCTCGTGATCTCCCCCTTGTATGGCCAGGTATGCAGATTCGAGCCGACCTGTTCCCAATATGCACTTGATGCGGTTAAACGATACGGCATGTTACACGGACTGGGCCTGACGGTAGTCCGGCTGATGAAGTGCCATCCATTCCATTCTGGCGGAGAAGACCCGGTCAAATAATCGCAAACGCATTGATATAAGGAACCCCCGGATTACGTATGGAAAAGCGCGTTATCGTGTTTCTGGTGTTGTCACTCGCAATCATTTTCGGCTACGAGTTCGTGCTTACTAAGCTGGGGCTGCTTCCGCAATCACCGGTAACCTCGGAGCCCTCATCGCCCCCGACAAGCCCAGAACTGCCACCTTCAGTATCACATCCAACCGATGAAACCACAGGCAGTGAAGCAAGCGAGGCTGTGTCAGAAAAGGGCGCGAAGGAGGATAGGGAGCCTCGCCAACCAGACACAGCGCCGACCGAACCAGAAACAGCCATTGAGGTCGATACGAATCTTTACCGCGCCTCATTCACGACTCGTGGGGCGGTAATGACGAGCTGGGAGCTTAAGCAATATCGGACGAGTTTGGATGGGCAAGGCGCCGTCCAACTAGTCAGACAAGGCAGCGGATTCCCTGGGCCAATGGCAATCCGTCCTAAGGATGCTGCTCTAGCAAAGGAATTGAACGAAGTAGTCTATAAAGTTGAGAAAGACTTTACGACGCTCGATAAGGGCCATCCCACAGGCCATGTCACGTTCTCCTATGAAAATACGGCGACAGGTCTGCGGCTTGAGAAGCGGCTGACGTTTCATGCGGATAGCTATCTCGTGGATGTTGCGGTGAAACAGAGTGGGCTGACCGGTTCAGTTGACGTCGCATTGGGAACAAATTTCGGCATTGTCGAGTGGGGCGAGGGGTTTATCGGTTCGATCGGCCCTGCGTCTCTTGTCGATGGCGAGATGGAGAAGGAAACTCCGGATTCGCAGCTGGAACGTAAAGGGACCGTACAATGGGCAGCGTTGCAAGAGAAGTATTTTCTCTCCGCCCTCATTCCCAAGGAAGGATCGTCCGTCTTGGTGACGAAGGAAGGAGACAAGCTCGTGTCGACCGCTGTTCGTATGCCTGTCGGCTCGGCGGAAACACCGATTGAGTTTCAGCTATACGCTGGCCCGAAGGAGTATGGCATTCTTCGAGACATGCAAATGGGCCTTGAAGATACGATTGATTTTGGATGGTTCCTCTTTGGAAGCTGGGGGGTGGTCGCAGGGATAGCCAAGCCGATTTTCACCGTTCTGCGGTTTATCAATGAGTACACGCACAATTACGGATTGACGATTATTCTCCTGACAGTTGGTATCAAAATCCTCTTCGTGCCCCTGCAGTACAAGAGCTATAAATCAATGAAACAGATGCAGGTGATCCAGCCGAAAGTCGCCGGAGTTCAGGAAAAATTCAAAGAAGATCGGGAACGTCTAAACAAAGAGCTCATGAAGCTCTATCGAGACCACAAAGTAAATCCTGTCGGCGGATGCCTACCGATGCTACTTCAAATGCCAGTGTTCATCGCTCTGTTCAATATCTTGTACCAGAGCATCGACCTGAGGCAAGCTCCGTTCATGCTGTGGATCCAAGACCTCTCGACGCAGGACCCTTACTACATTCTACCAATTATTATGGGATTCAGCATGTTCGTAATGCAAAAGATTCAACCCACCACGATGGATCCCACCCAGGCCAAGATAATGCTCATGTTACCCGCTCTGATGACGTTTCTCTTCATCAATTTTCCTGCAGGATTGGTGTTGTATTGGTTGACGAACAATGTGCTGAGTATCGTGCAACAAGTCATCACGGATCGGTTCATTTTTCATAACCGTTCATTGCTCCCGAAGGTTGCTGAAGACGCGACCGGAAAGAATTGATGGACCCTCTATTTCTTAGGCCACTAGCTCTTCCTTCGTTCGGAGTGCCTTTGTTGCAAGCGTGGATTCGTATCGATGGATGGACCCCCTGAGGACACAATTTGCGCGATTGCGACGCCGGCAGGCATGGGAGGCATCGGAATCGTCAGAATCAGCGGACCGGCTGCTCTGTCCGTCGCAGAAAAGATTGTCCGATTGCGTTCGAACCAGCCCCTTGGATTCGCTGCTTTTCAGACTCTCCATCTAGCAGATATTCTTTTCCCCTGTCCCTCTTCGGGAAACATCGATTCCATTCGAGATAGACCGCTACCGCATGGCGTGCTTATCGATGAAGGTCTCGTCGTGTTCATGAAGGGGCCACGCTCATTCACTGCTGAAGACGTGGTAGAGATTCATTGCCACGGGACCAGTGTAGCCCTTGCGCGAGTCTGCGAGGCTTGTATTTCCGTTGGCGCCCGCTTGGCTGAGCCTGGTGAGTTTACGAAGCGAGCCTTCCTGAACGGGCGGCTGGATTTATCCCAAGCGGAAGCGGTGCTCGATGCGATCCAATCGAAATCGGCGCTGGGTCTCAGGGTCGCGCAACAACATCTTCGGGGGGAACTAGGGCGACAGGTCAATCGCCTTCGCGATCGAATCATCAACATGTCGGCCCAGGTGGAGGCTGGGATCGATTTTCAGGATGAGGATATTTCCTTTATTGGGCGGGAGGAACTGGTTTTGTCACTTCAACAGGCCCTTGTTGAGATCCAATCGATGCTGGCTACGGCAGAGACCGGGAGGAGGCTCCGCGAGGGTTCACGGGTAGTCATCGTGGGACGCCCGAACGTGGGAAAGTCAAGCTTGTTAAATAGTTTGCTCCGTGTAGACCGGGCCATCGTGACCGACATTCCAGGAACCACCCGTGATGTCATTGAGGAGTCTGTGATTTGGGACGGGCTGATGGTCACCTTTGTCGATACGGCTGGTCTTCGTGATACTGCTGATGTGGTTGAACAGGAAGGGATGAAGCGGACGAAATTGGCTCAGGAAGAGGCGGATATCGTTTTACATGTTCTTGATGTCACGGATCTCGATGAGCAGTATTTGAGTAAACCAGGTCCACCGCCTAATGGGCGAACGGATATGATGCTCATCAACAAGAGTGACTTGGTCGACGTCGCAAGGTCGAGGTGGTGGGCGGACTTGGTTAAGGAGCGAACTGGCTGCCGGGTCCTTGCTATTTCTGTAAAGACCGGGGCGGGGCTGGAGGAGTTACGGCGATCGATTCGCGGACAATTGTCGCAACCCTCTTTGGAATCGGCCGACGGTGTGCTGATCACCAATGTCCGCCACTGTCAGGCGTTGGAGCGAGCGGCAACATCCATACAAGAAGCGCTTGACTCTACTCGCGGAGCCATAGCGCCTGAATGTGTGGCGGTAGACCTCCGAGGTGCTGCCGACGCACTCGGAGAGATCACAGGTGTGATTACCTCTGACGAGATTCTAAATCGGATCTTTTCAGAATTCTGTATCGGTAAGTAGAGGAGGATTGGGCCTTGGAATTTGATGTGATCGTCGTGGGAGGAGGACATGCCGGCTGCGAGGCGGCGCTAGCATCATCGCGCATGGGGGCCAAGACCCTCCTCCTGACGATGGAGCAAGGTCGGATCGCGCAGATGTCGTGCAATCCCGCTGTGGGTGGGATCGCCAAAGGGCACTTAGTCAAAGAGATTGACGCCCTCGGAGGTGAGATCGGGCGAAATACGGATCGCGCCGGTATTCAATTTCGATTCATCAATACAAGCAAAGGCCCAGCCGTCCGAGCGTTGCGAGCTCAATGCGACAAGGCACTCTACCGATCCGCTATGCGAGAAACTCTGTCCCGGGAACCCTGTCTTACGATTGCCGAGGGTGTCGTCGATCGGTTGCTCACCTGTGGAGGGTCGGTGACTGGCGTTGTGACGGGTTCCGGACAAACGATTGCCTCAAAAGCGATCATTTTGACTTCAGGAACATTCCTTAAGGGTCTTATCCATATCGGACTTAACCATTTTCCGGCAGGACGAGCGGGAGAGGCATCCGCAGAACATTTGTCTGATTGTATGCGCGATCTTGGATTTGAAGTTGGTCGCCTGAAAACGGGTACACCGCCTCGATTGGACAAAGATTCGATCGATTTGTCCGTAATGATCCCCCAGCCAGGCGACAATCCCCCTCCACCTTTTTCGTATCGTACAAGAGGTATCACGAACAGGCAGATCCTGTGTCACCTCACTTATACAAATCATCAGACCCATGAAATCATTCTGGAGAATCTTGATCGGTCACCACTGTACAGCGGCATGATTGAATCTCAAGGACCTCGATATTGTCCTTCGATTGAAGATAAAGTGGTGCGATTTGCGGATAGAGAGCGGCACCAGATCTTCATCGAGCCAGAGGGCCTCGATTCTCAGGAATTTTACCCTAACGGAATTTCAACAAGTCTCCCCGTGGATGTCCAGGCCGAGATTCTCAAGACTATTCCGGGATTGGAGCGAGCCAGGATGCTCAAGCCTGGATACGCGATTGAGTACGATTATTTCCCACCCTGCCAGCTCCAGCAAACCCTTGAGACGAAATGCGTCGAAGGCCTGTTCCACGCAGGACAGATTAATGGAACATCCGGGTACGAAGAGGCAGCTGCGCAGGGGCTCCTGGCCGGTATTAACGCTGCCCAGAAGATACAGACCAGACCCCCGCTGATCTTGGATCGGTCGCAAGCTTATATCGGAGTGCTGATCGATGATCTCATTACTAAAGACGCCTTCGAACCTTATCGAATGTTCACATCGAGAGCTGAGTATCGTCTGCTTCTCCGTCACAGCAATGCCGATTTACGTCTGATGCAGATCGGCTTTGAAATCGGACTGATCGATGAGCGTACCTACCAGAGGCTTCTGCAAAAAAGAGCTGTAATTGAACGAGAGGTTGCTCGCTTACATGAAGTAAGACCACAATTGACCGCAGCGGTTCGCGCTAAGATACAGGACAGTTATCTTCATGACATTTCGCCTGGACAGACAATTGCACAACTCCTCCGTAGGCAGGGCGCAACCTATCGTAACCTTTTGGAAACTCTAGAGCTAGGAATCATCGAAGACGTCGAAACAATAGAAGAAATAGAGCTTCAAATCAAATACGAAGGATACATTCGTCGACAGCTTCACCAAGTTGAAAAATTTAAGAAATCTGAGAAGAAACTTATTCCACAGACCTTCGACTACGATATTATCCCGGGATTTTCCCGAGAAGTTCGAGAGAAACTCAAAAAGGTCAGGCCAGAAACAATCGGACAAGCTTCAAGAATATCGGGCGTGACGCCAGCTGCTATAACGTTGCTCGTCGTCGCAATAGAAAAGCATAAGTACCGGTCCACCATTCCAGCAAGCGACCAGCAAGATTCCGACAAGCTTCTCTCTCAACCTGCAATCGAAACCTTTCCCTTGACCTGATAAAGGCATTCGCGTATTTGTTCCACGTGGAACATGCAGCACATTTGTCTGCAGTGCTCAAGAAACATTCGGCTGAAATTGGAGTCTATCTCCATGATGATCAACTAGCGCAGTTCATGATCTATCTCAAACAGCTGCAAGCCTGGAATCGATCGCTAAACCTGACAAGCATAACTCAAGATACAGAGATCATCATCAAGCATTTTGTCGACTCGCTTGCTGGGTTGCAAGGAGAAGAGTTTAAGTGTGGGGCGAGTTTACTTGACGTCGGAACAGGGGCAGGATTTCCTGGAATTCCTCTGAGAATCGCTAGGCAAGATTTACAAGTCACTCTTGTGGAACCTAGTCCAAAAAAAGTCTCATTCTTGTATTACATAGTGGGGCTTCTTCATCTGGATAGGGTCAAGATATTTTCCGGGACGCTTGAACAATTCATGCGCGCGAATACTCCTTCTCAACTATTTGACTACATCACGTCTCGTGCACTAAACCACCAATCTATTTTGAGAAGTGGCCGAAAACTGCTTTCCCAAGAGGGCAAAGCAATTGTTTACTCCTCTCGGCCAATGAATATGCTTGAGCTCGGAAACGACTGGTCGTTAGCAACAGAGCACCCATTTGATCTTCCAAATGGACTCGGGAGAAGGGTTATTTCCATCCTCTCAGCTTCACCGGAACGAGTAGCCTGATGTTCCACGTGGAACATGAACATGAGTGGTTATTTATCACGTATCTATGATGATTTTATGAGAAAAATCGTCGCGGTAGCAAATCAAAAAGGTGGAGTCGGAAAAACTACCACAACAGTAAACCTTTCCTCCGCGCTTGCCCTGGAAGGGCGATCCGTCCTCTTGATTGACATAGATCCCCAAGGAAATGCTACGAGCGGTCTAGGTGTTGACCCGAGATCATCAAAGGACAATTTATATAACTGCTTGATTAATAAGCGAAAAGCTCAAGATTCGTGCGTTGCAACAACCGTATCAGGGTTATCGTTATTGCCGGCCAGCGCCGATCTCGCAGGAGCTGAGATTGAGTTGGCCAACCTTGGCGGTCGAGAGAGCTACCTGAAGGAGGCCATTCGGGGGATCGAGGGAAAGTACGACATCATCTTCCTCGATTGTCCTCCTGCCTTAGGGATTCTCACAGTCAATGCCCTCGCTGCCGCTTTTTCAGTCCTTGTACCTGTTCAATGCGAATATTATGCAATGGAAGGGCTTACACGCCTTATCAGTACGATTGATCGAGTTCGTGAGTCGTACAACGCTCATTTGACTCTTGAGGGTATCGTCTTGACAATGTTTGATTCGCGCAATACCCTGGCCCGCCAGGTCGCCGAGCAAGTGCGTTCTCACTTTCCCGAAAACGTTTACAGGACGGTTATTCCTCGCAATGTCGCGCTGGCTGAAGCGCCAAGTTATGGCCGTCCAGGCATCCTCTACAACGCTGCATCAGCAGGATCTCAGGCCTATGTCACTTTAGCCAAGGAGTTTCTTGCCCATGGAGAAAAAAGCGCTCGGTAAAGGACTCGATGCACTCCTACCATCCGCTGTGGTACGCCAACCGACTGACACGGCTGAGGTCCAGCATGTGCGTGTGGCCGACATCGTTCCCAATCGGTACCAACCCCGCCATAACTTCCCCCACGAAGAACTGGCTGAGTTGGCCTCCTCTATAAAAGAGAGCGGTGTTTTGCAACCAATCATCGTGCGACGCAAGGGTGATGGCATTTATGAATTGATAACCGGGGAACGGAGATGGCGGGCCTCGAAGAATGCAGGCCTGGAAACGATTCCAGCCGTCATCAAGAATGCCACTGATCAAGAGTCGTTATTGCTGGCTTTGGTAGAAAATCTCCAGCGAGAGGACTTAAACCCAATGGAAACGGCACGGGCTTATTCACGAATGGTACATGAATTTGGCCTCACCCAGGACATTATTGCGCAGAGAGTTGGTTGCGACCGCTCTTCTGTAGCCAACTCAATTCGTCTGACCCATCTCCATCCAGGCGTTCAGGAGTTGATTGAGATCGGAAGCGTGTCCGCCGGGCATGCGAAAGTCATTCTGGGTTTGGATTCCCGCGATGCCCAGATGAAGGTCGCAAAAATGGTCGCTTCGCATGGACTCTCAGTGCGAGAAACTGAAAAACTTGTTCAATCCTCTTCGGTTTCACGGAAAAGATCCCGCAAAATTGTCGCCAGTACACAATGGATGGACTTGGAAGCAAGACTACGGAAAAAACTTGGAACCAAAGTAACAGTCCAGCCAAGAGGACACGGGGGGAGAATCGTCCTTCACTTTTTCTCACCTCAAGAACTTGACGGCATTGTAGAAACACTGCTTTCATAGCTGATCCCAATCTTTTGTGCTAACGTGGGATTGTTCAGAAAATGCATGTGCGTTACTTTTTGAGATCAACACGCAATATCTTCTCCAGACGGATCGATACAGCCCATAATGGGAACATTCGCTTAATCAACTATCCTGTCCGATGCGATGAGAAGAGGAGGAGAGATTATGTGGAAGCAAGACGGCAAACAATCATCTTCTGACAGCGTCGACCTAGACGACAAAGAATCCAGTTCTCAGGCCGTTCGGCCGCAAACAGCAGACGATGTCAGCGCCTTCGTCGGAAAGGGAGTCGAGTTCAAAGGCACGATTACCTATAACGGGACGGTGCGCATTGATGGATTGTTGGACGGTGAGATCCATACGGACGGCGTGCTCCTCGTAGGAGATGGAGCCGTGATCACGGCAAGAGTTACAGCAGGGACGATTGTCTGTAAAGGCAAGATTACAGGAGACGTCCACGCAAAAGAAAAAATAAAATTACGGGCTCCTGCTAGCATTAGTGGTGGAGTGAAAACGCCTTTGCTTTCGATCGAGGAGGGCGTGCTCTTCAATGGCACACTGGAGATGACTCAAGGCGTTCGCGAACTACCCCGAGAAACAGCGATTCAGCCGGTGAGCCTACCTGGACAAAGCGGGATCCGAAGGATGAACGGCTAATGGAGCTGGAATAGGGTGTTGTTCTTACGAACTACCAACGGGTTGGGTCAGCGTCACCCAGAAGACTTAACTACATATAGTGAAGTGTTTGTTTGTGCTTTGCGTTGATCAAGAAAGGAGAGAGCGACTGATGTGGGCAATAAAGGCAAAACATGCTCCACCCGGGGCAGACTCCGACAACATTACCTTCCTGGGAAGAGATGCCGACTTCAAGGGGGTCGTCAATTTTGACGGAACTGTCCACGTCGACGGACACCTTGAAGGTGAGGTCCATACAACTGGCACCTTGATCGTAGGGGAGAACGCCGTGGTCAAAGGAATCATTTCCGCTGGAACATTGATGACGAGTGGGAAAATAGACGGAACGATTACGGTGTCTGAAAAAGTGCAGGTCCTCAAACACAGTATTCTCATTGGAACAATTCGGACTCCCGCTATTTCCATTGAAGATGGGGCCCACTTTCATGGCACATGCGACATGAGTACCCACAAATGGCTCGTAGAGCAATCATTATCCAACCAGAATGTCCACAATCTAACCTCCCATCAAGGAAAAGTGCGATCGTCGGACCTCTAGCCCTTTCGAACTCTCCCCGGTACAATACGGATCCTATGAACCATCCAACCGTTCTCCTTGGCATGAGCGGCGGAGTAGATAGTTCCGTGGCGGCAGCGCTTCTCGTCCGCCAGGGGTATGATGTTCGAGGCATCACGCTCCAAGTCTGGGAACATGAGAACGAAACCGTGGCCGCATCCAGAAAGTGGCAGGAACGCGGATGTTGCAAGATCGGTCTCGCCAAGCATGTGGCCAAGGTTTTAAACATCACCCATGAAGTAATTGATGCCCGAGACATGTTCAGGCGAGGAGTCATTGAAGATTTTCTTACCGGCTACGCAGGTGGTACTACGCCGAATCCCTGTGTGCGTTGTAATGAGCGCGTCAAGATTCGCGGTCTCATCGACTTGGCTGAATCGCGAGGCATTAACTACGTCGCGACGGGTCACTACGTCCGCGTGCAACGGAACCATGACAATCTGGCCCTACACCGATCAGTTGACTCTAAGAAGGACCAAAGTTACTTTCTCTATCGCCTCGATCCAGGATGGCTTTCACGGCTCCTTTTCCCCGTTGGTGGCATACACAAGTCCGAGGTTTGGCGAGAGGCTGAGGCATTGGGACTTCCTGCAGATGAATTGAAGGAAAGTCAGGAAATTTGTTTTGTCAGTCATGGGGACTACCGAACCTTTATAGAAGACGAAATTCCCGCAGCCAAACGGCCGGGACCTTTTGTGGATGAATCAGGCCGTTACCTTGGTTGCCACGATGGAATCTCCTTCTATACGCCCGGACAGCGCCGTGGCTTAGGCCTCGCCACAGGCCAGCGCCTATACGTTCAACATGTTCAGCCAACGACAAACACAGTGGTTCTTGGCCCAGAAAAGTCTCTGTACAGAAGTCATTGCGAGGTAGGCGACCTCAATCTATTCAACTCATCCCTCTTGAACGGGCCGACCGTGGCAGAGGTGAAGATTCGCTACACAACACCCGCCACACCTGCCACGCTATGTCCCACAAGCTCTTCGACCCTTCGTATTCATTTTCGTCAACCTCAAAAGGCCTTAAGCCCAGGCCAATCCGCTGTCTTTTATCACAATGACGAAATCTTGGGCGGCGGTATCCTTCAAGCTCTCTAACGTCAGGGGAGCAGGTTGTTCAGTGCCACTTCGGGTGGTCTTCGCCAGGTGGTGACACAACATTCAGTGATTCCACGAGGTTTTGAGCCTTGACCAGCGGCTCCTTCCCTTGACTTGTCGCCAAATCTTCTATAGCCTCTTTGAGGGGATCATGATTAGGCGCTGCCCTCGAACCGGCGGGGCGTCGGCTGTTGTGGTGATTCTGGGGGGGTATGGTCTAAGGCGGCTATCCCTGGCGCGTCTTTAGTGCGCACTACGTAAAATTGGGCGGTGCTTTACCTCGCTGAGGTGTTCAATGTTTGGTTCATTCGGATGGATGGAGTTGATGCTGATCTTGGTCATCGTCTTGATCATTTTCGGCGCCGGCAAGCTCCCACAACTGGGTGAAGGCCTCGGTAAGGCAATCAAAGGATTCAAGAAAACCGTGCACGAGGCAGACGCCATTGATGTCACACCAGCAGACCAGTCTCAATCAGCACAGCCACAGACAGCTTCATCCAGTCAGATGTCGGGCCAGTCAGAAGTCAAGCCGTCACCGGCACCGCAGGCAGCGCAACCAGGACCAACCAAGCATGGCTAAAAAGAAAACGTAAGAGCGAGGGATTCGGACCTAAGTGAATGTGTCCGTCGCCTTACGCCTAACGTGCCACATCTCACGGACAAAAAAGATGTTCGGATTGGGAGCAGGGGAAATCTTAATTATTCTGGTGATTGCGTTTCTCTTGTTCGGTCCAAAACAGCTACCGGAAGTCGGTCGGCAAGTAGGAAAAGCCCTTAAAGGGTTTAAGGACACGGCGGAGGATCTCAGGAAATCTGTGGAGCCTGAGTTGAACGTACTTCAACAAGAAGTAAAGATGGTCGAGCAGGATTTCCAGGCCTCGATGAAAGAAACAGAAGAGGAAATTAACGCCGTAAGCGAACAGGTTGAGTCTGGCACCAAACCCATCAGCCAGTCGAGTCAGACCTGACGACGTCATGATGGCGCCATCGCCAGAGGAAAGTCTCAAGGGATGAAGGTTGTGTGAGCTTTCCCCCGTCTTGGTCTTCCAAGACAGCGGTATCGAATCATTCTTCTCCTTACCATGTTGAATCTTGATCCACTTGTCCCATTGGACCTTGCCCGGCTGCGCATGGCTACACCTAACGTAGAATCGGCGCCGATGTTAGCGCTGCGGTGCGGTGCCAAAGGCCCCAATATTTAAACAGGTCAGGCATCGTGCAAACAGCGCGTTTTCACACCAAACATACAGTGCTAAGGAGCATCACCGTACAAACGACGCGGGTTGGTCTGCATATCGTTTGCAGTGCCATCTTGCTGGCGGCTATTCTCCCATTGGTCATTGTCTCCACAGCCCAGGCAGCCTTGGAACTGCCAGAGGGCAAGAAAATAACCAACGTCATCGTCATTGGTCGTGGGATACCTCAAAAGGAACAGTACGAACTCTTCGACCCGAAGATCGGCAGGAATTTTGACATCAGGAAATTTTGGATTCGGGCGGATCTTCGCGTACGACCGGAATTCAGAAATCACGTCTGTTTCGGAGGTGGTATTGGGGCCAGCGGAAATTGCAACAGCCCCAGCACAACGGCCAATAACTTCTCAGGCAAGGCAAACGATCAATTCGTCCAACAGATGACTCGCTTGGGTTTCGGGTACGATCTCTCACCAAACATCAATTTCTACCTGGAAATTATTGATTCTCGCACGTGGGGAGGTGGAGGATCTCCTTTCGGAGCCGGAGGGGGCGGGACCAACGGAGATCCCTTGACCCACACCTGTGGGGCTACGCCCTCCGCAGGAGGTCGTTCGCGCTGCTCACTGGGAGTACGCGCCGGGTATATGCTGATTCGCAACTTTGCCGGCCTTCAAGGTCTGAACCTCAAAGCCGGCCGCCAGTACCTCGTATTCGGCGACCAAAGCCTACTTGGTCACTTTGATTGGTCCAACACGGGCTTTTCTTTTGACGGCATTAGGCTCCAATACGGTAACAAGTTCTTTGACTCTCAATTCGGCTGGTTCCGGATCGCAGAAACCGACCTCGCTCAGGGCGCGCCCCTTGGCAGCGGCGGACCGAATATCGGCGGCACAGGCCAGGCGCTAAACGCCGCCGGGGATGTTGACATGTTTGTCTTCTACAACCAGATCAAGTCTATCCCAGGGTTTTTAATCGAACCCTACTACATTTATTACAAGAATAATCTCGGTGCAGGGGATGTCTCTGGCCAGGGCTTGGGCACTCCTAAGCACGGAGATCAAACCCGTCACACGCTGGGAGGCCGAATCGCGATGAGAAAGGGTTATTTTGATCTAACCAGCGAGGTGGTCTACCAATTTGGTCAGATGGGTGATACCGGGGGGGTAGCGAATCCCTGTGGGTTACCCGGAACTCAAACCAAGTGCCTTCACATCAATGCTTGGGCGACAAGAAACTGGATTGGCTATACGGCGTACAATATCCCGTGGCAACCAAGGCTCGCGTTCAACTTCGACTATGCCTCCGGAGACGGTCGTTCAAATTGTACGCTGAATGCTGCGTACGGAAGCTGCAAGAACGCCAATACATTCGAAAACTTCTTCCCGACCAATCACATCCACATGGGATACATGGACCTCCAGGCTTGGAAGAATATGTTGAGTTTTTCTGTGAACCTCCAAGCACGTCCTACCAACGACGATCATATCGAGATCTGGTACACGAATCTGAATCTTGCTAGCGCTCAGGACAACTGGTACCGAGGAAGTCAGGGGGTGTACGTCTTCTCCAGAGTGGGGAACACTAGAACTCACATCGGCGACGAAATAGACTTTGTATGGACCCATTTATTTATGGACGGGAAATTGGCNNCTATGCCCAGCTGTGGTTGAATTTCTAAACTCCTGACCAAATTGTATCAGCTACAGAGACATTGCTGCTGTACTTCAGAAAAGCGCCGCTGTTGGTCTGAGCCTCATGCCAGAAGAAATCTCACTTCTATCGCAAATTCCCAGCCTTGGTGAACTGTTTCTGAAGTTCGCTGTACGTCTGGGTCACGGGAAACTGTGGAAATTCTTTGGGTAGATGATCCGGCGGCCTGAAAAAGAACCCGGCATGGGCTTCGCTCAACATAGGAATATCATTGTAGGCATCCCCGGCAGCCAATGTGAAGAAATTCAGTGCTTTCAATGCCGCGACTGAATGCTTCTTCTGATTCTGCATCCGCATGTGATAATTGACGATGTAACCACCCCTGTCAACCTCCAGTTGATTGCAGAAGAGAGTGGGAAATCCCAGCTGCCGCAGAAGCGGCAGCGCGAACTGATAGAACGTGTCGGATAAAATGACGACCTGACATCGTTCGCGTAGCCACCGAACAAAGTCAGTTGCCCCTTCCAATGGGCCCATCTTGTCAATGACGTCTTGAATATTACCGATCTTGAGTTTGTGTCGGTCAAGAATCGCCAATCGCTGCTTCATCAGTTCATCGTAATCCGGCATTTCGCGCGTTGTCACTTTCAGTTCCTCGATGCCTGTCTTGAGCGCAACATGGATCCAAATCTCGGGAACCAGCACCCCTTCTAAGTCCAAACAGGCAAATACTGGTTTCTGCATGAGTCGCACCTCTCACTCGTCACAAGAAGAACTTAGTTACTCGCCATCAGCTGATAGGTTCATCGACCCGTTTCTGTAATGCCTGGCTCAACAACCGCCAGATTTTATCCAAGGCTTGATCCAAGAGCATTGTCCCTCGCCAGGCCGATCGATTCTCGGTTTGGTGGCGTTCTGCCCAATCCAACGCCATAGGCAGTGGAATCAACTTAGCTGGGGTCTTTGTCAACTCTCCCCATAGCAGCCCTAGGGTTGAACCGATCCGTACCGGTGCCTGGATCAATTCCACGTGATTATTCACGAAGTCCTCACATTGCTGAGCTGGCGAGGTGACGAGCAACTCTCGACACGCCGCTGGACGCTCGTCATAAATTGAACAGACTTCGTCTTCGAGGAACGGACACGGTATCCGCAAGGCGTAGTACTTCCGATTGACAGGCTCGAGCTCGTCGTCATTGGGAGGTTGGGAGGATTCCCCTAGTTCCAAGAGCTGATACCAAAGTCCATGCGATAGCAGAGAGGATTTCGCTTGGGCCATTCGCGCTGCGATATGCTCTTGCCGTTCGGTAGGAAATGAGCGAACAAGCTCTCTCAGTTCAAATGCCTCAGGCGGGGAGAGCGGGACCATCATTCGGCAGCAGGCCGCACAGCCTTTATGGCACGATCTAGGCCTCCCCGCTTCGGTTGTTCGCGCTTCCTCTAACGCTTGTGCTTCCTCTCCCAAACGCCGCATCAAGGGTACAATGGCTGCGATTGGGACAAAGCCGGTCGGCACGTCGACCGCCGTCGTCAGTTGACCTGCCTGAGTATTGAGAACAATTTCGAAGCGTTCGGTCGTGTGCGCAGTCATGTTCCAATAGGGTTCTATTTAACCGATGGCGCGAGAGCCGAGAAACACGAGACTCACAAGCCTCGGGGAAATTTGCAACAATAGTCCCCCGTTCCCGCTCGCTGAGGCCTCAGGCTGTTCACGCACTGCGCGCCAGTGCCCTCATAATAGAGAAGGCATTACAGACTGGTCAACATCATGCGGTTAGACGACAAGAACTTGCCTCTTCGGCTGTAGAAGATCAATAATCTGGCTGTGGAACCTCCGATCACCCTATCAGGCCATGTCATCGGACTCATAAAAGAATACATGCGCGATCTCGTCGACCAGGCTGCGCAGGAAATCCGCACACAGGAACATTTCGGCTTTGCTGCTGCACCGTACGGGCCTGCTCAGGCATTTTCCGACCTGCTCGCCTTGCTGGATGACCGCATCGAATCCGAGGGAATACAAGTAGGTCTACCGGAAGACGTTCTTCACCAGATGTGGAACATCTGTGATGAGGCTCACGATCCGGTCTCTAATATGGTGTGGCTAGAGATGAATATTGGGAACCACATAGCCGATAAGGTCAGAACTAGAGAGCTGACTTATCGACTCCTGATCGAGTTTATTGACTCACGTTCCCATCGAAGAAATTAACCATGAACACCCAATGCATGCAGGATAGAGGATAAGGCAAAGAGAGCATCCACTGGAATGTCTCGTAAAAGAAAATATTGGCTGGTGAAATCTGAGCCCTCTGCGTTTTCGATCGACGATTTGATCAAAGCCCCCGCGCAGACCACTTGCTGGGATGGGGTTCGTAACTACCAAGCACGCAACTATTTGCGGACAATGAATGTCGATGATCAGGTGTTCTTCTATCATAGCAACGCCGATCCACCGGCAATTGTCGGAATCGCCGAAGTCGTCAAGACAAGCTATGTTGACCCCACGCAATTCGACAAGCGGCACAGGCAGTACGATCCTGCGAGTGATCCCTCCAGGCACCGCTGGGAAATGGTCGATCTAAAATACGTCCGGAAATTTCTCCACCCAGTGACGTTGGATCAACTACGGAAAGAATGGAGGCTCAAAGGAATGGTCCTGTTGCAGAAAGGGTCTCGCCTTTCGGTTCAACCTGTCAACCCTCTCGAATGGAGATACATCCTCACCTTGGTTTAATAGGCTGGGTTAGTAGCCCCGGCTACCATCAGGTGCTCGCTTTCCCATCGTCCATGTAGCGATGTTGCCAGTCCAACCAGGCATGTCCTAGTTCATGGGCAAGGATATAGCGACGGCGGGTTACAGGGAGCCGCTTACGAATATAGATCGTTTTCGTATCATCATCCCAGATGCCATCAGCATTGACATCTCTCTTGTTCATTTCGGCATCGGACAGTTGTCGGACGGAGATTCTATAGCCGAAAGGGAGTACCACTCTTGTCGGAATTCGTGACATTCGCCCCCTCTCTTTGACTATCGTACCCCTTGTTCACCCTATCCTGCGAAACCGCTAAATTAGCCTACCACAACATGGCAGGCCGAATGTTGACCAATATATCAATTGTAATCATACAGTTACGACGCACCAAGCTTTGCGGGCTCTAATGGCACTTTCCTGGGTCGAAGCTCTCTCATTGTTTCGCCTCCTGGGGAATTCGTGTATTATCAGCTCAATGGAATCGGTCACCGCCGAAGAGTTGTCGCAGTCCTACCCCAGTTCGATTCGGGTGGTTGGGGTGAAGATTAGGGACCGTGGAGAAGTCAAGAAGCTGAATGCAGCGGGAGCCTCATTGCGCTGTGGCGATCGGGTATTAATCGAGGTCGATGGGGAGGTAACCTATGGCGTCGTTTACACCGAACCATCTACTACTCCTTTTATCCCACCAATGCGGGTGATGAAGTCCATTCTCAGAAAGGCCAACTCTGAGGATTTGGCATTGATCGGCCGGCTCGATCGGCTGTCTCGTGAGGCTACAGCATACTGCCGATCGAGGGCAGCGGAATACAATCTGTGTCTCAAGCTGGTCGAAGTGTATGGGGCGATGCAGCGCCGTCGACTCACATTCGTCTATACAGCGGATGAGCGGATCGATTTTAGAAACCTTGTCGTCGACTTGGCGCGTCGATTTGGAGGACGTATCGAGATGCGTCAGGTCGGGGTACGCGATGAGGCCAGACGGCTGGGAGGCATTGATACCTGTGGTTTGGTGTTGTGTTGTGCCAGCTTCTTGACTGACATCAAGCCGGTCACCGTCAAGCAAGCACGTCATATGGGTCTTCCGGTCGAGGATCCCAGGCTTCTCGGTGTATGTGGCCGACTCAAATGCTGCCTCATGTTTGAAATGATGGAGTCTCACGGAGCTCCATCCCCGTCTCAAGGGCTGATTACTCCCACCAAATCCGATCGTTCCACTCCGCCCATCCTTCCGTCGTAATGATTTTCTAAACCGAAGCAAGTGAGAACCTCTTCTACTTACGGAGCTCTAAGACTCCTTCATCCATTCGAACGAAGTCTGGTTTGGCTCCCCGTCTAGATGTTAGACCTACTGACGGTTGCTTAAGAGTCTCGCCATAAAACTATTTCAGTGTCCTCAGCAAAAGCAATCCTCAGCCAAAGATAGGATTCGTGATGAGAGATGTCACCTTAGATTATGGCGTGTCAGAGTGATTTTGGACCATCTTGACACCACACGAGGCAAGGCATCACGAAACAATGACCTACGATTCCTACTGTACCTCTCGCTGATTTTGCTTCAGACCCGTGGGCATATCGAGAATTCCAGAGATGTAGGGAATGGCCCTTATCGGGGCGGCATCGGTATTCCATTCCCCCTGTAAGAACCCGAGTCAAAACCATCGGCCAGTGATTTACAATGTAGGTTAAAGACGGAGCAATGCTTCACTGGGGTGAGGGATATAGCGCTGAACTCGTGTCTGAGTCCTCAACAGGCCCGGACTAAAGCTTCACCCCCCTCCTTACCCCATGAAGACTCTACTTCTAGACGCGCGTGACGAGTGATTCTGTTGGCCCACCAAATTTCTTATGGATTCAAGAATTCGTTGGTTCCTTCTTGCTCCCATCATTCAGCCCCAGTAACATTGATAGGTTCGAGGACGAGGACGTATATCTCCCAAATGGCGATTCATCCCCCCACGAAGGAGGCCCCATGAAGAAGAGTTTTCAGCGATGGATGCTAGGCAAGCGCACTCTCTTGTTGGGGGTCGCATTCGCATTGCTAATCACGGTGATGGGGTCCGCCTCTATTGCGGCAGACACATCTGGAAGTACACCTGAAGGAGTAGCCCTCCAAGCCACCAGCTGGCTTCTGACAGTCCCCTATGGTGCCGTAAAGATTGCCTATGCGCTCGGCGGGGGAATCGTGGGCGGCCTCGGTTGGATAGCTACCGGAGGCAATACAGATATAGCAGAGGCTATCTGGGTTCCCTCGATATACGGTGATTACATCATACAGCCACAACATCTGACTGGGGAAAAACAGCTTCGGTTTATGGGTAGATAAACGGCGTATTGTTAAACACATATTAGTGAAAACCATTTAGCGTATGCTCGCGTTCCTGGCTTACTGCACCCGCTCTGGTTCTCACGAGGGGCTCGGGGGCGCTCTGGATTAATCGAAGAAGACATGGTGAAGCGGCCGAACAGCCCACAGTTTTACGTGTGAAACTATAAGTCATGAGTAATAGAAAAGGGAGCACGCCAACCCCTGTCAATGGATAAGTTTGAGGAGACAGGAATAGACCAAACTGGGTCATCTGTCCGTCTTATCTCCAGCCCAGGCGCACCCTTCCATCACCAAATATCCTTAAAGCTCGATTGGTCTGCTTATTCCCCCTTCCCCGCTAGTCAACACCCCTATTCGATTATGAGCTAGGACTCCCTTAAAGGAATGCGCCCCGGAGAGAAAACGAGGCTTGTGTCTTCAGGCGAGAGGCCAAGGCTCTTCTAGTTGGGAAGAGCCTCAGCCTGCTTTGAGTACAGAGGATATAAAGAACCCTGAGCCACTACTACTACAAAATGCTCACCTCAACACGGCGGTTCTTGGCACGTCCCGCTGCGGTGTTATTGCTACCGATTGGGTTACTGTCCCCGTGGCCCTCGGCTGACACATTGCTGGTCAGCCCGCCGTCTTCCAGCGCCTGAAGAGCACTTTTCGCGCGAGCCTCCGAAAGTTCCTTATTGGAAGGAAACTTCTCCTGCAACGCGCCCCGAATCGGACTGGCGTCGGTGTACCCAGCGACATGCACTTGCCTGTCCGGGAAGTCTTTGAGGACACTGCCGACACGTTTTAACGCATCTATTCCATCGGCCTTCAGCTGATCTTGCCCCGAATCAAATAGCAGGTTGGAGTGAAGTTGGATGGTAAGAACATCGCCAGATGGTATGACCACAATTGTTCCTCTTGAGATTTCTGGTTGGAGAGCCTTTAGGAGTTCCCTCTCGGCCTTGACCAGATTGAGTTGGCCTCGGAGGCTATCTTGGCTCTCACCGAGATCCGCAATCAGTTGCTTTGCAGCAGTTAGCTGGTTCCCGAGATCCCTGACCTGATCTCTTAATGTGACAATGTCACGCTCGGCTTCTGCCAATCCATAAGGAATTGGATCGGGTTGGCAAGTAGGGTGCCAATATCCATACCAGCCATCACGGCACACAGTACTCGTTTCTACCGTGGTAGAACTCATGTTGGCACAGCTTGCCAGAACCATCATGCCGGTCACTAGCAAGGTGATTTTAGTTGTCTGCATGAAACCCTCCTCCTCTTCAATCATGCGGGTCCTGTATCGTGCGAGATTTCTCACCCCCGCGACTGGTGAGACATCTCGGCGCAACGGTGGCACATTTAGAGAGACCAATTCTAGGAACTCAGCTATCAAACCGCAAGGCGGTGGCGCTGAGAAATGAACGCATTTGTTTATCAGCCGACTGTAACAACACCATCTCCATGATGACACACCCTCACTAGTGGCCAACGGGTCCAATTTTCAAAATGAACTATAGGGACGAAAGGGAGAGTTGTAGATAGGACATCCCCTTCTAGAACAAACACACCACCGATAGTTCAGCCGTGTTATCCTTTGAGGTGCACTAGAAACATGTAAGAATGACTTCCGACAATGACCCGGCCCAAGATCTGTTGACCTTGGCACTATCAGACTGCGGCTAACTGGACTACCCTCAGACTCACAGCCACA
>JABAOE010000841.1_pt1 | contig 26409 bp, 27 predicted proteins | sample 7062141 | NCBI WGS metagenome assembly JABAOE01 (sample SAMN14538627, study PRJNA623070) | marine sediment metagenome | biome: marine biome [ENVO:00000428]; feature: marine pelagic biome [ENVO:01000023]; material: deep marine sediment [ENVO:00002113] | place: India: Gulf of Khambhat ...
CCACACCTCGGCCTCGCTGACGATCCAGGAAAACGCCGATCCCGCCGTCCAGGCCGATCTCCTTGACGCGCTCGATCGTCTGGCGCCGGAGGATTTCGGCTGGCGCCACGCAAGCGAGGGACCCGACGACATGCCGGCCCATGTCAAGACGATGCTCAGCGAGGTGTCGCTGGCCGTTCCGGTGGCTGGCGGCCGCATGCAATTGGGAACCTGGCAGGGCATCTATCTGATGGAGCATCGCTCTCGGCCGCATCGTCGCCAAGTGCTGGCGAGCTTCCTCGGCAGAACGCAATAAGCTCAGGGCACGATCCGCTTAGCCCGGCTGATCACCGTCTCTTGCGTCCAGTCGCCTCGCTGCACCTGCAGGGGCGTCAGAACCGCCGGTGGCTTGCGGTCAAAAACCGGCACGGCTTCGGCGCTGCGNNGCTGCGAATACCGAATGCCGATAACAGCACGGCGATGGCCCACAAGAAGACGGCTATGCCGGCGGTCCAGCGGGCAAACCAGATATAGGCGTCGCGCAGCACCGTCGACGCCGCCCATTGCGCATAGGCTTCCGCCGGCCTTTCGTCATCTTCCAGATAGAGCCACATCTCCGTTTGCCGGTGGTCGGCGGTCAGCGCCGCCCGCGCCTTGTAAAGCAATACAGCCAGCAGAATGAAGACGAGGATGCCGCCGGCGCGGATCGCCATCAACGGATCGAAGGCGAGGCCGACCATGACGCAGAATATGGCCAGGCCGGCAAAGCCGACTGCCCGGCCGATCGTCTGGAATGCCAGTGTGCGCAGCCGCTCCATTCATCAACCTCCGTGCAATACGCAGATTATGGCGCGGATGGCCTGATCGGCAATCCCCATCGGCTGGCAGCCGTGTGACGAAGGCGTGATCAGCCGGCAAGGATGCCGATGCCGTTTATGACGGCCGGCAGCGCGAAGATGGCCGTTCCGGCAAGCCAGATGAACCAGCTCGTTGTGTTGGTTTCGCTCTGGGCGGTGATCCGCTCATAGAGCGCCGCCGGCACACCGCCCGCCATGATCGTCGCCGTGGATACCAGAAATGAGGCAAGCATCAGGACGATCGCCGCGCTGGAGACCAGGAAGCCGGGCGCCAGGGCGGAAATCATGATCTGGCCGACCAGCAGGAACGGCGAGAACAGTCCGCTGATGATGCCGAACAGGACAATGGCGAAAATATAGCTTTCGCGGCTCATGGCGTGTGCTTCCTCATCCGGCGGTCGGCGCCAGCCCGGCGCCCATCAGGCTGGTCAGGAAGGCAAATCGGATCACCAAGATCCAGATAAAGGCAAAGATGATCAGCACCGGCAGCGGCACCGCCCTGGGGGTCAGGAAGGCCGCGGCGCGGACCGCCGGCTGCGTCACCGCCACGAAGCCCTTCCAGATATAATTGTCGGATTCCGGCGGGAAGAAGAACGACAGGATCAACCGGCCGAGCAGCGAATACATGATCGCCGCCAGAACATAGTTCGGCAGATGGAAATACCAGTACTCAATAAGCGGATTCACGGTGACTGACGGCCCTGATCGGCGTTTTGCTGAAGCCCTGCTTAGCAAAAAAGAGGCGGGGCCCGAAGGCCCCGCCGGTCATTTTCGTTGAAATCCGGTTCAGGCGTTGGCGCCCTCGCCGGAATGCACGACGACGTCGCCACGCGGCCGGCGGACCTCGTCGATGAACGCCTGCATCTCTTCCGACGGCTCCGGCGTCATTCTCGAAACGACGATCATGACAATGAAGCCGACCGGCAGGCCGAACAGGGCGGCCGAGATGTTGGCGACGCCGAACCAGGTCGGCAGGCCGAAGCCGAGCGGCGGTGCGGCTGTCCAGATCAGGTAGAACAGCGTCACACCGAAGCCTGCCAGCATGCCGGCAATGGCGCCCTGCGATGTGCAGCGTTTCCACCAGATGCCCAGAAGCAGGGCCGGGAAGTTGCCGGCGGCTGCCAGCGAGAACGCCCAGGCCACAAGCGCCAGGATGTCCGGCGGTGCCACCGTCGCGGTAAGGGCGCCAAGGATGGCGACACCGAACAGGATGAACCGGGCAACTAACAAGCCGGCGGCTGGTCGGCGCCTGTGGATCGATCATCCGGTAGTAGATGTCGTGCGACAGCGCATTCGCCATGGCCAGCAGCAGGCCGTCGGCCGTCGACCGTCGACAGCGCCGCGGCGAGACCGCCGGCACCCACCAGGCCGGTAATGACGAAGGGCAGGCCCGCGATTTCCGGCGTTGCCACGACCACGATGTCCTTGGTGATCGACAGATCGGCCAGGCCAACGACATCCTTGCCGGCACAGGCTGTCTGCACCGCCTCAAGCGAGGCCGCCGCAGCACCGCACAGCTTCACCTTGCCGGTGGCGCCCCAGATATAGATCCAGTTCGGCAGGTCGGTGAACGCCGAGCCGATCACGTTCTGATAGACTTCCAGCTTCGCAAACGCTGCATAGGCCGGCGCTGTGAAGTACAGCAGGAAGATGAAGAACAGCNNTACCGACGGCGTCGTGAAGAACCGCATGAGCACATGTGGCAGCGAGGCCGTGCCGATCATCAGACACAAAATCAGCCCGAAATAGTTGAGCGGATTATAGGTTCTGAACGGCTCCAGATGCGGCTTGAGCGATTCTGCTGCGGCAAGCCCGCTTGCCAGCATCTGCTCCTCAAGCCGGGTGATCTCCTGGATCGCCTGACCATACATGAGCTGCGGAATCGGCACGCCATACTGCTTGACCGACATCCAGATGACCGGGATCAGATAGGCGATGATCAGCACGATGTACTGCGCCACCTGTGTCCAGGTCACCGCCCGCATGCCGCCGAGCATGGAGCACAGCAAAATGCCGGCAAGCCCGAGGAACACGGCATAATTATACGGGATTCCGAGGAAACGCTCGGCAATCAGGCCGGTGCCGCGAATCTGCGCAACGACATAGACGAACGAAGCCGCCAAAAGCACGATGATGCCGATGAACCGGGCGACATTGCCGCCGTAGCGCGCCGCCAGGAAGTCTGGCACGGTATAGGCGCCGAACTTGCGCAGATAGGGCGCCAGCAGCACGGCGACCAGCACATAGCCGCCGGTCCAGCCGAGCACGAAGGCAAGGCCGTCATAACCCAGCAGATAGAGTGTGCCGGCCATGGCCAGGAACGAGGCGCCCGACATCCAGTCGGCGCCCGTTGCCATGCCGTTATAGACCGCCGGTACCCGGCGTCCGGCCACGTAGTATTCCGAGACCTGCATGGTCCGGGACAGAATGCCAATGCCGGCATAGATTGCCAGTGTCAGGCCGACGAACAGATAGCCGATGACAGTGTCGGGCACGCCGACCTGTTCAAGAATGGCGAGCAGGATCACAAAACCGAAGAAACCGCCGGTATAGATCCCGTAGATCTTACCGAGGTTGCCGATAAAATCGGTGCCGCCGCCAGGCTGTTGAGTTGCCATTGTTCCGCTCCCCTCAGTCTTCCGCGACGCCATGTTCGCGATCAATCGCGTTCTGACGGCTGGCGAACCAGAATATGAGCACCACGAACACAATCAGCGATCCCTGCGCGGCGAAATAGAAACCGAGCGGGAATCCAAAGATGACGATGTTGTTGAGTGCTCCAACGAAGAAATGAATGACGTAGCCGAAAATCGCCCAGACGATCAGGCATGTGATCATCAAGCCTCTGGTTTTCGACCACCAGGCTTCATCATTGGTCATTGTGAGCATGCCCTCCCTAGGGCTGGTCAGCCGGGCCTCTGACCGACAGCATGGGTCTATGGTTTTGCGCTCAAACCCGGGCTTTAGCGCGCTCCGGCCGGACGCGATTCGCCCGCTTCCGGAACGGTTCCAGACTAACATCGCCATTGTTGGCGCATAATACGACTTTCGGTTAAGGGTTCGGTAAGCTTTGCCGATTGGCTGCCCGCTGCCCGTCAGGCCCACGAAACCGCATCGGCCGGCAGTCGGGGCGGTCTGTTGCGGCTTCGCCGCAATCGGGCTATGCGAAGGCAGGACGCGCCGCCGACTGACGCCTGTCTGCGACGCAAAGGGGAGAGAGGTGGGCGAAATGTGGACGAAGGTGTGACGTTGGACGGCCCGCCGACTTTCATCGTAGCCGACGACCATCCGCTGTTCCGAGACGCCCTGCGGCAGACCGTCGAGAATGCCTTTCCCGGCGCCAGGATACTGGAGGCCGGGACGCTGGAGGAGGTCGCCGCGGCGATCGACCAGAACGATGACATCGACATCATCCTGTTTGATCTCAACATGCCGGGAACGCGGGCATTTTCAGGACTGATCTATTTGCGGGCACAATATCCGGCGACGCCGGTCTGCGTCGTGTCGGCCAGCGGGGATGCAGCGACCATCCGCAACGCCGTGGCCATCGGGGCGTCCGGCTTCGTGCCCAAATCTGCCTCCACCGACGATATCCGCACGGCGATCAAGGCGATTCTGGCCGGCGGACAGTGGGCGCCAGGCGGCATCGATCTGTCGCTCGACGACGATCCCAATGCCGATCTGATTGCCCGGCTGCGGTCGCTGACGCCGCAGCAGGTGCGCGTTCTCATGATGCTGAGCGAAGGTCTGCTCAACAAGCAGATCGCTTACGAGCTCGGCGTTTCGGAAGCAACGATCAAGGCCCATGTGTCGGCCATCCTGCAGAAACTGCAGGTGGAGAACCGTACCAAGGCAGTGCTCGCCGCAGCGCGAATCGAATCCGGCCAGTGGCAGTCGGCAGTCAGCCGCTGATCATCGGCGACCGATTCGCCTGTTGTTGCCTACTCCGCCGCCGGCCGGCTGACATTCAACTGCGCCATCAGCGCCCGTAGTGCCGCCGGTTTCAGGGGCTTGTGAAGGATCCTTATGCCGGCGTTCTTTGCCGCGGCGGCGACTTCGCCGGAGCGGTCGGCGGTGATCAGCACGGCCGGGATGTCATCGCCGAACTTCCAGCGGATTTCGGTGATCGCCGCCAGTCCGACGCCATCGTCGAGATGATAATCGATAAGCATGATATCCGGCACCACCGATGTGCGCCGCAACAGCTTCACTGCCTCGCGCCCGCTTGTCGCCGTCAGCGCCTGCGCCCCCCAGCCCGACAGCAATGCCTGCATGCCGGACAGGATTTTCTCGTCGTTGTCGATGCACAGCACCGTCATGCCGGCCGTCATCATCGGCACGACCCTTGGGGTCTCCGTTTGCGGTGCTGCATCCGGCAATGCCAGGGATCGCGGAATCTCCACGGAGAAGCGCGAACCGTGACCGGGAACGGAACTCAGTCTGACCGGGTGATTGAGAACCCTGGAGATGCGCTCAACGATCGACAGGCCGAGTCCGAGGCCGGGTGCGGCCCGGGCGCCGGCGTCCAGCCGCTCGAATTCCCGATAGATTGCCTTCTGGTCGGCGATGGCGATGCCGAGGCCGCTGTCGACGATTTCGACGAATATCCTCTGGCGCTTGCGCCGGCAACCGACGAGCACCCGGCCGCTCGGCGTGTATTTAATGGCGTTCGATACCAGATTGCCGACCAGTCGGCCGAGCAGTTGCGGATCGCTTTTGACCGACAGCGAGCACGGCACGACGACCAGCGACAGGCCCTTTTCCCGCGCCAGAGGTTCAAATTCGACACGGATATTGTTGAGCAGTGATTGCAGGCCAAAGACCCGGATGTCGGGTTTCAGCTGTCCGGTATCCAGCCGCGACAATTCGATGATGGTCCGGAAGATGTCCTCCACCGATCCCAGTGCCGATTCCAGGTCGTTGGCCAGGCTGGACGTCTTGGTGTCCGCCAGTTTCTCCGACAGCGCCGTGGCATAGAGCCGGGCGGCGTTCAGGGGCTGCAGCACGTCGTGCCCGGCGGCGGCGATGAAGCGGGTCTTGCCGATATTGGCTTCTTCGGCGGCGGCATTGGCCTTTGCCAGCGCTTCGTTGACGCGTGTCAGCTCCGCCGTGCGCTCCGTGACCCGTTTTTCCAGCGTCGCCTTGGCGCGGTTGAGTTCCGCTTCCGTCTCAATGCGTGCGGTGACGTTGGTAAAGGTGAATGCAAGCCCTTTGTCGGCCAGGCTCTGCGGCTCGAACTGGACGATAATCCCGGATTCAGGATGTCGATGCGTCGACGGTTTCAACTCCGCCACGAATGTCTGGACGCGGCGATCGGCGATGGTCTCTGCATCGCCCGGCCCGAACATGCCGGCATGGGCCAGGTGCCTGAGGATGTCGCGCAGCGAGGTGCCGACCTGACCGAATTCGGGCGGCAGCTTGAGGAGTTGCCGAAACCGGCGGTTCCAGAAGGTCAGCCGCAGATCGGCGTCGAACAGGGCGATGCCCTGCGTCATCTGATCGATCGCCGCCTGCAGGAGACCGCGGTTGTAGTGCAGCGCCTCGGTGGCGTCATCGAGCAGATGATGCGCTGCCCGTGTCGACGGGTCATCGCGGCTGATCAAGAGCGACAGCACCAGCCTTGAGGAAGCCGCGCCGATGGCGCTGGCCAGCAGCTGCTCGGCGAACCGCAGGACATAGAGATCGATCGGCGATTTGGAATCGAGCGGCTGGCCGGTCTGCTGGGCCAGTCGCTCAAACGATCTCAGCGTCCGCTCTTCACCGAGATAGCGGGCGACTGTGTCGCGCAGTTCGCCGACGGTGACGCTGGTGGGGACGGAACGGATGTTCGGCGCCGGGTTGCTGTCCAGCGGCACGAATATCTGTGCCTGCAGCCGCTCGATCGGACGCAGCGGCCGGGCGAGCGAGACAGCGACAAGGGCGGTGACATTGGCAAGCAGGCTCCAGAAGACACCGTGCGGTAACGGATCGACGGCAAAATTGAAGAGCGCCTGCGGTCGCAGGATCGAAAGGCCGAACAGGCCCGATTCCAAGAGGCCTGGCGAGATCAGGTCGGATGTCACGAAGGTCGGCAGGAGCAGTGTATAGGCCCACACCGCCAGCCCGGCGCCCATGCCGGCTATCGCCCCGCGCGCCGAGGCACGGCGCCAGAACAGGCCGATGAAGAAAGCCGGCGCCAGTTGCGCGACGGCGGCGAATGACAAGAGCCCGATCGACGCCAGCGCCGCATTGCCGGCGATGCGGTAATAGGCATAGCCAAGGAACAGGATGAGGATGATCGAAATGCGCCTGACATGCAGGATGAACCGGCCCATGTCGAACGGCTGGCCGACGCTTGCCCGCCGCCGGATGAAGGCCGGAACGACGATCTCGTTGGAGATCATGATGGCGAGCGCCACGCTGGCGACGATCACCATGGCCGTTGCCGCCGACAGGCCGCCGAGAAACGCAATCAGGGTGATCAGGTTGTTGCCGGAGGCGTGCGGCAGCGCCAGAACGAAGCGGTCGGCGTCGACGTCGCCGCCGAAGGTCAGGGCGCCGGCGATGGCGATCGGCACGACGAACAGATTGATGGCGACGAGATAGGCCGGAAACATCCACGTCGCCCGCCGCAATTCGCCCGCCGCATTGTTCTCCACCACGGTGATGTGGAACTGCCGGGGCAACAGCAGCGCTGCGATGAACGACAACAGCGTCATGGTCAGCCATGCGCCGCCGGACAGGTCGCGGGCAAACAGCATCTTCAGATCGGGATTGGCGACCGTGCGGCGGGCGAGATCGAGCGGTCCGTCGAAAAGGACGAACGTCACGAAGGCGCCGACGACCAGGAACGCCGCCAGCTTGACGACGGCTTCCGCCGCCACCGCCAGCATCATGCCGTTTTGATGCTCGGTGGCATCGGCATGGCGGGTGCCGAACAGGATGGCGAACAGCGCCATGCTGAGCGCCACCAGGAGGGCGATGTCGCCGAACACCGGAAAGATGCCTGAGCCGCTTTCCAGTTCCGGCACCAGGGTCGCAACCGATGCCGAAACCGCCTTCAGTTGCAGGGCGATATAGGGAACGGCACCGATTACCGCGATGATGGTGGCGGCGACGGCGACCGTCTGGCTTTTGCCGTAGCGGGCGCCGATGAAATCGGCGACAGAGGTGATTCGCTCTTCCTTCGACAGCCGCACGACCCGCCGCAAAATCGGATAGCCGAGGGTGAACATGAGAATCGGGCCGATATAGATCGGCAGGAAATCGAGACCGGATGTCGCCGCCAGCCCGACGGAGCCGAAGAACGTCCAGGATGTGCAGTAGACTGAAAGCGCCAGCGCATAAAGGGCTGGCCGCGCCTTCATGGTGCTGCGCGCCGCCGCGCGATCGCCGAAATAGGCGATGGCGAACAGAATCCCGATATAAGCGGTCGCCAGGATGACGGCGATCCAGCCGATGACCACGAATTGACAGCCTTGTTGCAATGCGGACCGCAGCGATCATAACGGCAGCGAACGCGATTGCACAGGACCGCGCCGGGCCGATGCCGAATGACGCGGCGCGAAACGCTTTGCCGCACGGCGCTAAGAAGCTATCGTGCAGGAGCGTTCGGCAGGTCCTTGGCGGAGCCCGCTGAACCGGACGGTTAAACTGCAGGGATGACCACACCGCGATGGGTTTGCTCGACCTTTTCAAGAAGCCGCCGGCCATTGACAGTCTGACCGGCCTGGAGGACTTCCTCGACAGCCGGTCCGCCTTCATGGTGCAGAAATGTGTCTTTGAATATTCACGGGCGCGCGCCGGCATCCTTTGGCAGAAACTGTTCAAGGAGGAAGGCTTCAAGACCGCGGTAAGCCGCTGCGCCTGGCATAACTATCCGCTGTGCCTGGAAAACATCACGGTCATGGTCGAACAGGTCCTGCGCCCCTATGCCGGTGATCACCAGGCGGAGTTGCGGGCCGGCATGAAGGCGGCTGCTGCCAATGTCACCGATCGCTATCCGATTCCGGAGGGATTCAACGCGCGCTTCTGGGCCGATGCCCGCGAGCGCATTTCGGCGCGCATTGAAAGGGCCGGCCTTGCCGCGCCGCGTCCGGTCAAGGACCTGCCGAAGGAGACGGTCAAGGAGTTCTTCGACGAGCTGCCCATTCACGAGAGCCTTCGCGGTCACGACTTCATCCTCGTTCAGAACAATCTGCGCTCCAATCTGTGCCAGATGCATGACGAGTTCATTGGCCGGGCGGACCTGCCGGCGCTCGCCCGATCGGTGATTGCCGGCCCCAGTCCGGTCGCCGTGCCGCCCGTCGGTCGTCTGGCCGGCTGATAGCCGCCGCTGCCGGCCGGCCGCCTGCCATGCCGCTTCGCACCCGCGCCGTTCCGCTGATCGCCGTTGATGCCATCGTCGTCGACCTGGAAACAACCGGCCTGGACATCAAGACCGCACGCATTGTGGAGATTGGCACCGTGCCGCTGGCCAAGGGCAAGATCGACGAGGCCAACGCCACCGCCATGCGCGTCAATCCGGGCGTGCCGATCCCGCCCGAGGCGACCGCGATTCACAATATCCGCGATGCCGATGTCGCAANNGCCTGAAGCAGCTTCTGGCGCTGATCGATGATCGACTGGTGATTGGCCATTCGATCGGTTTCGACCTGGCGATCATCCGGGCGGAGTGCCAGCGCGCCGGCCTCCACTATCGCCGCCCGCGAACCCTCGATACCCGGCTGCTTGGCCAGATCGCCAACAGCTCGTTGCCCGATTTCAGCATGGATATGATCGGCGAGTGGCTCGGGGTGGAGATTGAGAATCGCCATTCCGCGCTCGGCGACGCCCTGGCGGCCGCCCGGTTGTATCTGGCACTGGCGCCGCAGCTCAGGCAACGCAATATCCTCACGGTCGCGGAGGCCGAAACCAAATGCGCCCGGCTCAACGATGCCATAGATTCCCACCGCGTCGCCGGCTGGGAAGAGCCGGCCTCGCCGATTGCCGCTGACGCGGAACGGCCGCTCGCAAGAATTGATTCCTACCCCTACCGGCACCAGATCAGCGAAACCATGTCATCGCCGCCGCTCATGGTGCCGGCCACGATGCCGATCCTCGATGCGACCCGCATGATGGCCGAAAGGCGCGTCAGCTCGCTTTTCCTGGATGACGAGGACGGCGGCTATGGGATTGTTACCGAGCGCGACGTGTTGCGCGCCATTGCCGAAAATGGCGGCGATGCCTTGCCCATGACGATCGGCAAAATCGCCTCAAGGCCGCTGCAGACGGTGCCGCAGGACGCTCATCTCTACCGCGCCGTCGGTCGCATGGATCGGCTGAAGGTTCGGCATCTCGGCGTTGTCGATGACAACGGCAATCTGGTCGGCGCCCTGTCGGCAAGGGATCTGCTGCGTTTGCGCGCCAGCGGCGCCGTCGCCTTGGGCGATGCCATCGACGAAGCCGGCGATATCGCCGAACTGGCTGCCGCCTGGGCGCATCTTACCGCTGTGGTGGAGGGCTTGTTGGCGGAGGACGTCGATGCGCGCAATATCGCCGGCGTCATCAGCCGCGAACTGGGCGCTGCCACCCGCCGTGCCGCCCGCTTTGCCGAAAGGCGGCTCGCTGAGGACGGTCTCGGTCCGCCGCCGGTCCCCTATGCCGTTCTCGTCCTGGGCTCCGGCGGCCGCGGCGAGAGCCTGCTTGCGCTGGACCAGGACAATGCCATCGTCTTCGCCCGGGGTGATCCCGACGGGCCGGAAGACCGCTATTTCGCCAGACTTGGAGAACTGCTCGCCGATGATCTGAACGCCATCGGCGTGCCCTATTGCAAGGGCGGCGTCATGGCGAAAAACGCCGATTGGCGCGGCAGCCTCGACACCTGGCGGCAGCGCTTGGCTGACTGGACGCGCCGGTCACGACCGGAAGATCTGCTTTCGGTGGATATTTTCTTCGATCTTCGCGCCGTTCACGGTGATGCGAGCCTTGCCGAGAAATTGTTGCACGAAGCCTATGAACAGGGCAGCAAGGCCCTGGCCTTCGTCAAGGTTCTGGCGGCCGCCAATGCCGAGTTCCAGACGCCGGTCGGCCTGTTCGGCCGGTTTCGCACGCGCGAAGGCCGTGTCGATCTCAAGATCGGCGGCCTGTTTCCGATCGTCTCAAGCGCCCGCGTTCTGGCCATCCGGCACAATATTCCCCGTCGCGCGACGCCCGACCGCCTGGCGGAAATCAGGGACCGCGATTTGGGCAGCGACGCCGACCTGACACGCTTGATCGCAGCCCACAAGGTGCTGCTGAAGCGGATTCTGCACCAGCAGATTCTCGATCTGCATGCCGGCATCTCGCCCTCCAACCGGATCGACCCGCAGGTCTTGACGAAGGCCGATACGGCTGAACTGCGCGATGCCTTGTCATCGCTGTCCCATGTCGACGCCCTGGTCCGCGACCTGATGTTTTGAACCGACGATTGTCGGTCGGCTTTCCGCCGACTCCATCGCTTGTTAGTTTACCCGCCGTCATGTGAGTCGGCGCAGACAGGCAAGCCGGCACCGGCCGGTTCAAGGAGGCCAATCCCATGCTTAAGGAATTCAAGGAATTCGCCATGAAGGGCAATATGCTCGACATGGCCATCGGCATCGTCATCGGCGCCGCCTTCGGCGCTATCGTTTCCTCGCTGGTCGACGATGTCGTCATGCCGCCGATCGGCCTGCTTCTGGGAGGCGTTGATTTTTCGCAGATATTCGTCGTTCTGAAAGGCGAGGGCGATTTCGCCACCATCGAGCAGGCGCAGGAGGCCGGCGCTGTTACCTGGAATATCGGCCTGTTCATCAATGCCATCATCAAATTCCTGATCATCGCCCTGGCGCTGTTCTTCGTTGTCAAGGCGGTCAATGCCATGCGCAAGCAGGAAGAGGAAGCGCCGGCCGCGCCGCCGACGCCGCCCGAGGACGTCGTGCTTCTTACCGAGATCCGCGATCTCCTGAAGAAATAGGGCGCGGCAGGCTCTGCGAGGCGGGGCCGGCGCCCGGCGCCGGCCGCCAATGCGTTGCTGCGCCCGTGTGGCCTGCGATCTGCAGGTCTGAGGCCGACCAGGCGCCATTGCCACGGTTTGACGATGTTGGCACGTCGGGTTGCGGTGCCTAAAAGAACCGCCTGCACTGTTGATCCGGGGGCCGGGTGATGTCTGCCGATTTTCTGGAAGCGTTGCGGCGCCAGGCGCGCGAAGCGCCGGAATCCGGCATCGTCGCGGTTATGAATTACGGCCGCGACCGGGACGGTCTGATTCCGCTGTGGGCCGGTGAAGGCGATCTGCCGACGCCGGATTTCATCTGCCAGGCCGCCGCCAGATCGCTGGCAGACGGCGAAACCTTCTACACCTGGCAGCGTGGCCTGCCGGAGCTGCGCCAGGCGCTTGCCGACTATCATGCAAGCCAGTTCCAGCGGCCATTTGACGCCGACCGCTTTGTCGTCACCGGTTCAGGCATGCAGGCCATCCAGATCGCCATTGCCGCTGTGGCCGGCAGCGGCGATCAGGTCGTCGTCCCGACCCCCGCCTGGCCGAACTTTGCCGCCGCACTCTGCCTTGCCGGCGCAACGCCGGCCTTCGTGCCGGTCCGGCTTGAAGGCGAACGCTGGATTCTCGATGCCGATGCCATTGCCGCCGCTATCGGTCCGGCAACACGTGCCATCTTCGTCAATTCGCCGGCCAATCCGACCGGCTGAACCGCCAGCCGGGACGTGCTCCTTGATGTTCTGGCGCTGGCCCGCAGGCATGGCCTGTGGATCATCGCCGACGAGGTCTACAACCGCTTCGTCTATGCCGGCGGGCGGGCCGCGTCGTTCTACGACATCGTCGAGCCCGATGACCGGGTTCTCTTCGTCAACACGTTCTCCAAGAACTGGGCGATGACCGGCTGGCGCATTGGCTGGATTTCGGCGCCGCCGGAACTTGGCGGCGTATTGGAGAATCTGATCCAGTACTCCACTTCCGGCGTCGCCGCCTTTATGCAACGCGCCGCCATCACCGCTCTTGCTGACGGCGAAGCCTTTGTCGCAAAACAGGTCGCTCGCGCCCGCCGCGGCCGCGACGTGATCTGCAACGCACTGGTACAATCCCAAAGAGTGCGATTCGCCTGGCCGGAAGGGGCGTTTTATCTGTTCTTTTCCATTGAGGGTGAATCCGACACCGCCGGTCTCGGGCTGCGCCTGGTTGACGAGGCCAATATCGGTCTNNGCATTCGGCCCCGGCGGCGAGCGGTTCATGCGGATCTGCTTCGCCCGACACGCCGACGGACTGGCCGAGGCCGCCCGGCGGCTGCTCGCCTGGCTGGCGGCGTGACGGGCTTCAGCCGCCCGAGGCCGCAAACAGTTCCGCGCGCCGGCTCACCGCCTCCGGTGTCGCCGGCCCGGCAAGCGGCAGATCAAGCGCCTTCCAGGTTTCCACCAGCGCTCCGGCGAGCGTGTCGATCAGCCGGTCGTCATGGAAAGGCGTCGGCGTGATCCTCAGCCGTTCCGTGCCGCGCGGCACCGTCGGGTAATTGATCGGCTGGATATAGATGCCGTGGACATCCAGCAGCCTGTCGCTGGCTGCCTTGCAGGCTTCCGGATCGCCGACCAGAACCGGCACGATATGGGTTTGTGACGGCATGACCGGCAGGCCGGCGGCTTCAAGCACATCCTTGGTCCGCTGCGCCTGGCGCTGCTGCGCGGCGCGCTCGACGGCGGAATTTTTCAGGTGGCGAATCGAGGCGCAGGCCGCCGCCGCCAGTCCCGGCGGCAACGCCGTCGTGAAAATGAAGCCCGGAGCGTAGGAGCGCACGGCATCGATCACCGCCGCAGTGCCGGTGATATAGCCGCCAAGCGTCCCGAATGCCTTGGCCAGCGTGCCCTCGATGACGTCGAGCCGGTCCATCACCCCGTCGCGCTCGGCGATGCCGCCGCCGCGCGGTCCGTACATGCCCACAGCATGCACCTCGTCGAGATAGGTCATGGCGCCGTAGCGGTCGGCCAGATCGGCAATCTTCTCGATCGGCGCGACGTCGCCGTCCATGGAATAGACCGATTCAAAGACCACCAGCTTGGCCCGCTCCGGATCGGCGGCTTTCAGCAATTCCTCCAGATGGTCCAGGTCGTTGTGCCGCCAGATCTGTTTCTGCGTCCCCGACCGGCGCACCCCCTCAATCATCGAGGCGTGATTGAGCTGGTCCGATAAGATCAGGCAATTCGGCAACAGCCGGGCGATCGTCGAGATCCCCGCCTCGTTGGAAATGAAGCCGGAGGTGAAGACCAGCGCCGCGTCCTTGCCGTGCAGATCGGCAAGCTCGGCTTCCAGTTCGACCAGCGGATGATTGGTGCCGGAAATGTTCCGTGTGCCGCCGGCACCGGCGCCCATGCGCCCGGCCGTCTCCTGCAGGGCGCCGACGACCTTTTCGTGCTGACCCATGCCGAGATAGTCGTTGGAGCACCAGATGACGATTTCGCGCTTCTCGCTCTGGCGCCGCAACCACGCGCGCGGGAAGCGCCCGACCTGCCGCTCCAGATCGGCGAAAATCCGGTAGCGTCGCTCCGCATGCAGGGCCGCCACGGAAGCTTCGAAATGAGCCTGGTAATCGAACATGCGGTCGCTCCTTCGCCAGAGAACCCCTTTTAATCCGGTTTGGCCGTGTCTGGCCAGCGTCACCTTGACGCGAGCCCGTCACGTCGCATCACGGTTGCGTGGTTTGTCGAAATCTAGCATCGGCAGCCGCGCCGCGACTTGACATAAGTCATGTCGGCGAAATTGCCGTCACAAATCGCAATCGGGCTGGTTTTGCGGCGCCGCGTCGGCGAATTCCTGCATCGCCAGGCAGGCCGCGTCAATGGCCGCTATGGTCGGATAGTCCTCAACGGCCACTTTGAAGCGCCGGGCGCTGGCCACCTGCGGAACAAGGCAGCAATCGGCAAGCCCCGGCCCGTCGCCGAAGCAGAACCCGCCCGACCGATCACCTGTCGCCAGAAGCGTCTCCAGCGCCTGGAATCCGGCCCGAATCCAGGTTTGCGTCCACGCCAGGACGCCGCTCTCGTCCTGGTCCAGCCTGCTCCTGAGGTAGTTCAGGACCCGCAGATTGTTCAGCGGATGGATATCGGCGCTGACGATCTGCGCCATCGCCCGCACCCGGGCGCGGTCAGCGGGATTGTCCGGCAAAAGCGGCGGCTGTGGATGGGTCTCCTCCAGATATTCCAGGATCGCCAGCGACTGCACCAGGGGTCGTCCGCCGTCGATCAGCGTTGGCACGAAGCCCTGCGGATTGACGGCGCGATTGTCGGCCCGGCCATGCTCGCCCCGGCCCAAATGGAAAAATCGCGGCTCGTAGGCGAGGCCCTTCAGGTTGAGCCCGATGCGCACCCGGTAGGCGGCTGAGCTGCGGAAATAGGTATGCAGGATCATGCGGTCTTCCATCCGTTTCGGCGGTTGCGGAATTCTAGATCGGCGCGTGCCCGACACTCATGCCGCCGCAGACATAGAGGATCTGGCCGGTGATGAAGGAGGCATCGTCGGACAGGAAAAAGTCGATTGCCGCGGCGACTTCCTCCGGCCTGCCCAGGCGCTTCATCGGGTTCTGCTCCACGAACTGCGCCTGATAGCCGGGCGATTGCGGGTTGTTCTGCCGTTGCAGCTCCGTTTCCACCGGCCCCGGCGAGACGGCATTCACCGTGATGCCGCTGGCCGCCAGCTCCAGCGCCCAGGTCCGCGTGACGCCGTAAAGCGCCGATTTCGCCGCCGCATAGCTGGTCCGGTTCTCGCGGCCGAGCGCGGCGCGGCTGGCGATATTGACGATGCGGCCCCGGCCGCTCTCCTTCATATGCGCAATAACAGCCAGGCCGCATTGCACGGCGGCGCGCAGATTGAGCTCAACGGACCGCATGAAGGTCTCCATATCGACCTCGTCGACGGGTTGGCCGAACGACCAGCCGGCATTGTTGACCAGATTGTCGACGCCATGGCGGGCACAGATCGCCGCAAGCGTGGCCTGCGTCTGACCGCGGTCTTCCAGGTCGCAAACAAAGAATTCGCCGGGAAAGTCGCCGGCGGGCTCGGTGCGGGCGATGCCGATCGCCAGATCGCCATGCCCGGCGACGCGCCTGGCCGTCGCCAGGCCGATACCGCGATTGGCGCCGGTAATGAGTGTGGTCCGCATTCCGCTTTCTCTGCCGCCTTGCATGAGCGCCTCGCCGGCGTCGGGCCTGGGTGAGCGCCTGCAGCAATCGCTTCGGGTGCATTGCTGAGAGCGCTGCCGGAAACTGCGTTCGGAATGATTCAGTGTCAATGACCGGACCGCCTGCCGGCTTGCAAAACGATAGATGCAAATTTTTACCTAGTGAAACAAAATGATTGGCGAAGTGAAATTTCGTCCACCGCGAATCTCATTCCATACATGAAAAAATACTTAAACATTTGGAAAAAAACAATTTTCTGAGAAACCGCCGGATGATGATTGCAGGCCGTCCGATCTTGACGTGAACGGCTGCGGATAGCATGATCGATGCACCAGATGAAACCAGTTGATAATCGGACGGGCGGACATGAAAACGGTGCGATCGGTGGAAAGAGCCATCAGGCTGCTTTTTCTGGTCGCGCGAAGCGATCAGCCGCTGGCGCTGTCGGAAATCAGCCGGGCAACCGGCATCGACAAGGCGACGGCCCTGAGGCTGCTGGAGACGCTGATCCAGTCACAGCTCGTCTGTCGCGACGCGCAGACGCGCCGCTACAGCCCGAGCGGCAATCTCTGGCAGTTGCCGAAATCCTGGCATGGTGACCTACGCCAGCTCAGCCGGCCTCACCTGGAGACCCTGCGGCGGGCCACCGAAGAGACCGTTTCGCTGGTCTGTGCGCGCGGCCTTGAGCGGGTCGTGGTGGAGGCGTTGGCGGCCTTGCACGAACTGTGCGTCGTGCCGGCCATCGGCTCCGCCCAGCCGATCTATGCCGGCGCCTCCGGCAAGGTCTTCATGGCGTTCATGGCCGAGGACGAACGCCGCCGCGTCTTGAAGATGACCGGCCTGAAGCCGGTCACCCCGGCGGGCATTTCCGATGCCGCAACCTATCTGGCCGTGTTGGCCGACGTGCGCAGCAAGGGCTATGCCTTTTCGTCCGGTGACGTGACCGTCGGCGCCTCGGCTCTTGCGGCCCCGGTATTCAACGCCGATGACAATGTCGCCGCTGTCGTGACCCTTCGCTGCGATGTTCGCATGCCGCCTGAGCGAGTCGCCAAGATCGCGCCCTTGGTGATCCGCTCGGCAAACGAGATCAGCCGCCGACTCGGGCACGAGCCTGACACGCTGGCAACCGGCTGACAGGACGTCGCGGCTCGGCTGCGATTTGGTTTCAGTCCCGCAAGCACGGCGGTCCGTGATTGCGGGCAAAGCGCAGGGAGGAAATATGATGAAACGAACCATTCTCCGACTGATCGCCGGCACGCTCGGCCTGACGGTCGCCGGCCTCGCCTTTGTCGGGCCTGCCCAGGCTCAATTTCCCGACAAGGGGCTGACCTTGATCGTTGCCTACGGCGCCGGCGGCGGCACCGACACGACGGCGCGGCTGCTGGCCAAGGATCTGGAAGAAACCCTCAGACAGCCGGTGACCGTTTAAAACATCACCGGCGGCGGTGGCTGGAACGGCTGGGGAGCGATCGCCGGCGGCAAGCCCGACGGCTACACGATCGGCTATATCAATATCCCCAACATGTATGCCGGCTATCTCGATGCCAAGATCGGGCGGCCGGAAAGTCTCGACAGTTTCACGCCGCTGATGAACCACGTCACCGATTATAATGTGTGGGCGGTGAGAGCCGACAGCCCTTATAAGACGGTCAAGGAAGTGATTGGGGCCGCCAAGGCCAATCCGGAAACAATCAGCATCACCGCCCACGGCTTCGGCAATGATGACCACCTTGCCATCATGCGCATGGAGGCCATGACCGGCGCCAAGTTCAAGGTCGTTCACAACAAGAGCACCGCCGATTCCAAGTCGCAGGTTCTTGGCGGCCATGTCGACGTGCTCGGCGGCAATGTCAGCGAGGTCGCTGCCCAGGCGAAGTCGGGCGAGTTCCGCGTTCTGGGCGTCATGTCGCCGGAGCGCTCGCAGTTTCTTCCTGACGCGCCGACCTTCAAGGAGCAGGGCTATGACCAGGTCTGGTCGGTGTCGCGCGGCATTGCCGCGCCGGCCGGGCTTCCCGACGACATCAGGGCGAATCTGATCGCCGCACTGGAAAAAACCATCACATCGCAAGCCCACAAGGAACAGGCCGCCAAGCTCAGCCTGGCGCCGGAAATCACCAAGGGCGACGAATATATTGCCTTTCTCAAGACCACCGAGCAGGAAATCAAGAAACTGATGAACTGGTGAGGCGGTCGCACGCCGGAAGGGCCCTTGCGGCTCCTTCCGGCCTTTTACAGACGAGGGTGGCAGTGTGAGCTGGCGCGGGCGATGATCTGGACGAACCGGATTGTGCCGGTCCTGATGATTCTTGCCGTTTTCCCGTTGTGGCGGATTTCCGGGCAATTTCCGGAAGCCGCGGCAACCTTCCCCCGGGTAGTTCTGGCGGCCATTGCGGGCTTCGCCGCCATCTTGCTGTTGCGCACTTTTTTCCCCGCCGCCGGCATCGTGCGCGAAGGCGAGGGCGGCCGGTCGGTCGCGGCCATCCTCAGGCCGGCCGCCGTTTTTGCGGTCGCCACCGTGACGGTCGTAGCCATGCGCTTTGTCGGCTTCTTCCCGGCCATGGTGGCCATGGCGGCGGTTCTGATGGTCGTATTGCAGGTGGAGAAGCGGAAGTTTTACGCGCTTTCCTTCGCCGTCCTGCTGGTCTTTGTCTACCTCGTCTTTGGTTGGGCGCTCAGCGTGCCGCTCACCAGAGCCCCCATATTCTCCTAGCGGTCGCGCCGTGCAGATCGCATCGCTCATTCTGGAGGTATTTACGCCCGGCAACCTGCTGGCCATTCTTGCCGGCGTCGTCGCCGGCCTTTCCATAGGCACCCTGCCCGGGCTGACCGCAAATCTCGGCGTTGCCCTGCTGCTTCCCGTCACCTTTGGCATGGATGCCACCGCCGCCTTGCTGATGCTGACCAGCCTTTACACGGCCGCCATTTACGGCGGCTCCTTTGCCGCCATATTGCTGCACACGCCGGGCACCTCCGCCTCCGCCGCCACGGCGATCGACGGTTTCGCGCTCACCCGCAAGGGCGAGTTCAACAAGGCATTGAGGGTCGCCACCTTCTCATCGGTGATCGGTGGCTCCGCGAGCGCCCTGGCGCTGCTGCTCATTTCGCCGCCCCTGTCGCTATTGTCCCTGAAATTCGGGCCGCCGGAATATTTCATGCTTGCCGTCTTCGGGCTGACGGTGATTGCAACGCTTGCCACCGGCAATATGACCAAGGGGCTGTTGGCCGGCGCAATCGGCCTGTTCATCAGCACCGTCGGCGCCGATCTCGATTCCGGCTTTCCGCGCTTCACCTTCGGCACCTTTATCCTGCAATCGGGCATCAATTTCGTGCCGGCGGTGATCGGCCTGTTTTCCATGTCGCAGGTCTTCTTGATGTGCGAGGAGGCAACGAAGTCCATCCAGCAGGTTGAGCTGAAACAAAAAAGCGCCTGGCGATTGCTCCCGACTATGGCCGAAATACGCAAGATCAGGACGACATTGGCCCGGTCGTCGGTGATCGGCGTCTTCGTCGGCATCCTGCCCGGCGCCGGCGGCGATATCGGATCGTGGGTCAGCTACAATGAGGCCAAGCGCTTTTCACGCACGCCGGAGGAGTTCGGCAAGGGCTCCATCGTCGGGATTTCGGCCTCCGAGACCGCCAACAATGCCGTCACCGGATCGTCGCTGATCCCGCTGTTGACGCTCGGCATTCCCGGCAGCGCCACTGCGGCGATCCTGCTTGGCGCGCTGGTCATCCATGGCCTGTTGCCCGGCCGCACCCTGTTCACCGAGCATGCCAGCATAACCTACACCGTCATTTTCGGGTTATTTCTTGCCAATCTCGTCATGGGCGTCATCGGCATGGGCCTTGGCCGCTACATGTCCTACATCACGCGGCTGTCGAACTATGTGCTCATCCCGGCAATCATCGCCCTTTCCGTCGTCGGCGCCTATTCGCTCGGCAACGATTTCTTCGATGTCTACACCATGCTCGGCTTCGGGATTTTGGGCTATTTCATGCGCAAGGCCGGCTTTCCGCCGGCGCCGCTGATTCTCGGCATGATTCTCGGGCCGATTGCCGAAACCGGTTTCAGGCAGTCGGTCGTCCTGGCCTCCGACTCAGTTGTCGGGCACATACTGGGCAGTCCGATCTCGCTCGTCCTTTTTGCCGCCACGCTATTGTCGATTGGCAGCGCCGCATGGCTAGAATTGCGCCAGTTGCGTCGGCTTCGCGAGCCCGCCAATACCGGCGACGCAAAGCCAGGCAAATGAATCGGAGGATCGTGGCATGACAGCGGACCGGCGCATTCCGGTTACCGTGGTGACCGGCTTTCTGGGCAGCGGCAAGACGACGATCATTCGCCATCTTCTGGCGGCGCCCGGATTTCAGCGCTGCGCGGTCATTGTCAATGAGTTCGGCGACATCGATTTCAACGAGGTCGCCTTCGCCCGGGCCGGCTCTGAAATCGTATCGGCCAATTCAGGGTGCTTTTGCTGCACGGCGCGGGCCGGCATCGCCGGAGCATTCCGGGTGCTGGCGTCGCAGTCGGCGTCGCACGGCCCGTTTGAGCAGGTGCTCATCGAAACCAGTGGCCTTTCAGCGCCGGCACCGATCCTGCAGGCGATCATAAACGATCCCGATATCGTTACCGGATATCGGCTGCGCGGCGTCATTGCCGTCGTTGACGCGGTTACCGGCCTCGACAGCCTGAACGAACGGCGCGAGGCACGCGAGCAGGTCGCCTTTGCCGGCGCCATCGTTGTGTCCAAGGTCGATGTCGCCGACAGGCGGGATATCACGCTGCTTCGCGCCCGCATCGCCGGCCTCAACGCCGCCGCGCCGCTATTGGAAAGCCGCAACGGCGCCGTCGATCCAAAATGCCTGCATGCGGCGACGGATGCGTTTGTCCGTGCCGCACCGCCCTGCAGCGATACCCAGACGGACGCCGGACGCGATCATGCCGAAGGAGCCGTCTCAAGCTGGACCGTCACGCGCAGCGAGCCGGCGACACGCACCGGCCTGGCACTATGGATGGACCTTATGGCGGCCTATCGCGGCAGCGAGGTTCTGCGCATGAAAGGTATTGTCAATGTCGAGGGCCGGCCGGTTGCCGTTGAAAGCGTCCGCCACGTCTTCCATCCGCCGGTCGATCTTGCCGACTGGCCGGATGACGATCGCCGCAGCCGGGTTGTCGTGATCGCCGCCGGGATCGACCGCGACCGCATCGACGAGACATTCGATGCGCTTGCCTACCGGCCGGTCGCTGCGCCTCTTGACCGCGACGCCTACCGGCGGTTCCAGACCGTCATGAGCCGCATGCGCTCCGGCTGAGCCCGTCGCTGTCGGGCGCTCAAAGATAGTCGATTATCTTCCAGTCGCCCGGCTCGGCGCTGATGACGGAGCGCTGCTGGCCGTCGCGGCGGTCGACATGCACCTCGCCGTCCTTGATGACCAGGTGGATGTTGCCTTTCTCGTGCAGCACTTTGATGTCCTCCACCGGATTGCCGGCCACGGCAATGACATCGGCGCTCTTGCCGGCTCTCAGGCTGCCCACCTCTTTGTCGATCTTCAGCGCCGTGGCGGCATTGATCGTCGTCGTTTGCAGTGCCTCCATCGCCGACATGCCGAGATCGACATAGATTTCCAGCTCCTTGGCATTGGTTCCCATTTCCGGGTCAAAGCCCATATCGGTGCCCATGGCGATGCGAACGCCGGCCTGATGCATCTTCTGGAACGTCTCAAAGCAGCTTGGCTGGATCTTCTTCATCTTGTTGAGCACGAATTCCGGCGTTCCGATCTTGCGGCGCACCTCCAGCGCATGGTCGGTGCGATGCGACAGCGTCGGCGTGACGAAGGTGCCGGAATCGACGATCCGGGACAGCGCGTCGTCGTCGGTGAACACCATGTGCTCGATCGTGTCGGCGCCGGCCTCCAGCGACATGCGCTGGGCCTGCGGCGTGAAGCAGTGAACCGCCGCGATCTTGTGGAAGGCGTGCGCCTCGTCGACGATGGCGTTGAGCTCCTCCTGGGTCATGTTGCGGATATCCGGCTCCTCCTTATCGGTGCCGCCGCCGCCGGAGGCGCAGGTCTTCACCACGTCGCAGCCGATGCGCAGGTTCTCGCGCGTCTGACGGCGAAGCGCATAGGGCCCGTCGGCGGTCTGTTCCGGTTGCCGGATCGCCGCGCGCGGCAGGATCAGGTCGAGATGCGAGCCGGTGATGTGCGACCAGCCGGCAACCAGCATCCTGGGCCCCGCAAACAGGCCGGCATCGATGGCATCGCGCACCGCGCACAGCTCCGCCGTCAGCAGCCCCCTGGAAGTGGCCAGCCCGAGATCGCGCAGGGTGGTGAACCCCATGTCGAAACACATCTGTGCATGAAACAGCGAATACATCTGCTGCAGCTCCGGCCGCACCTCCCACTGCGCGACGCGGAAATTGTGGAACGTCATGCAGTTGAACATCGCCGTGTGGATGTGACAGTCGATCATGCCCGGCATGATCGTGCAGCCGGCGGCATCGATCGTCTCGGCCCCCTCCGGCGCCCTCGTCTCACCGGCCGCACCGGCGGCGGCGATACGCTCGCCATCGATGACGACGACACCGTTGTCGATAACCTTGCCGGCCTCCACATCGAGAAGCCGGGCGCCGGTGATAACCTTTGTTTTGCTGCTTTGCGGCATCTCTGTTCCTGTTGTTATTGCTCCATAGGCGTGAAAATAATTATACAGTAATAAGTTGATCTATACCACAAATATAGTTGACTTCACAAATCCATATGACATGATTTTTCTATAAAAACTCAGGCCGTTGATTGCCCCCGCTGCAAGACATGTGACAGCCATTCGATTCCGCAGAACTGGGCGCTATGCCGGGCACATTCCGTTTATTGTTGAAATATCAAGGGGTTGGTTCACCTGGTGAAACGCGGAAGCCGGTCCGAAGGCCGGCCGGCGCCGCAAATCATATTTTGATGTTCCGTTTGCCCGAAACCGTACTTTTAATCAAGACAAGTATTTCTGTCCATCAGACCTGCCTCGCCGCTCCGCGCCGGGAAAGCGATTTTCATGTCGGGCAATGCGCTTTGGAAAGACCACACCGAAGGCCGGTTTTTTGCCGAGCTGGAGGTTGCACGGACATTGTCGGGACCGCTGGCCTTGCCGCTGCATGTCCTGAGCGGGCGCCGGGACGGCCCGGTTCTCGGCATCACCGCCACCGTGCACGGCGACGAGACCGTGCCGGCGATCATGGTGCGCAGGCTCTTTGCCGACCTCGATCCTTCGCAACTGACCGGGCGCCTTTGCGCCATCCCGGTGTGCAATCCCCTGGCCATGTCGGCCTTGGCCGGCAGACGCCCGAGCAGCACGGCAAGACCGATCTGCATGAGGTTTTCCCCGGCAAAGCGAAGGGCAACCTCACCCAGATGATGGCCGCGGTGATCGCCTCCGGGCTGATCGATCATGTCGATGTGTTGATCGACTACCATTGTGGCGGCTCCGGCGGCCGGCTGCAGGAGCGCGTCGACATTCACCGGGGCGCCGCCGATGACATGAAGATCAGCTCCTTGCGGCTGGCACGCTGTTTCGGCACGGTGTTTGCGCACGAAAACAATCTTGCCGGGACGGCCGTCGGCTATGCCAACAGCCTTGGAAAGCCGGCCTTCAACGCCGAAACCGCCGGCGTTTACCTGCATCCCGACGATGCCGATGGATATATGCAGGCCGGCATCCGCGGCTTCCGCAACGTCATGAAGGCGCTCGGCATGCTGCCGGGATCGGCCCAGATGCCGCCGCATCAGCTTCGTTTCGCGCCGGAAAACCGCATCGAGGTCAATCCGGCAGGGGGTGGCTATCTGGAATCCTTTTTTCAAAGGCCCGGCGACCTGGGAAGCCGCGTCGCACGGGGCACGATACTGGGCCGGCTGATCGACATGTACTCCCTTAAGGTCATTGAGGAGCTTGTGGCGCCGGTCGACGGCTATCTGTTTTTCTCGCGCTATTCCGGCGTCGTCGATGCCGGCACGAAAGCCTTTGCGCTTGCGGAGGAAGCCGGCTCGCAATGGCTGGACTAGACGCCGCCCCAAGCGCCGTTGCCGCGCGGCTCGCCCCAGCCGACAACGTTGCCACCTTGCTTGCGCCGGCGCCGGTTCCATGCGCCCTGCTCGTTCGCGATTTAAGCAGTGGCGAGCGCCATGACAGCGGCATCACTCTTGCCCGTCACATCCCCAACGGGCACAAGGTGGCGCTTTGCGACATTGCGCCGGGCGAAGCCGTCATGAAATACGGGCTTGCAATCGGCCGCGCCACAACCGCGATCGCCGCCGGCGAGCATGTCCATATCCACAATCTGAAAAGTGCCGTCGCTGCGCCCTCGCCGGCGGGCCGGCCGGCGCGGGCGCACCGGCTCGCCGCCGCCGACCTGCGCGAATTCGTGAAGCGGTGCCTCAGTGACGCCGGCGCCGCCGCGGCTGCCGCCGCCGCCATGGCCGACCATCTTGTCGAGGCCCATCTGCGCGGTGTTGAAACGCACGGTCTGCGGCGGCTGAGGCCCTATATGGAGCGCCTCCGCGCCGGTGGCGTCGACGCCACCGCAAAGCCGCAGATCGACCGATCGGGTTCGCTGCTGCGCATCGATGGCCGCAACGCCATCGGCCACCATGTCGCCGCCGTTGCTGCCGACGCGGTGGCTGAAGTCGCCGGCGAGACGGGCGCTGCCGTGGCGCTTGTCCGCAACAGCAATCATTTCGGCTTTGCCGGCTATTACGCCACCCGCATCGCCGGCCACGGCATGCTTGCCATGGTCACGTCGAACGGCCAGGTCTGCCTCGGTCCCGACGGCGCCAGACGGGCGATATTGAGCAATGATCCGGTTGCCGTGGCCGCGCCGCTTGCCGCCGGCGGCTTCTTTGAGTTCGACATGGCCACCAGCGTGACATCGCGAGCCAACGTAGTGCTTGCGGCGCAGCGCGGCGAGGCGCTGCCTGCCGGACTTGCCCTAGATGCCAGTGGCAATCCGACGCGTGATGCCGCCGCCGCCCTTGACGGCGTTTTGCTGGCCTTCGGCGGCGATCGGGGCTTTGCCCTCGTCATGGCGATCGAGCTTTTAAGCGGCATCGTGACCGGCGGCGCCTATGGCGATCTGGTTGCCTCCAAGGAGGCCGACCCGCAGGCGCCGGAGGGAACCGGCCACTTCATGCTGGCCATCGACCTAGAGCGCGCCCTTGGCGTCGAAACCTTCAAGCACCGCCTTGACGATCTGATCAGCCGGCTTGCCGCTTTGCCAATGAAGGCGGGAGCGGAGCCGCCGCGTTATCCCGGCAAGCGCCGCTGGCGGTTGCGTACCGAACGACTGCGCGACGGAATTCCGCTGAGCGCGGCCGATTTCGATGGTCTGCAGGCCCTGGCGACCGAACTCGACATTCCCTTACGCGGCTGAGGACGGCAAATGGGACCGACCCGTGCTTGACATCCCGCTGCGTGGCTACAGGCGCACTGACGGCCGCGTCGGCATCCGCAACCTTGTCGTCGTCATGGCGGCGGCCGACAATGTCAATCCGCTCGCCCGCCAGCTTGCCGGGGCCGTTCCGGGCGCCGTCTGCCTGCCGGCCGGCTACGGTCGCGGCCAGCTCGGCGAAGATCTGGAGATCACCCTAAGGACGATGGCCGGGCTAGCGGCGCATCCCAACGTCGCCGACTGCCTGGTCGTCGGTTTCGAGCCGGCCAGTGCGCAACGCATCGCCGAGCCGGTCCGGGCGATCGGACGCCAGGCGATGGATCTGTCATTGCTGGCGGAGGGCGGCGTCAACGCCACCTTGCGAAAGGGCGCCGAGGTGTTGCGCAAGATGGTCGCCAATGCCGCAACCATTGACAGGCGGGAGATAAATCTATCGCAAATCCTTGTCGGCCTGGAATGCGGCGGCTCCGACACCACATCCGGCCTGTTCGGCAATCCCGCGCTTGGCGCATTCGCCGATGCATTTCTCCACGCCGGCGGCTCGGCGATCTTTTCCGAACCGGTGGAATGCCTGGGCGGCGAGCACCTGATTGCCGCACGCGCCGCCACGCAACAGGCCGGGCGCGACATGATCGCCGCCATCCGCCGCTACCGCGACATCGCATTGGCGGCGGGTGTCGATCTGACCGGCATCAATCCGACCGCCGACAATATCGCCGGCGGGCTGAGCACCATTGAGGAGAAATCGCTCGGCGCCATCGCCAAGAGCGGCACCGGCCCGATAGCCGGATTGATCGGCTATGGCGAGCGACCGCCGGCAGGCGGCCTGTGGCTCATGGATGCGCCGGCGGCGGCGGTGGAAAACCTGACGGCCATTTGCGCCGCCGGCGCCCAGGCGATCCTGTTCGTCACCGGCAGCGGCAATCCCGTCGGCCATTCGATCGCCCCGACGATCAAGATCTGCGCCAATGCGCACACGGTGGCGC